>JACCDY011221426.1_pt1 | contig 20103 bp, 33 predicted proteins | sample 7446391 | NCBI WGS metagenome assembly JACCDY01 (sample SAMN15323451, study PRJNA562643) | freshwater metagenome | isolation source: river surface water | place: USA:Blue River Watershed | collected 2017-08-18
CATTCTCATTGACAACGGAGCAAGACCTCAAGGATTTCGGTAGCTTGGTGACTGAAATCTACGAGGTCGCTTACCGTAAGGCCGTTGAGGACTACAAGCAACAAGCCGAGAAGATGGGGTTCAAGATCAACGTTATCGCAGGCGAACCTAGCTGAAGTCTGGGTTGACATCGGAAATACTGGTGGTCATCAGATACCCGCCAGTCTTTTCCTCGATCTCGTCAACTTTCCAGCATCGCTTTTGCCCATCTTGCGGGAATACCACAGAGTCTTTTGGGATTTCTATTTCAGACCAGAATCTCATGGAGAGGTCTGTATCCATGACAATCACGCCATCAAAGACGAACTTGTTCCCGTAACTTTTTGTGGTACGCACATCGCCATAGAGCGAGTCCACGGTTTTCTTCCAAATCACCGGCACGCACCAGATTTTGATGCTATTGCGATCGAGCATTCGTCTGGGCATATCAATCATGGGTCTCTGAACAACAGGCTCATTGATCTCGTCGATGAATTTCTGCGCAGAGATAGTCACAGAGTTGTCCACCAGACCGAGTTCCTCGCCGATGTCTACGACATCATAGGCTTCGATGAACTCCCGGTGAGGATTATTCTGATCCACAATCGTGATACGGTCGAAGTTCATGTTGATGATGCGAACATGTTGCTGATCCCAGAGTTGCTGATTCTCCATTAGCTTGTTTGGGCCTCGAAGTTTGTAGATCGCACCATTCCGGTCTCTAATTGCCATGTATGTATCCCATCTGAATCTGGGCAGTGCCGCCTAGCATGATATCACTGTCAATCTTATGTACAGACTTGTTGATGATCTTCGAGACAAGAGGCTGACTGATGTGGAATCGCTCAGCAAGCTGCTTCTGTGTGAAAAGGCCAGAGTGATACATCAATCTGATGCTATGCGCCTGCTCTTTGTCTATCTTCATTGAATAATCTCCGAGAAAATTACTTCCTACAGTTATATATGAGGAGAACCCCAATTCAGGAGATTTCAGAATGGCACTTGTTTGTCCCGATCAAATGGGAGAAATCTTGATGTTGCAGTACATTGTAGGCATGGCTGATGCCGACAATCCTGTGCTGCATCTTTACTCGAACGACCACACGCCCTCGGATTCCACGGTAATTGGCGATCTGACTCAGGTGGGCGGTTCGACAGGATATGCCCCAATCACACTCACGTCGAGCAACTGGACTACTACACAGTCGAGCGGCGTCACAACGGCCATCTTCAGCGAACGCACTTTCACGTTCACGACAACGGCAACGTCGTATGGCTACTATGTAACAAACGAATCCAACCAGTTGCTCTGGTTGGAAAGGTTCAATGGAGCCCCGTTTTTGATTCCTGATGGTGGGGGGACAGTGAAAATAACCCCCAAACTAACATTGTCATGATTCCGCATGAATAATGTGGTTGACGATCTGAGAAACGATTCCAGATGTAACTCCAAACATATCCCCAACGATACGTTGAGTATACTTCCCGGTTGCATACAAGGCCCGAATTTCTCGGGCCTTGTTCATATTCAGTTTCGGGCCGGTATGGCGTGGACTCTTCTTGAGGGCCAGAGCAATGTTTGCTTTGTACTGGAAACACTCCCAAGGGATGTGAGGTCGCACGAGGTCAAGGAACTGGAAGTAACCCTCGTCACCATACTGGTTGCCGAAGATGATCACCCACTGATCTTTGTTGGATGATTTCCGACGACAATGTGACTTGATTCCAACATCGAGTCGCAAACGCTCGACGAGAAACTCAACATCGTCTTTTGTGAACGAGTTTGTGTTGAGAGCAGCCTCTCGTTTGTTCTGACGGTTCTGTCCGTCTTGGACGTGCCAGTGAGCACAGAGACGAGGCGTGAGTCGAATATCACGAGGCACAATCTTGATTCCCTCGGGATACCATTTCTGCCTCAAAGTCACGAAGCGTGGAGCAGTCCGAGTTATGGCCATTGAAGACTCAATGACCTTGCCTCTGCACATGCCCGTAGAGTCATGGATCAAGTCTGTCATGTAGACTCGAAATGCTTCGTGGAACCAAACAACGTACTCACGGAAGACTCTGGCCTGCTTCATTCTGAAGTGCGGGCTGCGATCAGTGATCGTTCCGTCGCCCAACATTGATCCAACCAGAATTTCGTTCTGTTCGGGCGTGAACTCATCAGGCCAAGACCGGAGCAACTTGTAGTTGCTGCCTGTTTTCTTCTTGTACTTGATGCCGAGTCGCTTGATCGCTCGCTTCACGGTTCCGAGATGGCAACCGAGAGTGTCGGCGGCATCTTGACGGGATTCGGTTTCCAGCAGCTTGATCAATCGAGCGTCTGTTTCTGCGTTCCATGCAAACATGAGTAAACCTCCATGCTTGTAGAATAGCAGGGGCCGTTTCTCATGTCTATAGAAAAAGGCCGCTGAGTTTCCTCAGCGGCCTTTTTGTTTGTCAAACGGTCATGGATTTTACGAGTCTCATGGCTGGTACTGGGAGAGGGTCAGGAATCTTCTTCCGCCACTCGCCGTTCTTGTACTTGTTGACAATCCAGTCAATGGCCGATGAGACGAGTCCGTTGATGACGTAGTCCTTGATCGTTCCAGAGAATGGCTTCATCCAAATCGGCAAGGCTCCGGCAATGATGTAGTCGTAGAGTCGGCTGATAGCATCCATAACCGTAGCTTTCTTGTCTGCGCCATCGGAGAGCTTATCATCTACGAGTGCGATCAGATCATCAAGTGCCTTGATTAGGAAGTTAGTGACTTCTACGAGCTTGGTGGTGCCGAGCTTTTTCCAGAATTCCCACCACTTGGAGACTTGTCCCTGCTTCAGTGTATCCCAGAGTTGTGCCAGACTGTTGATATATTCTTCAATCGTGTCGATCTCTTGGGCCGTTCCGACCGGGTTTTGCGTTGTAATGTCCATCACTTGCCTCCGTCTGTAACGTTGTGTTGAGTAAGCCAGTTTGCGAATGCGGTATCGACGTGCTTCGTGAGATGCTGGTCAATGGCTCCGCAGTTGAATTCCTTGACACTCTCAAGGAGTTGCTTGACTTCTTGTACGGTGAATTTCTTCTCACCGGAAAACCATCCAAAGAGATTGCGTTCGTTTTTCATGGAACCTCCTTATTCAAACGACACATTATCTACTCATACTAACCTGCAAAACTGTGGTTATTACGTGGTAGATACCAACATGGCAATCAGGAACCAAGACGGTAGTTCATTCAGAGTATCAAGCTCGCTACAGCAATTTGACCCCGAGAACACTGAACATGATCTGTTCAACGTCTGGGATCAAGAAGTCATTGAGATCGGCGGCAGTCCACTCTACTACTACGACGTGTTCATCAACATGAACACGGTTGACCGTCTCTACATGGAAGACCGGGGCAAGATTTTCTCACAAACTCCGATCTGCATTTACGGCTACTATGATCCTGTGCCATCGAAGGGCTACCAGAGCATGTTTGGCATGATTTCTCAGGACGAGATCATGTTTGAGTTCAACTACAGACATGTACTTCAGCAGATTGGCCATGCACCAAAAGTCGGGGCCAGAATTTACTCGCCGCACAAAGGCGAGAACTGGATGGTAACTCAAAGAAATGTTGAGGTTTTCAAGCTCTGGGGCGAACTCAGACTGCAAGTCATGTGTGAACGTTTCACCGAAACGCTTACGACTGGCGAGGGTCGTGTCAGCCAACCGGTGCCTGATTTCTCAGTCAACGACATCCGAGATATTCCAAGAAATCCAAATCAGGGCTGTCGCTGAATCAGCCGGTACTTCTTTCTTATAGGCTGATGAACTATCGAAATAAACACCAGCGGCGGCTTGGGTGGCACTAACGGTTTAACCATCAGTAGCCTTTTTCGAGCCGCATGTGTCACTGGAAGAATCTTGTAGGGTTTCATTCAGTATCAAAGTAAATAGGATGAATAACCCCAAAGGAAAATATGACAGAGCCCGACCTGAATCCTTGCAACATGCCGTCCTTCCTCAAGGACGTGAATATCGATCTGCCGCCTGAGTATTGCCGTGAGGCCAAGGTTGACAAGTTCGATCAGCAGTTCAAGGAAAGTCAAAAAGAAACAGCGACACGAGACCTTTCATGGCTTGAGAATCCAAGTCAGAGCAAATTTGGCAACGGCCAACATGCGCTGCGTGATCCGATCCAAACGGGGCACATCATCAATGAGCAGGGGTTCTCGCCACCCAATCCCGATGTTCTCTATCGTTACTCAAAGTCTCTACGAGGGACTGATGAAGCTGTGACGGATATGTTTCGTGACATCGTTGTTCTCGATGAAGACAACAAGGCTCATAACGTCCCGATCATCTGGGCCACACAAGAAAAAGCAGTAGCGATGCTGCTTCAGAACAACGTGCGGCAGGACGAGAGTTTGGTGATCGATCAAATCACGCTGCCGTACATGGCGATCCATTCTTCCGAGATGAACTACAACGTCGATCGATACATTTATCACAAAGCGATCGATTATTTGCGTGACTACACCACAAAAAGACCGGGCTTCACGAAGCGTGAGAAGTATGAAAAAGACACAATTTTTGGTGTTGCGGCAGGCATTCCCATTGATATTAGTTACCAGTTGAACGTGTGGACTTGGTACGAAGAAGACATGATGCAGATTGCCGAACAAATACTCCTAAAATTCAGTCAGCTTGCCTACATACGAGTACGTGGAATTGCTTGGGAGATCGGCGTCAAACTCGATTCAATATCTAATAACATCGAGTATGAACCGGGCGATCAATCACAAAGAGTGGTCAAGTATCAATTCGGTTTCACGGCTGAGACATACATTTCACAGCCGATTGTTAGAAAGAAAGCCGTGTTGAAAACTCAGATCGATGTGACTGATAGGCTAGAGGATAATGACATTGCAGAAGTAATCACACGACTGGAAGAAGCAGTAAAGGAATTGGAAGAATGATTGAAGTCAAGAACAAATCCAGAAGTCCAGTGCAATTGGTTGTGCGATCAAGGACGGCTCCACGAGCTTTTACTACCCTGATTGTTCCGGGTATTGGAGCAGGCAAAAACGTCATCTACATCGAAGATGAAAAGATGACTGATGTTATAACCCGAGTTGAAAAGGAATTTGGCCTGATTAGCACTAGATACATTCCCAATGATCAACTCGAAGGCAAGGGAGATTAAGACATGGCTATTCTAAGGGGCTTCCCACCAAGCAACACAATTTCTCCGAGCGTCAGGATCACAGAGAAAGACCTGTCTTTCATTGCGCCGCAGCAATCATTTCACCGTGCAGGACTTGTTGGTTTTGCATCGAAGGGGCCAATCAATGTCCCAACGATGGTTACAACCCAACGTCAGTTGAACACGGTCTTTGGTTATCCGCATCCTGAATCCGGCGATCCGTACCTCATCTACGCCGCTGAGCAATACTTGCTCATCGCCAATGAACTCTTCATCGTGCGAGTCGCCGAAGAAGATGAAGTGGATGACGAAAAAGCAGAAATCGCATCCGTTGATGTACCTTCTGCTGGTGGACAAATCGAAATCGAGTCCGACACAGCCGGACCTTACACCTTTGCGGTTGATTCGTTCTTCCGCTGGAGGTTGAATGGCGTTTTGTCGCCAAAGGTGCTTGTTGTTCTGGCCGACACATACACCGCCGCTCAATTGGCAGAAGACCTGAATCTTCAGATCGTCTCCGACATTGATGGCATTGAATTTTATTCGCACACATCTGACACAAAAATCGGTGTCAGAACCACGTTCTCCTACGGCCCAGACGCCGAACTCGAAATGGTCTCCGTTCAGGATGCCATCTACGGTGGTGCTGTCATAGACGGGAACATCACCGGCCTTGGCACTGGCATGACACAGGCTTCCATTGTGGGAAGCAAGGACCAGTACCCAGAAGCCTACCAGACCGCTGGAGAATATGACTTCACTGGCCTGACCGACCTCAACATTCAGATCGTTATTGACGGCACTGACAATGTACAAATAGACAACGTGGTGCAGGTCATTGACCTTGCCGATCTTGAAGGCGATGAGTACACGATCAGCGAAATCGTTACTGAGATCGAAAGCCAGAAGGTCGAGAACGGCGGAACGCTGCCGGGCGGGTGGACCTGTTCGGCTGAAGGTGACAACCTGAAGTTCGTAACGGACCATCATGGCCGTGACGCTCGTCTGTTGATCAAGGCCGATTCAACGGCTGATGGCCTCTTCGGACTTGAAAATGTCACGAAGGAAGGCACAAGCCCAATCGGGACTTCTGGCGATTCCGGAATCGAAACTTACGGACGTGTCAACGGCGATGCCAACGACACCGGGGCCGTTACTTTCACCGCAAAGGCCGACTCGGCAGGTATCGACGGAAACTCGACGCAAATTGTCGTAGAAAACAATGTTCGGGAAGGCAACTTCTCAATCCAAGTTTACAACAATGGTGTTCAAGTCGAGTCTTGGGGCGGTCTGACGAAAGACGAGACCTCACGATTCTATGTGGAAACATTCCTCTCACTGGTCTCTGATTGGTTGCGAGTTGAGGACAACACGGACAATCTTGCACCGCCGCTGGATGGAACTTACAGCCTGAGTGGTGGTGCGGATGGTATTCCCGCCGACCCAGACGATCAGGATGCTCTGTTGGTTGGAAACCAGCTTGGTTACACGGGCATGTATGCTCTTAGTGAGCCAGAACAAATTGACATTGACTTGATTGCCATGCCGGGCCACTCAAGCACGACCTGTGTAACGGCTTTGCTTGACCTGTGTCAAAACGTTCGTATGGACTGTTTGGCGATCATTGATCCGCCATTCGGCCTCACCGTGAATGAAATCATCGCATGGCAAAACGGGTCTCACCCGTTGAACACAACTCGATTCGACAGTGATTTTGGTGCTCTGTACTGGCCGTGGGTCAAGATCAGGGACAACTTCAACCAAGTCGATATTTGGGCTCCTCCATCTGGCTCGGTCATGGCAACGATTGCCCGGTCTGACCAGTTGTCGGCTCCTTGGTTCGCTCCAGCAGGTGTGAATCGTGGAACCGTGCCGAACATCACGGACGTGTTCAGCCGCCCAACGCTCGAAGAGCGTGACTTGATGTATGGATTCCGAAACGCCATCAACCCGATCGTACAGTTCGTGGACTTCGATGGATTTGTGATCTGGGGCCAGAAGACTCTCCAGCGCCGTCCAACGGCATTGGACCGTGTCAATGTTCGTCGCTTGATGTTTGTGCTTGAGAAGCGCATCCGGGTTGCATCCCGTCAGTTGCTCTTCGATCCACACGACGACGAGCTTCGACAGAAGTTTGTCAGAATCGCAACGTCGATTCTGACAGAAGTACAGGTTGGACGTGGTGTCAATGACTTCCGAGTGAAATGCGACGAAGAATTGAACACACCAGACGTGATCGATCGAAATGAAATGCGAGCCCGAGTTGGCGTTCAGCCAATTCGTGCAGCCGAATTCATCTTCATCGAGTTCTCCATCCACAGAACCGGCTCGTTCGGAGAGAACGCCGACACGTTCTGATCGGAAATCAAACCCCCGGAGCGTCCTGCTCCGGGGGATTTTTCAATAGAAGAGGAATCGAATGGTTTCAATGGGCATTGGTCTATTGGGGGCACCCAATGTGATCATGAAGAGGAAATTCCGTTTCACGCTTGAGATTTCCACACCTTGTGGATTTATCCCAAGACATTATGTGAAGGTGGCCGCTCGTCCCAACTTGGAGATCGAAGAAAACGAACTCAGCTTTCTGAATGCTGTAACTTGGATTCCCAGCAAGGCAAAATGGCAGCCTATTAATGTTACATACTATGACGTTGCTGGCACTAACGACATGCAGGGTTTGTGGGATTGGCTGGCAACACTATACGATTTCACAAACCCAGTTGAGTTGAAACAAGCCGAGAAGAAGGATTGGAACGGCACTGCACTGTTGACAATGTATGACGGTTGCGGATCACCCTTAGAGAGATGGCTCTTGGGTTCTGTCTTCCCGACTTCAGTCAACTTTGGTGAGCTTGGGTATGACGATTCAGATATTTCCACTATTGAATTGTCTCTCAGGTATTCAGAGGTCAAATACCAAGGCATTTGTGGTCCTACACCGCAGCCTTGCCCATGCACTGGATGTGGATAAACACTAGGAGTAAACTATGGATCAAAGAGCAATGGGCATCGGCATTATCGGTCGCCCTGACATCATCTTCAAGCGGAAGTTCCGATTCACATTTGAGATTTTCGGCTTCTGTGACAACCAGAAGAACGTCATTCCCGAGCACTTCGTTCGTGTCGCTTCACGTCCGAACTTGGAAATCGAAGAAACTGAAATCAACCACCTTAATGCCCGGTCTTGGCTGCCCGGCAAAGCAACGTGGCAGGCAATCACTGTTAACTACTACGACGTAGCTCACAGCGAAATGCAGAGCTTGTACAACTGGCTCGCCACGATGTACGACTTCACCGACCCGATCAATCTGCGTCAAGGTGAAAAGCGTGACTGGGATGCCACTGGCGTGATGAGCATGTATGACGGTTGCGGTGTGCTGCTTGAAACATGGCAGCTTGACCACCTCTTCCCAACAGCCATCAACTTCCAAGACACAGATTACGCAAGTTCAGACATTTGCGAAATCGAACTTACGCTGCGATACAGCGACGTGAAGTACAAGTCATTCTGCCCAGCATTCGAGCCAACCCCATGTTGCAGTGGTTGTGGCACGACTGTCAAGAAGCCGCAGTTTGCCAACTTCATCTAATGAATAGGAGAAAGAATGCCAGAAACGATCCCGATGGGAATTGGACAACTCGGATTCAACAACCTAATCTTCAAGCGAAAATTCAGGTTTACGTTCGAGTTGCAGGATATCTGTGGACAAAAAACTGTGCCACGCCACTTCGTGAAGGTAGCCGCAAAGCCTAGCCTCACAATCGAGGATACTGAGGTGAACTTCCTGAATGCCAGAACATGGGTTCCGGGCAAGGGTTCATGGGAAAGCATCACAGTATCATACTTGGATGTTGCCACGGTTGATGCCGCTCCTCTTTATAGCTGGTTGGCATCGGTCTACAACTTCACCGATCCGGTGAATCTCCAGCAGGGATCGAAGCGATCAGACTATGCAGCGACAGCAGTCCTGAAGACATGGGATGGTTGTGGTCAGCTAATCGACATTTGGACGATGAAGGACGTTTGGCCGACATCAGTCAATTTTGGCGATGTGGACTATGGCAACTCTGACATTAGCGAGATTGAGTTGACACTCAGATACAGCCAAGCAGAATACAAGCCGATCTGCCCGGCCTTCAGGATCAACCCGTGTTGCTCGCCATGCGATAGCCGTCCCGAAGAGGCTAATGCTCCGGTTTTCAGGAATTGACACTAGAATAAAGCCCGCCGTGAGGCGGGCTTTATTCATATTGGAGGCAATATGCCCTCGACCAAAATGGGCCTTCAATTCGGGCTCGAAGGGGACAAACTCTGTCCAAAACACAAGAACCGTTGGCTCTTCAAGGTGGAAGGGGTCTGCGCAGACGGTACTGCTGGTATCAATTCCCTTCCTCCCTCAAGGGCCGCTCGGCCCAGCATTAAATTCCGTGAAAGCTCGGTGCGACATCTCATTGAAGATGTCTATTACCCTGCCAAAATCGAATACGAAACTCTCAAGCTCACTCTCTTCGACCTGAAGATGAAGAATCATCCAGTCTGGGAGTGGCTTAAAATCTTCCACGACTCAAAGGCCGGAGCCCAACGAGCGCCAAACTACATCCGAACGTCAAGCTCTGGCGACAAGCCGGTAAAACCAAACAAGTTCATTCAGAACTCGGCACAATTGGACTTGTACAATGGTTGCGGCGATGTCGTTGAAAGCTGGGTATTCGAGGATGTCTGGCCGCTCGCCGTGGACTTCCAAGACCTCGACATGGGCAATGCCGATATTGTTTACTGTGATCTGACTCTTAGATATGTCAGAGCGTATCTGGCCGACTAATCTTCTTGTGCGTCTTCGGCGGTCTCGGGCCAATCGAAGTCGAACTCATTCTTGAGAATCTCACGCATTTGCGTGAGGGCATCTTCAAGTTGCTTTCCCTTACAATTGAGCTTCCGGATCGTGGCGCTCTTGTTGAGCCGAGCCTTCTTGGTATAGCACTCATCATGGTGCTCAAGCAGACACTCAACAATATCTCCGAATCCATTCTGGATTAGCTTTTGGATAATCTCTTGCATTTCAAGAGCAGCAATTGGACTACTGCTTTTACTCATATAACGCAATCCTACCATTTGGTGTTGAAAGTTTCAATACTGCTTTTGTGATCGGTGGCTCTTTCCTTGCTGTTCTTGAAGAAAATCCCATGAGTATCCTGTAGAAACATGTGATATCTTTTCAACAGTTCGTTGTGATTCCTAAAAGACCGAAACATCTGACGGTAGTGGTTGAAGATGCAAGTGCTCATGTAATTGAAAGCCTTCGCCTTCTGGCCATTCTTGCCAATGTAGTTCGGGTTGAATCGATCAACCTTCTCAAGGCAAATCACAACGCCTTCCTGAACAGCTTCATCAACATCCTTGACCAGCCCTTTGCTATAGCAGTATTGTGCAATGTTCTCACACAAGAGATAGAACGAGTAGGCCAGCTTTTCCTGCGTGTCAGAAAGATTCTGACATACCTCTCCGTAGGTTCGCTCCGCATCATCAAGCGATTTCTTTCTCAGGTCATCGTTGTGCTTTTCTTTCCGCCGTGCATGTGTTTCTTTCAAGTCACCCACGATCAATTCGTACTTGCTCTTCTGCCGTTTGTAAAACTGAAAAGAACAAATGACTGACTCAAAGTCGTCATTATTAAGGTACTCGGTAGACAAGATTTCCTCCCGACTGGCTTGACAAATTGGGGTGTATATACTGATCGGGCTAACATTTTTGCATCCTGCTGCATACCGAATTACTACTATAGAAGTATGAACCCGCTCAAGTTGTACGCCGATTTGCAATTAAACCCCAACAGCATCGCAACTTACAGGAAGCTCGCTGATTTCTACAAAAATCAGAATATGTCAAATGAGCAAGTGGCTTTTGAGGCGTTGATCCGGAAAATGCTGAATGATTCACCTAATCACCCTGAACGACGAGAAGACAATTCGGAAAACGCTGGAGTCAATCCGGCCCATGAAGCAGAAGGTGCTGGTGGGCGATCTGGGATGTGACGACAGCACTCTCGATTATCTGGATGATTGCGAGATCGTCGATTGCCGTGGACTGAAGCGTGACGAGGCTCGCAACAAGCTGATAGACATGACGCCAGCCGAGATGTGCTTCTACATCGATCCTTGGGAAGTGCTGGTTCAAGGGCACAACTGCCTGAAGGCAACACCGTCAATCTATAATGCCACGATCGTGCAAAACGGCATTCTTACCAAAGAAGCCCGCATCTGGCACAACAACAGAAAGGTTCGTTTCGTGAACCCCGTATTTGAGCGACTTAACGGCATCACATACGCCGAACTGCCCATAGTTCTGTACTCATCCGGGATGAACCACAAAGGTTCACTCATGAGCCAGATCAAGGAGTGGCAACGAGCATACCCGACCAACAAGCAGCCGCTTTACTACTATGCGTGCTCACTGCTGATGAATCAGCAGTACGAGGAGTTTCTGGTGGCCTCAGAGGCGTATATGCACGCCGAGACGACCAACGATTCTATTTCTGCCATCATGAACCGATACTACTATGCCACGGTTCAGATCATTTACAAGCACAAGGTGCGAGCAGCATTGCAGAACTTGAGCATCTGCATGGCTCGGCGACCACTCATGGCAGAATTCTGGTGCCTCGCTGGGGATGTGTACTACCATCTGATCAAAGACTTCCCGAAGGCCAAAGTCTACTATCAGAATGCGATCACACTGGGTCAGTTCCGGAAGGCAGCAGACAACTGGCCTATGGAAATCTCGAAATACTCAAAGTATCCCAAATCAATGATCAACAGTTGTGATGAACTCATCAAAGGCTCATATTTTCTGAAGTCTAATACTCAACATCCAAGTGATTGATCACGACTGTGACCTGATCTTGGTATCGAGCAATATCGAGTTGTTTTCGCCCGCTGCCGAGCTTCTTAAGCTGATCAGCGAGTTCTGAGACATGACAATTGATGACTTGCCAATTGTTCTTGAGAAGTCGCTGGGTCTTCTCCTCGAACTCCTCTTCTGACATCACATCCATTTGCGGGAAATAGGCCGAAAGCTCCTTGGAGCATTTCATGGCGATCTTCCTGTAAATGGGATGATTACAAGCACAACCGGGGTTGCTGAGGAACTTGTCCACGTCTGGCGTGAATTCTGATGGCAGACTCTTGCGGAAACGCTCATCCAACAGAGCGTTCTTGACCTCAAGTAGACCGATCTTTCTTTTCATTAATGAATTCCTCTTCTTTGATTCGACGTTCTTCTTGAACCTTCTTACGTTCAGCGTCTTGCTTCTTCAACTTTTCCTTCTCAACATCTTCGATGGTTTTCACATAGATGTCCGGTAATGGCTTTGCTATCACGCCTCGTCCGCATTGCGGGCACTTGAACATCTTAGCTCTTGGCAGAGACTTTGGGGTCTCTACCTTCTTGGTCTCTGGGTTTCGCTTGGGATGTCCGCCCGGAGTGTCTACAAGAGGCACCTCAGTAAATCCCTTGATCTCCTCTTCCATGATCGTGCTGCGGAACGAGCACGGCTCACAGTAGATCAGCCAACGCTTCTGAATCTTCTTTTCGGCCATATCAGACCTCGATCTTGGAGAAAATGTATTCCAGCACGACTTGGGCAAGTAGAGACACGAAACTACCGATACACGCCAACAGAAACAACGTGCCCACATGGTAGTAGACAAACACTCCGCAGAACATGCCGCACCAGAATCCAGCACACTGATGACAGGTTATCATATCGCCCACCCATTTCCTTACTGGGTTAAGCACAATTGGCTCCTCACCGTCTTTGACGGGCGGGGCGAAATAATCACGGAATGAAGCAAACAAAGAACTATCGACAACGATTTTCGTCATTCCAATAGTTGCTAGAATGAAAATGATCAGTTCAGTCATCGACTCTCCTGTGACTTGTTGCTGCGATAGCGTTGGCCACCATCTGTTCGTGTTTTGTGATGTCCATGTGTGGTGCGACGAAGCGTGGGAATGGTTGATCGTAGTCGATTTTATCCACTCGGCAGGCTTCTCCATGCGTCGGCATGAAAATGACCATGTACCCGTCTTCGAGCAATTTGCTGACAACGGCCTCGTTCTCGCTGCGAATCGTCTGCAACATCGGCTTGACGATCTCTTCCCGGTACTCGGGGAAGTTGACGTAGAATGTGATGAAACCCTTCATATCTCTCCTTGAAAATCACTGCCATAGGCTTACATACAAGTGCTTATCATCCATCCAAGTTGTGAAATTTGGACAACCTTCCAACTGACATAGTTGTTCACAACAACGCTTTTCGTCATCGAGTGGGATCGTCAGATTCCAGACAGCATGATAGTTGAGTGACTCAACTATAACAGTTTCCCCAAAGTATTCTTCCAACACTTCTGTTGCTTCGCCAAGGACTTCTAGTATGTCCAACATGGCTTGGCGACCGGTTTGTTTCAACATTGGCACTCGCTTGCCGAGTTTCCACTGCTCAAAATAACTGAACATGAAGCTGGGCAACATGCCTTGCAAATCTGAATCCTCGAAAATGAGTTTTTCTACGTTCAGGAAATTGATGATTAGCATACTCTATTAGCTCCCAAAGGCTGTTCTCAAAATAGTAGCAAAGGTGAAATTATGGCTGACGATACCTTCAGACAACAAAGTCGCAAGAAAGTATCCCCCGAGGATTTCTCATCCTCAGAAAACCTACAAGACGCATTCAATGAAGCAGCAGACCAGACCGATCCCTTGCGGGGCGTTCGTGGTGTGCAACAAGCAATGGCAGCCGAGTCGGGTCGTAGTGCATTCAATCCAAACCAAGTGGATTCTCCATTCGAGATTCACGGCGGTATGCCTGCTGAATTCCGCAAAGCTCTGCAAGAGCGACGGGCTTCAAAGACTGATGAATTCGACGAGCCGTTTGAGAGCATCCCGGAGTTTGAGGGCAGTCAGGTTCAAGCGACACCTCGCCGCCAGCAACCTCAACGGGCCAAAGCTCCGTCTCGTTCAACAGCCCCTACGACCAATAGCGATGCCTTTGCAAGCCTGATTGATCGCTTGGCCGAATTCCATCACTGGGAAGAGTTCGAGTGGCCATCTAAGGGTCGGTTTTACAACAACGTCCCTCCGATCGTTCACATTCGTGCCATGACTGGAGAAGAAGAACAAATTTTGGCAACTCCTCGTTTCGTGAAGCGTGGCCGAGCCATTGACATGATCTTCCAGAAGTGCATTCAGGAACGAATTGACACTTCAGAGCTTCTGTCTGTAGATCGGACGCATCTCCTGATTTTCCTCCGTGGTATCTCCTACACACCAGAGTACGACGTTGAGATCAAGTGCCCCGAATGCTCTGCGAAGTTCTCAACGGTCATCGACCTCAACATGCTGGACGTGAACCTGTGCCCCGATGATTTCGGAGTAGAGTCGCTATCTGGCGAACTCCCAGCAACCGGCTTCCGTTATCGCTACCGTCTCTCGACGGGCGCTGATGAACTTGCTGTCACAAACTACCGTGAGAAGCGGATTCAGATGTTTGGTGACGCCACAGAAGACGACACTTTACTCTACAGAACAGCTTTGCTGCTTGAGGAAGTAGAAGGTGTCAGCGACAAGAAGGAACTGGGCGTTCTGATGAAGAGACTGCCGATTGCAGACGTAGCTCATCTTCGCAACGAGATCAACGAGCCGCCGTTCGGCGTGAATACTGATGTGGGAATCGTATGCCCATCTTGTACTGCGGCTTTTGAGGTGGACTTGCCGCTAGAAACAAATTTTTTCTTCCCAAGGAAGAGGGAAACAAAGAGCCAAGCGTAGAACTTTGGCACACACTCATGGAAGAGCTTTTCTTCTTCCAATACCACATGCGAATGAGCAAGAAGGACTGTATGACTCTGCCTGTGCATGAACGCAAATGGCTTATCCAACGTTTTATTCAGCAGAAGCAAAAAGAATCCGATGCTCTTGAGAAAGCAAGAAAGCAGAAACACTGATCGTGACAACAATATTTCAGATCGGTGTTCTCAAAGAGCGAATGGCATCTATACCAACAACATCGATCGGGACTCGTCACGCCAGAGAGCACAAAAGCATATTGTCGCATCGAAACCGAGACTGACAATTGGGCGGCAATCGAATACTCAGAGATAGTATCTAAATCTTTGGGAGATTACATGAAGAGAAGACTAAACACTAAGAAAGGACTCTATGACTAAATTGAATTTCTGGTTGAAACGCAAAGCACAGAAGGAAGTGGTGGCAAAGGGCAAGCCATCTTGGGGGAAACTTCAGGCATTTGATTTCACAAGCACTGAAAAGTTCAGCGGCGGAATCCTGTTTATATCTACAACAGGATCATTCCAGATGAAAGATACAGATGGGCCATAAATACATCATTCCCATTGGAGGTCTGATGAATTTCTGGCTCAATCGAAGACGGCAAAAAGACGAACAGAAAAAGAAAGACTTGATCATCTACACCCTTGCCGGGCTGATCAAAAAGAAAAGTGGCTCTAAAACAGTCAAGAAGAAACCGTAAGGAAACCTATGGCAAAGACAGTAGAGCGTTACCAGAACCCCGCTATCGGCGACACGATCAACCTGCGGCTGTTCACCTTCAACGGTGGCAATCTGTCTGATCTTTCGTCTATCGAAAAGGTGGACATCTACTTTCTGGACCCATACAACAAGACCGCTGAAAATCCCGATGGCCGTCGCTTGGTAGAAACCATCGACGGCTCAGGGGTGATCGTGGACGATGTCGGAACTCACCACGTTCAGACCATCCTCGAAGAAGCCAAGTACAACATTGGCTTGTATTGCGATGTCTGGACAGTAAGGGTCAGTGAGGATCAAGCGCCGCAACACATGCACGCTTGGTTCCAAGTGTACCCGAGCTTGTGGTACAGCACGCCGATCCCTGTCGTTTACGATTTCAGCTTCCACTTCCAGCCGAACAAGTTTCGGAAGGGATCGAAGCAATTCCTCATTTCGGAGATCATCCCCAATGTGCCTACGGCCAGTGATCTCCGGAAATACTACGAAAATCTCGCCATCGTCTCAGACTTGAAGATTTCAATGGAGCTACGCTGCGGACCTTGTGTTCCAGCAGAGCAAGACCTTCGACTTATCCTCGATAAGGTTCCAGTAGACTTCAGGGAGAAGAGACACGGATTCTACAAGTTGAACACCGAAGATATGGACTGTGGCATCTACGATGTCTGGTTCACCCTTGAATTTGGGGACAATGTCTATATCTCGGATCGAATGCAACTCCAAATTTTTGATTAACCCACCAAGGAACAATATGACGAAGTTCAAGAAGGGCGTTGCCAGCACCGCTGCGCAACCTGCCTCCAAGTTCGATATTTTGAGCAAGGGAAATGCTCAGACTTTTAGCATGGATGGCATTCAGCCTCTCTCGGACCCGGAAATCACCTTTGCCAGACAATTCCGCTGGACCCTTGAAGCGCCCGGTCTGGCCGATTTTGCTGTTTGCAAGTTGAGTTACAAAGAAAGCATCTACTCCAACGAACTGACGATCAGTTTGTATGACATTTACAAAGACAAGAAGTCCTTGGTTCAGGATTGGATCGATGCTGAAAAACAACGTCCCACCGGCGACGACAACACATTCACAGTGACAACATGTGATGGATGCGGTAGCCTTCTAGGCAAAGAAATCTTCACCCAGTGCCAGTTCATTGAAGAGTCTGGAGAGTTCGATTACGCAACATCAGAGCTGTGCATCAAGAAGCTGAAGTTCAAGTTCGATACGCACAAGTCGATCATGGACGGGGCTCCTGAGAAGCCAAAAGACCCGAAGTACACATGGAAATTCCAAATCGCCTATAGCGATGGACCCGCCGTAGAAACATACACAACCGACATGTTCACTTGCGAAAACATGGTTCGACCTCAAATGAGTGTTGAAGAGACCAAGATCACAAGGATGAACACGAGCATGTGGCTTCCGGGCCGGGCACGCTGGCAGCCTTTGACCATGACACTCGATACCAAGACGGCCATTCGTGTTCAGAAGGTTGTGCCAATGATGACGCCATACCAACAACTCCAGAGCCCACGAAAGGTGAGGCTTTCAATTCACACGTACTCTGATAACAAACGAGTCGAGACTTGGATGTTGGAGAACGTTTTGATCATGAAAAATGAGGATTTCGGCGTGGGCAAATCACTTGTCACCTTCACGTTCCAGAACGTCAAATATGAGCATGTAAAGGAATCGCAATGAAAACTGAGGAAAAAGTAAGAATTGAAATCGAAGGCGCACCAATCATCCGGCTACAGAAAGGGAAGCCGGTTGCCTACAAATACAAGATCGTGCCAAGGTTTTGTCCTGCACTTCGCAATAGTTTCAAGCAGACGACATGGAAACATGCCACGAGGAAGCTCATCCTTTCAATCGAAGAGACATCAGAGTTCGACGCCTTCAACTGGATCAGTTCTATGAACGATCGCCGACGTGAAGCACAGAGAGGCCCATTCGCCGATCTGGAGCAGGACGCTTTGGCTTTGATCCTTGTCGATCACGTCGGAACAGAAATCGCCGGATACAAGTTCCTGAACCTAGAACTCAGAAAACACGAAGTCAACTTGTATCAACAAAAACTATTCGGAGTTTGTCAGCAATCAGATGAAACCACGCTAACGCATCACGTCACCATTTATTATCATGATTTTGTCAAACTCGATCTGGAGAAACCAAGGATCAATTCGAGTCTGGCTTGGATTGATCCACAGAACTTGATCGACGAAGAATGGAAGACTGTAGTCTCAGAATGAAATGGACCATCGGCATTACAACTGCCCCAAGGCAGAATAGCTACTACCTTGACCGGACCATCCATTCCTTGCAAGAGGCTGGATGGTCCGAGATCACCGTATTTGCCGAACCCGGCTCAACCATTCCTACAGACTTCAAGGGGCATGTTGTCAATCGCCGAAAGCAGTATGGTGACTGGACGAACTGGGCCACTGGGCTCTACGAACTATTTCTGTCGGAACCCGACACCGACTACTTCTTCATGCTGGAAGATGATGCCATCGTCTGCCATTGCAAGGAATACCTTGAATGGACAATACCTAAACTCGGCAAGTTTGCCAACCTGTCCCTCTACACGCCCAGCATTTATGCAAAAGAGGGATTCTCAGGCTTTCACAATGAGATGCGTGGCTTTCAGACTTGGTCTACAGTGACCGTTGTGATGAGTCACCAGACCGTCATGAACTTCTTCTGCGATGAAGGAGTTCAGGCACACCGCAGTCATGATCTTCACAGGCTGAAGTACAACAAGTTCGATATGCACAAGCCTGAGCCCAAGGAACTCAACTGGACCAGCTACGGCTCGGGCTACTCCTCGATCATCGACACTCAAGGAAACACGCTCAAAGACGCTGTGATTGGTCGCTGGGCCGACAAACAGAAGCTCCCGATCTACTACCACACCCCTTCTTTGGCAGAGCACATCGGGTTTCTCTCTACTTTGACCACGGATGTCTCCAACGCCGAGAATGGCCGGATGAGTAAAGACTTTGTTGGGGAAAACTTCGATGCCTCGGAATGGATCGGGGAACTCAAGGTCAAGAAATTCACATCAATCCCGATCTAACATGAAAACCTTTGCTGGCACAGAGGTCATCCCCAGATACTTGGCACAACACGTTCGATGACAACCGTCAAATCGGAAGTATCGGAATCCCAGACCTAGAGATTCTATGTCGGCCACGAAGACAGCAGAGTAACTGTTGTAACCGAATCGGATTGATTCCAAGAGACTTAGGAAGTCCCGGAACTTATCCAGTGCCCGCCGAGCCCCATACCGAGGCATCAGATACTCATTCCAATAGGCAGTCCGGCAAGGCTGCGAGTGATCTTTCAAGAACGCCAGATGCCAACGATCGACCTCGGCTCGGTTCTTTGCCAGAACATCGTCTACGGAAAGCTCTTGTTCTGTCATGCTGACAAGCATTGGAGTCTCAAGAGTGATCAGCGGGCCTGTGCGAGTCCATCCAGAAACAGTCGGCCCGCCCATGCACCAATCATCGAGATTGCTTTCAAAGGCCCGCTGGAACTCATTCAGCATTTGAGCAGAGTCCTTTTGTAGAAAGACCAGTGCGGATGTGCCTCAGTTCGATTGAGCCCGATGAAGTGCATCCCGGCAGCATAAGGCAAATTCATGGCTTTGACCATGAGAACCTCATTCATCGGGATTAGCAGATAGTCTGTCTCCGTGACGATCGAACAGACCACGCCTTGTTCGTCATAATACCCAAGAGATTCAAGGTTTCGAGCATAGAACTGAATGCGATTCTGAAAATCGAGGCCGGGTGGCAGGCCGAATAGACCCGCACAGCAATGAGGGATGTCCAGAGAGTAAGAGCCATATTCTGCACGGTGCGCCGAGGAGATCACAGGGATTTGCTTTATTAGCCATTGATCGATAGTAGGAACACGTTCGTGGAAGACGATGTCATTGTCTATCCATAACTCATGAGCATCTGGCCGCAGACGAGGGGGAGCTAGTTTCCATCCCCAGCCGGGCATACTGAATTTCCATCCCGGTCTGGCATCATGAGGCGTCAGCTTGACACAAGAATCGGCATCTGTTTGTTCATAGAGGTTTTCGCCGAGCTTATTCAGGCGATCGACCTGTTCAGGCTTCAGGTTGTTGTAGCAAATTACTCTATCAAACTCAGGATAAAGAGAACGAAATCGCCTGACTGAGAGCCGAAGACATTCTTCGCCAAGTTCATTGCAGTAGCCGATTGTCCAACGAGCGAGAGGTTTCATGAAACTGAAGATTGTGACATTCCCTAAGCGGCATTCCCGCAATTATATACTCAAGCGGGTAGAAGGACTGCACGAACTACTTCCTGAATACCAGA
>JACCDY011093658.1_pt1 | contig 20100 bp, 45 predicted proteins | sample 7446391 | NCBI WGS metagenome assembly JACCDY01 (sample SAMN15323451, study PRJNA562643) | freshwater metagenome | isolation source: river surface water | place: USA:Blue River Watershed | collected 2017-08-18
AATATTGAAAAATTGTCAAATTAACCTTGATTATATCTGAGGCTAGAATATTATAACCGTAATGAAGAAAGATTTATACATGAAGAATCCTAACGAGAAGATTGTTATTCAAAGCGACGATCTAAAATACGATGGAAAGAATATTATTATTCCATCTTATTACGTTAATACAATTTTAGATTATGTAAAAGACTATAAGCTTGATGGAGTTCCTCAAATCGATATAGAAGATTATCAACTATTCAGAAATTTCTTATACGATATTCAAGAATATAAGAATAAAGGCAATTAATTAAAGAAAGGGTAAGGGTAAATCTATCGGAATGTACGACAGCATAGAATGCAAATGTTTTTTACCAATGCCAGATGAACCGAAAGGTTATACTGGTTCGCACGGCTTTCAAACAAAAGATTTCGATTGCTCGTTAGATATTTATATCATCGACGAGAACGGTCAATTATTTATTGAACGCCGCGAAACAGAATGGGTAGAAGGAAATCCAAATGCCAAAGGCTTTTTAGACAAAGTAGGATATATAAAAACTAAAAAGACATGGCTTGAATCTGTAAATAAAACTTGCACAGTACAATTTTATGATTTTTTCAGTTCAAATAATACTGATTATGATTATTGGATTGTATATGATGCTGTATTTATTGACGGCAAAATAAAAGATATTAAACTAACTACTTTTGAAGCTTCGCCAAATAGCGAACGCAAAAAAAAAGATATAGAGTTTCATAAAAAAATGCAAGAATGGGACGAGTTTAGAAAAACTCGCCGTTATAAGTATCTATTGAATCCATACAACAAGATTCTTAAATTCGTTTGCGATAAAGTGTATAAAGCTTTGTGCTTTTTATCTAGTCGCGTTTGGCGAGTACATAACTTTTTAATGATCAAGTGAAAGAAGAAAAGGAATCTGAGTTTCTTATTTGTGATTGTTATAGTCATGGGCTTCTCGTTGAGAAGTTCGATGATGAAGATGTATGCTTAAGTTTATTTGAAAGAGGATTGAGTGGCAGAACGCTAGGTTGGTCAGAGAGATTAAGATGGTGTTGGCAGATATTAAGATATGGAAAACCTTGGTCTGACTTTATAATATTAAACACAGAGAATCAAAAAAAATTAAAAGAATTTTTATGAAATTCAAGAATTTTGAGGGTGTAGAATATACAGTTAATTATAATAAACCGCCTACAAGATTTCACGCTTCTGGTTTGTGTGATTCTCCTGATACTGATGATCCTCAAATTTTAATTGATCCAACATTATTGACTCGCCGCCAACTTAATGTATTGATCGAAGAAGTCTTTCATGCACATCTTTTTGAACTGCCTGAAAAGAAAGCTAGAAAGTTTGCCGCCAATTTAGGTAAACTTGTGTATAATAGATTTATAAAGAAATGAATCTTAAAGAACTAATAGGGGACGAAGAAAACTTCGATCCCCTTTTTAAATTACAGTTTCGTAACCATAATATCATTTGTTTTAATAAAAAACTAATGACTTTAAAGCATCCCTTTGAGTGTGATTCTCAAGATGATGCTTGCCGCAATCATGTTATCAAATTCTTAAACGATGAAGGCTATTTAGATCAGTGCGAGGACAAAGTTATTATTTTTGATATGTATACAGATCTATACGATGAAAATAGTGAAGAATAATATTTTATTTTTTCACATTTTCTGTTATGATATGTACAATTAGAATATAAGTATGAAAAAATGTTTATACTGTAGCGAATTTATCGACACTGAAAATGACGATTACCAAAAAGTTGGTAAGAAATTTGTTTGCGTGTTCTGCTATGAAGATTATGCTGATGAAATAGATAATAATTTCTCAGACGAAGATGAAGATATTTGTCGCGAAGAAGAATAAATAGTGTAAATAATAGTAGCGCAAATATATGCTGGATAAAAATTGATTTTACATCAAAATCCAGTTAAGCCCGAAGCGCATGAAACCGTGTTTCAGATCGGGCTTTTTTTCGTCCCCACCCCTCACTTTTCTCAAAAAATCTTGCGAAGCCCCTTGACAGCACCTAAAAATCTGATAAAGTGGTCGCGTATGGAAAATCCATCACCCAAGATTGGTCGTGGTCGTCCCAAGGGAGCGACCTCCACTGTTGAAATCACGTTGGGCGAGCTTCTCGCGAAGCTTAACAACGATGCGAACGCCACTGTTGTTGTCGGTCGCGTTTGGTACAATAAGTATCAGAACGTGCCTGTAGCTTCAGCGCAAGATGGTGATTCACTTCCTCAAGAGATTCAGAATCAGCTTGACGAAGAGCCTGTTGCAGAGTTCACTATCACCCAGTAATGAACTACTTCGCTGAACTTGTTGGGCAAGAAGAAGTCAAACGCAAGCTTTCATTTTATTTGGAAGCTCATGCTAAGACCGAACTTGTACCGTTTTTGAACTTCGTTGGCGCAAAAGGTCTAGGCAAGACTGCATTTGTTCGCGAATTTGCCAAGAACATTTATAACACCACCGGAGTCAATAAGCCACTGCTTGAGCTAAATAGCTCTAGTATTAAATCGGGGAATCAGTTTTTCGAACAAGTTTTTCTGCCCCATATTCAAGATCAAGAAATTATTTGTTTCTTTGATGAAGCGCATTGTCTGCCAAGAGACTTTACTTACGCATTACTTTCTATTCTCTCTACAGAGAAAGATCATGTAATTGATTATAATGCTGGCAAAGCAAATTATATCTTCAATTTCAAGAAGCATCATTTTATATTCGCGACAACTGAATCAGACAAGCTATTTATTCCGTTGCGTGATCGACTGACGACAATTGAATTTGCAGATTATAATACAAATGAATTGAAGGAAATTTTTCAAAAAGCTCTACCAAATATTGAGTTTGATGAAGAAGCTCTATCAATGTTATCTGAAACTTCCCGAGGCAATGCACGTTCTTGTGTGCTTCGCGCAAAGGAAGTAAAGCTGTACGCTGATCGATTTGAGGTCAAGCGTTTCACCAAGGAAGACGCTGAGAAGTTCTTTTTTATTCTTGATATTCTTCCTCATGGACTAAATAGAATTGAATGGCAGATACTAAATATTTTGCGTAAAGAAGGTAACTGTACTCTTTCTATGCTCGCTGCAAAAACTGGTTTGTCAAGAACCGCGATTCAGCGTGATCACGAATTGTATCTTATTCGTAAAGGATTTATCAGCATTGATAATGTTAGATATATTACGAGTAATGGATGCAAAGTATTAGAACTAGTTAAGAAATAGTGTATAATATAGTGAAGTTTATGCCTCAATGACCGGAAATGGCTATCGGCCTTGTTTTGTAAACAAGTATGGATTAATCATCCTTTATCAGTTCGAATCTGATTTGAGGCTCCACTTTCCCCCTTGACAAACGCGAAAAATATGGTACAGTGATCGCGTTCTTTAAATTTTGCGGGTTGGAGAAGAGGTCAATCTCGTCACGCTCATAACGTGAAGATCATCGGTTCAAATCCGATACCCGCTAAGTTTTCCCTTGACAAAGGCAACATTCTAAAGTAGGATGTTGAAGTTCTTTAAAATGCGTTCGTAGCTCAACGGTAGAGCAGCAGCCTTAGGTAATAAGAGCGTTCATATAGAAATATATGAAATGAATCAGGCCGTATGCGGGAAACCCCTTAGAACTTAAACTACTTGAAAAAGTAAAAATGTTTAAGATTAGGCAATCCGCAGGAAACTAAAAGATTAGTAATCTGCTAGTTTATGTGTATAATATAATATATGATAACACATAGCAAACAGAAAGGTAATCTTGGATTCTCTGCTACTTTAAAAGAGATACATAAACTTGGATATAATGTCTTTTCTGAAATTGGCGACTATTCTAAAATAGATATGATAGTCGAATACAATAGTAGGTTAATAAAAATTCAAGTTAAGTATGCTAAAGAAAAAAATGGAATTGCTACACTTTCTTTAAGGAAATCTGGTCCTAATGGATATAGATATCTTTATAAAGTTAGCGACATTGATATTTTTAGCGTGTATCTTCCTGATCAAGATAAGGTGCTTTTTATTCCAGCTAAATTAGCTTGCGAAAATAAAAGTTCCTTTATTATCAGGTATAAAGAAAGCAAGAATCTTCAAAAGTCTAAAGTTCATCATATAAATGAATTTTTAGATTTAGATAGGATCCTCAGAGACTTTACGCTTGACATCTGTAATGATGATGATAAAGTCCAGACCACAACGGAAACGGTCAGCGAAAGCTGAAGTGGTAAGTTAAGCTGTTGGTTGTGGATTCGAATTCCACCGGACGCACCATTTTTTTCAGTTCTTTTAAATTTTAAGCAGTGGAGTCACTCACAATATAACGTGTGTTATTTTTGCGAGATAGGAATTCGTTCCTCGCTGCTTATTACTTTTAAGTAAGATAGTAAGATTTAATAGTTTATGTTGTTGATGTTAAATCTGAAAGTAATTGGTATTACAATCTTACTTACTATTTTCAAGTAAATTGCAAACTGTTTTTGCAATGTCTTGATGGGTATTGTAGCGGGATCTTTGGTCTATCGATTCTGGTTAAGTTTCAAACCTAATCTTGTAACTACATAAAACAAGAAGTTCTTTTTAAAAATTTAGTGGGCCGTTAGCTTAAGCTGGACTTAAAGCAGCATTCTCATAAAATGTTGATTGTGGATTCGATCTCCACACGGCCCACCAATTTCAACTGTTCTTTCCATTTAAATCTACGAGACCGTGATGTACTTCGCTATGACAATTCTTGCAAAGAAGAACGCACTTGTCTAATTCTTTTTTAAGTTTAGATAGGCTATAGCTTCTTAATTGAGCTATATTAAATTCTTTTTCGCTTGGATCTAAATGGTGAAAATCTAATGAACCAATATATTTATGATAACCACAAACAATGCATTTACCACCTTTGTATTTTACACATTCAGCTTTTCTTGCTAATTGTTTTTCGTAAGTAGTTTTATTGTTACAGGATTTGCACCAACCATGAACGTCACCATTTTTAGAGATATAGTAGTCAGATTGTAAATTTTTTAATTGTTCGCATTTTGGACATTTTTTGAATTCTTGATCATTAATGTATACTATATTTTTAGCGCGAGGTAGTTCTTTAAAAGACTTATGTTTAGTTTTTAGGTTAAACTTTTCAAGCCAGTGACGAATACTTGTTCTGCTTTTATTTGTGATTCTTGAAATTTGACCGATTGAAAGTCCTTGACTTACGAAGGTCTCTAGTGTAGATTTATCCATAGTTCAATTCTTATTACACTTTATTATAAGATTTGAGCTAGTTCTTTCAATAAATTTTTTGATGGTCCTGTAGCTCAACTGGTCGAGAGCGTTCTCTTTATAAGGGAGGGGTTGTGAGTTCAAGTCTCACCGGGACCACCAGAATGGTCCATTGGTCTAGTGGTTATGACGCTGCCCTTTCACGGCGGAGACGAGAATTCGATTTTCTCATGGACTACCAAATTTTCCCCCTTGACAGGGGCCATAATCTCTAGTAGATTGTGCGCGTTCTTTACAACTGAATAAGAAAGTTCTGTCCAGCGATGGCGAAATGGCAGACGCAGCGGACTCTTAAGGGTCCATACATGAGAAATTGTGTATGAGTAAGGTGTAAATTCGGTGAACGGCTCGACTTGTAATGAAAAAATAGTATCGATACGGTAGTGAGAAGTCTGATATTTGTAGGTTTCAAACTCACATTAATAAAAGTCGAAACCTTCTAGTTACAAGTCAACCCAACGCCGAGCCAAGATTATCGAAGTTGATACAAACGACAGAGATAATAAGGTGTAGAGACTATAATCACCTATCTAAAATAGGAAACAACGTGCTGTGTTGTTTTTAAAAAGCTAACCTATCAAGATAAAGGCATAGTCCAGACCACAAACAGAAAACGAAAACAATATAAACAGTTTGAGAAACTGCGTTAATCTGGTAGTGAAAACTATAGTGGTAGGTAAAATCCGCAGGTGCTAATAACACTGTGGGGGTTCAAGTCCCCCTCGCTGGACAGAGCTTTTTTGTTCTTTTGTTCTTTTACATTTTCTTTTTCAACACGAATCACCCGGCTTCCAAGAGCTAACCCATGATAACAGACTTGGAAATCTGTTACGGACGGTTTCTGAGAAAAAGATTACAGCTTGGGAGTCATGACCTAAGCTGTATAAATTTTGTGCCAATAATAGGCACTAATTTGCCAACAGGACTCAGCTTGATGCTTTGGACAGTCAACAAAGTCTGATAGAGAGGCCAGTGCAGAAAATCCTGTATAAACTGCACAAATACTTTTGCAGCAATGAGGGCAGTCGTCTACATAAGACGTAGTTTGGGGTAGCCAGTGAAAAGCCTCTCGGAAAGGATCTGGTACAAATTGGGGCGGAGATCAAATTAAAAAAATAGTGCTTTTCGAACTATTTTGAATTGATTGAAGCGGATGCCTAGTTGGGAACACATCAAACAACTGATCGACCTGATCTGCAAAAAACATACAGTGCGCCCAAGCGAACGTGTTTTGAGTCGCTTTACACTGAGCCAACAATGGGCCGATTTTTTATCTCAGATAATGGTAGAGGTTTGAACTTGGCTAGGTCTGAAACAATAACCAACGGCTGTGTTCAGCTAATAATCTGTGGGTTAAATATGCCCATAAAACCGCCAAGGTATCTGAGATAAATTTAGTTCTTTTATAATTTTATTCGATGTCAGCAAGCTCACGATGCTGAAAAAAGATACGCCGATTGCAAGCGGCGTAGTCGTGGAGAGTGAGTGGGTTGATCTACGCAAGATATCGTGTTGTAGGTCATAAAAATCCTGCAAGATTTTCCCGTAAACCAACATCGAATATATTTCTCGCTAGAAGGACAAGGGGCTTCATGCCCCGTTCTGTAAAACAGACTTACTTCTAGTGGGATTTTAATTTTTTTTGAAAAGCTGTTGACTTCCCCGAAGAATTTCTGTAAAGTGTACCCACAATGAAAGTTTATCTAGCCGTTGAAGAAGCTGATACTAGTTATAATAGTGTTGTAACTAGAGTCTTTTCTACCGAAGAAAAAGCCAAAGAATACATGGAACAAACAAATAAAGATTATGGTTGGCAAGTTGTTAATCGTATAGATGAAGTGGAGGTTGAATGACATGAGCATTAATCTTAACAGTTCTATAAAGCAAAAAAAACCGTCTGGTAGTCAGGTATACCACATTGGATATGCTGATGCGCTGAATAACACTGGCAATCAGTCTAGCAATTACAAAGGACACGATAAGAAGTGTTATCGAAACGGTTATAAGGATGGGCAGCTTTCTCGGGCAATTCAGAAGAAAAAGTAAAATATGAAAGAAACTTCTATCAAATACGGAATCAATATTGGCAACGCATTAGCTATAGCTATCAGTTGGAGCGTCAATAAGAGCATCCTCTGGGCTATTCTTCATGGATTGTTTGGTTGGTTTTATGTTATTTATTATGCAATTGTCCGTGATTGAATAGTCAAAAAGATATTGACAATGTACCGCGAAAGTATAAGATAGTTAAAGATTATTATCCTTTTTGAAGGATTAAACGCATCCGTGACCCGAATTGGATAAGGGAGCAGATTTCTAATCTGCCGCTTTCAAAAAAAGCATATAGGTTCAAGTCCTATCGGATGTGCCAATTTTAAAACTGCTAGGTAGAATAATGGTAATTCACAAAACTGTTAATTTTGGCGATGTTCGTTCGAATCGAACCCTAGCAGCCATTTTTTTCGGGAGTATCGCATAGTGGTCAATTGCAGGACACTGTAAATGTCCCGGCTCACGCCTACGATAGTTCGAATCTATCTGCTCCCACCATTTTCAATACATCTTAAATCCACTTAAATCAGCCTCATTAACTTTATATCCATTAGTTAGTGAGGCTATTGTATTATTTACTTCATTTATATAACTAGGAATATTTGTGCCTAGACCAGCAGAAGTTCCAAATGTCATATACCAGCCGCCGATCAATACAACTTCATTATTAATAATAGTAGAAACAATATTGCCGCTGTCGCCGCCAATCACAGATTCAAAATATTGCGCTCTATTAATATCTTTTGGTATATTTATTAAGGTATTATTTGATCCGTAAGTAGTATTAAGTAAACCATTTTCTCCGATTAAAGCTTTTCTTTCTTGATCAGAATATAATATTGGAAAATTAATTTTATTTGCGTCAAAGTATTTAAGATAGTTAGCTGGCAATACATTATATACTTTTAACGAAGCATCGACTTCTTTATCTAGTTCACCAATTAATATGTCAGTGTTGGCAACACGCTTTGTTCTCATAACATTATAAACAAGTGACACATTTTTATTATTTATAAAGAAAATCATGAATGGCGAAGTTGAATAAGGCACATGATTCGCCAACAAAACGTGCTTCTTAGTTATAAGTGTTCCGCCGCCAACTCCACCAAGAGGAACTATCGCAGCAGCATAACCAGTTAAATCTAAATCTTTTGCCCAACAATTATTATTTCTGGGCCAATTATAAGGATTAGCATAAGGTGTTAATATATTTTTTTCTTTCTTGTCTTTGATTAAATTATCAAAGTTAGAAGAGATGTGAGAAAATAGATCTAATTTCTGTACAGGATTTGATACTTCTCTCTTGGCCTCTGCGATTATTTTTTGAATTAAAATTGCGTGATCTGCGAGTAGTTGGTCTAAAGCGGTCATAACATTGCTTACACCGAAAATTGCCCCTTGACAAGGCGAAATTTTATGGTATGCTGATCGCACGAAAAATGACTAACGACTTTTTTACCCTGAAGGGTCAGATTGTAAGAAAAATACAGGCTTTAAATGAATATTCTTTATGTATTCTTACTGACAAGTATAGATATGATTTATATCATGAACAAGATTGTTGCGAATTCGTTAGACTTGCAAAAATCATTGGAGATATTGATAATATTCTTAACGAAGAAATAATATTTGCAGAAGAAGATGGTGGCGCAAAAGATCCTGATTGGGCTACTGATTACGATTATGATTACTCTCATACTTGGACCAAGTTTGTTTTGGGGACTAAGAATGCTAATGTAGAATTTTGGTTTCTTGGCGAATCAAACGGTTATTACAGTGAACATATTTCTATAAAGGTTGAAGAAATTGTATGAAAATCGTAATTAATAAAAAGTATGGCGGCTTTCATCTTAGCAAAGAAGCTGTTCTCTTGTATGGTGAGAAGAAAGGTCTTAACATCATAGCTAAACAAGATGAAGTGATTAAAGACCTATACCATTACTATCTAAATGAAGAGAAGCCGGGAAGTGGATTTGCCGAATGGGACATCGAAAGAACTGATCCAATTCTTATTGAAGTTGTCGAACAGCTTGGCGATTTAGCAAATGCTCGTTATACCAAACTGAAGATTGTTGAAGTGCCTGATGGTATCAAATGGTATATTGAAGATTATAATGGGGTCGAAGAAGTTCACGAAGAGCATAGAAAGTGGATTTAATTATGAATAAAATTGCAAAAACATACGAAGACCACAAGCCTTACGCTCTTGTTTGTATTTACAATAATAATCCAGAAGATTATCAAGTAATTGAATGTTTTTATGCTCCAGATGCTGCTCTCGACTTGGCGGATGAATTAAATAAGCATGGTATTATAGGCAGGAAATACAAAGTAATTAAATTCGATTAAATATATGAGTAAAATTAATAAATTAAACGCAGAATTCAAAAAAGCAACCAAAGCTCAGAAAAGAGTAATGATTGCTCAAGATGTTCTTGCCCAACTCAAGGCCAAGAGGTATGTTGCTGAGTCTGGATGTTGGGTGCAAGCAAATTACAATTCGACTGCTACTTGGGCAGATATTAAATACACCGACTCTGTTCAAGAGTTATTCGTAGAAAAGAAAATCGAATCTTGCAATGTGTGCGCTCTTGGGGGACTCTTTATGAGTTGCACAAATTTGAATAATAATACTTTACTTGAAGAGCTTGATGATGTTTCAGAAGATTTGGGAAATTTAATTGATGAAAAAGAAAAGCTATCTAATAAACTTAATAAAATATTCAGCACTTCTCAACTAAAATTGATCGAAGCATATTTTGAAGCAAATGGTGGATACTTTCGAGATTATGATGAAGATGAACGTATTGAAGCGTTTTATAATAAACACCCATCTGACGAAAAGCGTCTCCAATTAATCATGGAGAATATTGTAGAAAATGAGGGAACTTTTGTTCCTAAAAAGCTGAAGGTATGACTTGCTTAAAGGTCAAAAAAGAAGCAAAACTAGAAGAGTGCGCCGTTCCTTGGAGCGGTGACACTATTTCTGTTTGCAATAAATGCCGCATGAGTATTTGGGATTTTGATTTTGATGATTTTCATTCCCAAGAGAACATAAGCGAATAAAAATAATATGACTGATAAAGTTAAACAAGTTATTGTAATGCGTAAAGACCTTAATATGAGTAAAGGCAAAATGGTTACTCAAGGTTGTCACGCAAGCGTTGCGTTTCTTACTCATTTAATCCGTGGATATAATGGAGAATCACTTCTTCTGAGTAAAGCTGAAAAAGAATGGGTATATGGCACTTTCTTCAAGGTTTGTGTGGGCGTTGATAGTGAAAAGGAACTTCTTGACATTGGATACAATGCTGTGGCAAAGGGTCTATCAGTCAAATACATTGAAGAAACCGGCGGTTTTGATAAACCTACTTTAACTTGTCTAGCTATTGGACCAGATTATAGTTCTGTAATTGATCCCATTACTAAACATCTAAAGTTGCTATGAGTAACATTTTCGCTGATCTAAAGTAAATAAAAATATGAAATACAGAAAAAAGCCTGTAGTTATTGAAGCAACGCGATGGTTTAAGAACGGCGATCATCCAGAAGATGATGTTTTTAGACCATTTGAAGATACAGGAGTAATACCAAAAGAAGAGAGAGAAGGAAAGATTGTAAGATATTTTAGAACACCTTATTTCAGCGGAGATCATCAATGTAATCATTGTGGCAATAATATGCACTGGCATGGTTGGATTGAGACTTTAGAAGGTGGGCATCTTGTTTGCCCCGGTGATTATATTATCACTGGTGTTAAGGGAGAACGCTATCCTTGCAAACCAGATATCTTTGAAGCCACTTACGAGAAAGTAGAAGAATAATATAACCTTACAATTAATATGGACGTAGTAACACTCTCTAATCTTTATTCCCATGCTAGTGGAGCTTATAACCAAGCCAAAGACGCACAAGACTTAATCATAATGATGAACGTATTGCATCTTAGACTTGAGCATAATATGGCATATCATAAGATTGCAAAAAGGTGTGGTATTAAAGTGAATAAGGTGAAGTTGATTTTATTCAACTATCAGAACGAAAAATGAAAACATAGATATGAATGATTTAATCAATAAATCAGCACGTTGTTACAAACTAAACAAAACAAAAGAATACACTGTCCAAGGGTGGTATATGGATAGTAATGGTAATCTTAAAACATACGGAGATTCTTACGAAGAATCGTTTGTAGATGAAACTGAATATGTTGATCATCAAGAAATAAAAAAATGAAAGTTTATCTTGCTTTTTTACCGGGAGATGTTGTAGGAGGCGTTTTCAAAAACAAAAGAGACGCTTTTAAATACATTGAGGCGACACTTTATAATACCAAAAAGCTAAATCAAATAGAGAATTCTATTGGAGTAGCATACACTAATAGTCAAATTAAAGAATTAATTAATGGGTGCATTGATGAATTTGAGCTTCAGTAATTAAAAAAATATTATATGACTCCAGATAATTTATGGCGAGAAATACCTCAAGAAGTCAAGGACGCAGCCCTGCTCCTTGAAAATTATTTCAAGAAACAAGGTATTGACAACTGGGCCTTGTATGATGTATGTTCGCGCAAGTCAGTTTTCAATCTTGAAAATCAAGTCAAAAATCTTGAAACGTGGAAAAATAAACAATTAAATGGATTTATAGATTAAATAATATGAAATACAAATACGATAAGAAGAACCTAGTCGATGCCTTCAAGAATCTCGCTGAATGGGCTGAGAATCTTGATGCCAAGCGAGATAAAAAGGTTATAGATGATGTTTGGAATGAGTTGCTGGTATTAATGGGTGAGGTTCAAGCAAATCACGATGACATCTTTGGTACTGAAGGATACGAGTTCCGCATTATGGGAAAAGATTAAATATGAATAATACCTCAAAGAAAAAAATCTACTGCATCAATATTGATGGTGACTATGGAGAGCTTTGGCTAGGACATGACAAAGAACCATTGGCTCACGTTCACTCAAACGACGCTAATTTCAACGAAGAATATCAAAGATTTATTTTTGATTATCTTGGTGTTGAATTGATTTGCGAACATTTTATATTAAAAGCGAAAAAACAATGGATAAACTATATGATTCTAGCGGCGATGAAAAAGAAATTACTAAGATTCTAAAAAAGCAAATTGCTGAGTTGCCTTGATTTATATGAAATATACTCCAGAAAATATCAGACATCTTGCGCCGAATCAAATCTTTGTTTACGGAGCCAACGAAAAAGGGATTCATGGTGCAGGAGCCGGAAAATTAGCTTTGCAATGGGGTGCAAAAATGTACGAGTATGGCTTCAACGGCCAAACTTACGGCATTCCTACGAAGGACAAGAATATTTACACGTTGCCGCTTGACAAGATCCAGCTTCATGTTAATGATTTCCTTGAGACGGCGTTCTATCACCCTGAATATGAGTTTCTTGTTTCAAAAATCGGCTGCGGACTTGCGGGATACCAACCAAAAGATATTGCTCCTCTTTTCAAAGCAGTTAAAACAGGAGTATTTGAAAATGTAGTCTTACCAGAAGAGTTTTATAAATATATTTAATATGAAAGAAGAAATCCCCCTCTTTTTTATTGGTGCTTTATTCGGCATTTTTTCTATGTGCTTGATTTTAACTTTTGTAGATAGTAATCCTAGACAAATTGAACAAAAGATGCGAAAAGAAGCAATCTCTCATGGGGCAGCGCACTATGAAGTAGATACTAATGGTGTTGTGACTTTTAAATGGAATAAATAATATATGAGTACACAAGTTATTGTCATTGGAAAACCTGAAAAAGGAAAAACCAAAACTGCTATTGAATTTCGGAGTTTTTTGAATACTAGCCTTAAAATTGATGATGCTACATATAGTCCTTCTCATTATAAATATATTGAGTTGATCTGCAAAAATTATGCGCTTGGATGCGATCTCATGTTCGCTTACAATGATCCCAATGATCGTTCTTTTGGCGAGTTATATATTGGTTACTTTAATGATGGTGTTATTAATGATGGTGTTGAAGAATAAATAATTGTATGAATAAATTGCGTAAAGCCCGATACCGTAATATCTTGAAGAAGGCGGCGAAAATTAATCGCCTTATCAAGAAAGGTTATCTTGTATTTGATCATTACGATGATAGATCAGATGGATTTAAATTTAATAATGGAATTCTTTACCAAGGCGATAATCAATGTAAAATTGTGTGGGTAGGAAAAGATGGCAGCGGTTGGGATTCTGCTCTTGACATTCCCATCAAAAAGTATAATGCTGATCACTTCGACAAGTGGACAGCAGTTCATCCTAAAGATATTAAAAAAATATGAGATACACAGACGCGCAAGACGTATTTTGGGGCGCAGTATTTATTGTAATTATTGGTTTAGTTATTTATTCTTTGGTTCGTATTTGGACTTTGAATAATACCACTAAAGTTATAGATGGTTGTGAGTACATCCGAACCTATAATGGCAATGGATGGTCGCTTGTGCATAAAGGCAACTGCACGAACGCAATACATTATAAGAGATAATATGAGTCGCGAATTTATTTACAGAATCTGGAGCATAAAGGAAAAAAAGTATGTAATGACTGGCTCTCTCTACGGTGTAGAGGGAGTTGCTCATTTAACGGGATGCTTTAATCGCAACGAACATATCATTGAAGAATATACTGGTCTTGATGATGTAAATGGAAATAGAATATTTGAGAATGACATCCTTTACTTTACTGCCAGATACAAACAAAAAGGTAATGTCCCTGTAATTTATTATGGCGGATCTTTTGGGTGCGTTGTTACCGATGATAGTGATTTCAAAGAACTCTGGAATTTGAGTCACATCGTTCAGCAATATTACCCGAAAATAGTTGGCACTATTTACGATAATGATCTCATTCCTTAAATGGCTCAAATGGTGGTTCTGGGAAACTCGCAGATGCGAGCATTCTTCGTTTGACGAGTGTCATTCTGCGCTCTATGATGTAGGCAGGAGCAAGGGATGGTGGTGCAAAAAGTGCGGCAAATTACTTTATAAAGTATGAGAGAATTAAAATTTAGAATGTGGGATAAAGTAAATAATAAATTCATTGACCCATTTAGGTTTGAATGGAATGATTATTATAAAACTACAGGAATGGTACTATTGGATTTAAATGGAAAAGTCAGAATAGCAGACTATTCAAGTGGCAACGGAGATAATTCAGCGAGTTCTGTTTATTCAGAAATTAATAATCCTGATAATTATGTCATTCAACAATATACTGGCTTAACTGATATCAATGGCAAAAAAATTTACGAGGGCGACATTGTAAAATACAAAACATGGACCGGCAGACATGATGGAATTACAGAAGAAAATCAAACTCAAGTCCAATTCAAAGACGGCGCATATTATCCAAGATATATCAATGATGAATGCGAAGATTCTTGGTATTCTTTTAAGGTTTACGATTTAGAAGTGGTAGGTAATGTATTTGAAACTCCTCATTTAGATGAAAATGAATAACCGATTAAAGTTTAGAGTTTATATACCAGAGTTTAATAAATTTGTATATTTTGAGCTTAATGATTTTGATTATTCTGATAGATACTTGCATGATCCAATATATCCAGTCCAAGAATATACTGGTCTAAACGATAAAAATAGTACATTAATTTATGATGGCGATATTATTAAATGGGGTAATTTGAATTATCTTGTAGAATGGAATCATACAGCTTGTAAATGGCAAGGTAGATGTCCATATCATCATCCATATCATCATCCAATTACAGAACATTTTAGAGATTTAATGAATGGCATTGTTATTGGTAATGAAATTGAAAATGAAGATCTATTAAAAAAATAACATGAGAGAATATAAATTTAGAGTCTACGATCCAAGTCAAAAAAAGCTAATATATTTTGATCTTCATAATATTACTGTCGCCGACAATCTATTATGCCAGCACGATCATCCAGTTCAGCAGTATACTGGAATGAAAGATAAATATGGCAAAGATATTTATGAAGGCGACGTTATTCGTGGATTATTTGATTTTGGCCCCGCAGGTTTCAAAGAAGAAATACTGCCTGTAGATTGGAATAACGAAAGAGGTTATCAATGGGATTATTGGAGATTGATAACTATTGAAGTTCTTGGAAACGAGCATGAGTGGCCTTGTCACAAGCCTAATGCTTTTGACCACAATTCAGAATGCTTGACTTGTGACGCATGGGCCACAGATTGCCCATTTCTTAAATTTTATGGAAAATTATCACTTTTAGATAAATTGTCTCCTGCCCATAAAGGTTGCAAATTGGAATAATGACAAGCTTCCAAGAATTGTTTTCTGTCGCTTAAATCAAATGAAGATAATGGTTTAATATGATCAATATGCCACCCTGTTTGGGTATGATTTTCCCAAGTCATACCTTCTTGAAATTTAGATTCTAAATGCGCTTTTAGCTCTTCAATTGAACAACCAAGATCTTTAACAGCATGACCAGCTTTATATCTTTTATTTAAAGCTGTTCTTAATCTACATCTTAAAATATAAGCCAATCTATACTGAGTATTAGATTTCAATTTATTTTCATGATAAGACTGATTGTAATCCAATATTTTTCTTTTATTTCTTTCGTAATACTCCTGTCTTTGTTTTTTTATTTTATCTTTATTTAATTCATTGTAAACTCTATGAGCAGTTTGTATTTTTTCTTTATTAGCTTCGTAATGTTTTTTATAAGCAATTTTTTGTCTTTCTCTTATCTTTTCTTTATTAGTCTCTCTGTAAATCTTCTGCCTCATTCTTCTTCTCAACTTTGGATCTGTAATATTTCTCCAATCGTTTGGCGTTGAGTTTGTCTTTATGTCTTTCGTAATATCGCTTGTCTCTTGCTCGTTTTTGTTCTTGCAACTGCTCTGGAGTTCTGTTAAGTTTCTTTCGTCCCATAAAATTTGATTTTGATCTATCATAATTATAATATGTATTTGAATAAAATTACACTTAAATATTGCGACTGAGAATAAAATAACGTAGAAAAATATTAAAATGAAAATAAATATCATAAACGACGAAAAGAATTTTAGATTTTTATATATTGAACTGTGTTTCCCAAGCATAAGCAGAGTCAATAGATTCCATGAATGGACTGATCAATCCTATTTTGGATTTAAAATGAGTTTTCCGACAGAAATTTATTATTTAAATGACAAAGAAGGTTTTTGGCATTTTGCCTTGACTTTTCTGGGTTTTGGATTCAGACTAGTGAACCAACATGGATACTGACGCGACAAAAGCTCCAAGAACTCACGCAGCTTGGGAAGAAGCTATGAAAGATGCAGTAGATTCGGCAGAGCCGCTTAGATTCATGCTGAATCACTCATGTAAGCTTGAGCGTGAGCTTAATACACTTACAAGCAATGAAGCGTATAAGCTTGAAAAAGAATTAGAAAAAGCAAATAACCGCATCTCAAAGCTGAACGACTACATTGCATTGCTCGAAACAGCGGGTGACAAGATGGCCGAAGAACTCGGCTATGGATATGACGTTGATATGTGGAACCAAGCCAAGGAGGCCAAGCCGTGAGTGAATCCGAAAAGACAATCCAAGAAGAGTGCTACGGCACTTGTTGGGGCGCACAGCAACGAATTGATGATCTAACTCAGCAGCTAAACCTTGCCAATGAACGCATCAAGCGGTTTGAGGATATTATCAACAGAGCATCTTTGGCGTTCTTCTCGGACTCATCTCACAGAAAGGTTTCTATTGCAATGCATACAATTTTGGAAGAATTTACAAGGGAGGCTAAGCCGTGAAACGAGTTCCAGATAAATGCCCATTTTGTGAGTCATTAATTATGATTCATGGCGGAAACCCGCTAAGATCATCAGATGGGGGATTTGCTACTTACGAATGCAAGACAATGCAAGATATCAGACTGACTAATCATTGGAAAAGGGTTAATCAATCTGATGGCTGTCGTAGGCGTGAGATTGAACTATTGACGAAGCAGCGTGATGCAGCGAATAAACGCATCAACCGACTAGAAAAAGCTGGCGATAAAATGCACAATTGGTTAATGTCTAAAAATCGTATTGGTTGTGATATGGAAATAGCTAGTGAATGGACAAGAGCTAAGAAAAACAAATCATGAACAAAAAACTTATCAACAAACTCTTAGAATACATCGACGCTAGAATTGCTGAGAAATCATACGATGCAAAAAATTCATCTGATGGAGGACTTGTTGAGTCGATGAATGTATGGCGCATTAAAGAAGAGTTAGATGAAATTATACAATCTATGGAGGACAAGCTGTGAGCGATATTGAACATGAACTGATCGCCACTCAATGGGATCTGAAAGTAGCCAAAGATCGCATCAAGCGACTAGAAGCTTTTGTTAATAGGTTTTTAGATCCTGAAGATTTAGGATATGCTGTTAATAAATGTTTGCGTGATGACGCAAGAGAAGCTCTGGGAAGGAGTCGAGTAGAATCGCCAAGTAAAGAGAATAAACCATGAAATCAAGAATTATTATTGGATTTTTATTAATGCTGTCGGCTGGGCTTCTTTGGGACTTGACAAAGCTTCATGTTACAGCTTACATTATTGGAAGCATTGGGTTTATGTTTTTGACTTTTGGTTTTATGAAGATTAATTTATGAGCAAAAAAATATACAAAAAAGTAATAGATAAGGTCAACAAAATGACCGAAAAAGAAATCAAGGAATCAATTCTTGCCGCCAACCCTCAATTGGAAAAAGATATCAATCTTGTCAAGCTAACAGATACTCACCTTTCTGTTATTAATGCCGCACTTGAGACTTATTATAGATTGAAAGCGGGGCAAATTGATATGGCACTTGATATTGCTTATAATTACAAAATAAAGCGCGAACAATCAGAAGCCATTTCTACAATAATTAGATCTTTCGCGTTGCCCGAACTCGCGACATCAAATCTAGGTTCGTCTTATGGTTTTAATTCGCCACAAATTGGCGATGCTAAAATCGCTTACGAAATTAGAAAAACTTTTGAAGAAGTTCTTGCAGTGAAGAGAAACGACGGCTATTATGGCAGCACTGTTGATTTCGATGGCCCACTAAAGATCACCGAAGAACCATTGCCAGAAGTTATTAATTTTGTCAATTACATAGACCACAAATTCACCGACAAACAATCTGATATCATAAATGACTATTATCATTTAAAAGACTTTGAAAAGATGTGGCAATACGTTGATTCTATTACTTCTAAATTGCCAAAAGGAGAAAAGAAAGAAATCGTTCCTAGTTTCAATGGCGTGACTTTGAGAATATATAAGCCAAGAAAGATTAAAAATTTAACATGAAATTCAAAGTATCATATTACGATTTTGACACTGATAAATTCGTAACAAAAGATTGTTATCGCATGAGTTTTTATGAAGGGAAATTTGAATTTATGCCTGTAGACAATCCAATTAGAATTTATAAAAGCGTATCTATAGATCATCCTATAATTTCTATTAGTCAGAATGATACAGGATTTATATCAATTTCTGTAGTAGGTTATCAACACATGAAAAATGGTTGGTATGATAAAACTACGACTAAGATAGAAAATGTGAGAGATTAATATGAAATTCTTTATAAGAAATACCATTTTATCTATATGTTGGGGCATTATGTCTGCGGCTATGGGATATAGTATAAAAACAGTCCAAGGAGCTATTGTTTTTGGTTTGGGCATCGTTATTATTTTCATTTTGGCTGATAGAAATGACTGACCAAGAAATAAATATTGAGATCGCTGAGCATTGTGGTTGGAAAAATATCCGAGAACAGGATTATCAACCAATTGGAACAGATCCGTATATTGATGGACCGTCTCAAGTATGGGTTGGAATACATCCAGAATCAGATAGTAATAGTGACGAATACGAAGCTTTACCTGATTATCGTAAAGATTTCAACGCGATGCATGAAGCTAAGGAGACTCTGAACTTTCATCAACAGACAGATTATGTGCGAAACCTTATGATCCAACACAAGGATTTTCCAATGACAAATGCGTTCTTTGCCACCGCTCGCCAATGCGCTGAAGCGTTTCTTAAAACAATCGGTAAATGGAAAGAATAGCGTGATTCGACAAACAAAAAAACATATCTTCTATGCGTGGTTACTTAAACATTTGATTTTGCCAAAATGTCTAAGAATGAGGCTTATTAAAAAAGTAAGTGACACTGCTCAGTATTAAATATGACTATTACATTAACATTAGGAACTTGGATGGTTCCACTTGCAATTACTTTATTGTCTATTACTTGTTTCGTTGTGGCGTGTATTTTTGAAGACCGAAATGATTTGGACTTATGGATTTTTGTAACATTTGTAGGTGGAATTATAGCTACTGCAATTTCTTGGGTGGTTTGGTTAATTATGACTTTAATGACAAAATAATATGAATACAAAGTATTTAAGTGTATATCCGCAATGGCATTGTAGAAATGGTGGTGGATTATTTGTTGGAATACGATTTCAATTTCCAGTGACTAACTATGATAGTGAAGCATTTGATTCTAAGCATACTTATAGTTGTTTACGCTTGACATTGGGACTATTAGTGTTTAGTATCAATGTAGAGGTAAAATACAATTATATTAAAATGTTACCCCAATGATGACTACAGAACAACAAAAAGCATATGAGTCTGGATACCTAGCCGGTTTTCATAATAAATATGACTGCCCATATCCAAAAGATTCAAATGAAGAAGAATGGTGGTGTATTGGATA
>JACCDY011296606.1_pt1 | contig 20099 bp, 20 predicted proteins | sample 7446391 | NCBI WGS metagenome assembly JACCDY01 (sample SAMN15323451, study PRJNA562643) | freshwater metagenome | isolation source: river surface water | place: USA:Blue River Watershed | collected 2017-08-18
GACCGGACTTACTTGTTCAATGTGTTCAAAAGCAACATACAATCAATTGATATCAATACCAGAAGTAGAAAAAGTTGAACCAGATTTAAACAATACTACTTTCATTATTCATTTTAAAAGTAATACTCCTGTTACTATCAGTAACTTAAAAAAGAAAGTGGAAGATGCAGGATTTGCAGTAGGTGAATTAATTGTTTTATTCAAACTTGATAATCAATTAGCAGAAAACAATACTTCATTTGTATTAGACAATATTACCTATAAGTTTATAGATACAAAATCTAATACCTTAAATGGTGAGGTAAAATTAAAAATATTGGATAAAGGGTATATTGTTGATAAAGAATATAAAAAATTAGCAAATATGTCAAACCAATATCCATCGTATGGTGGTAATAATAATAATATTTACCACATAAAAGCATTATAACTTGAAAAAGATTTTAATTATTACTTTACTTTTTTTGAATGTTTCTGCGTATTCACAGGAATTATTTGTAATGACTGAACCCGCAAGTAATATGCCTGCAAAGTCTTTCGGAATAAGAAATATGAATGCATTAATGTTTGAGGCAGATGGTAAGTTGAACTATCATAATATGCCAGAACTTATGTGGGGCATTAATAAAAAATGGATGGTACATGTACAGGGGTTCATTAGTAACCGTCAGGAAGGAGGCTTTGAAACAGAAGGAGGTAGTCTGTATGCAAAATATCGATTCTTTAGTAAAGATGATCTAAAAAGTCATTTTAGAATGGCTTTGTATGGTCGATATAGCTTGAATAAAGCAGATATACATCAACAAGAGATAGAAACAATGGGCCATAATACTGGTTACGAAGCTGGATTCATTGCAACTCAATTGTTGCATAAAGTTGCTATTAGTTCATCGCTCAGTTATGAAAAAGCATTAGACAACAAACCTAACTACAAGTTTCCAATAACAGAAAGTAATAGTGCATTGAACTATACTTTATCCGTGGGCAAATTGATGCTCCCTAAAGTATACACTAGCTACAAACAAGTAAATGTCAATTTGATGTTAGAGTTACTTGGTCAAAGATTAAATGGAAATAAAAAATCTTATTTAGATATTGCACCCTCTGTACAATTTATAATAAACAGTCAGGCTAGAATAGATTTAGCATACAGGCAAGAACTTTATTCATCAATGATTCGTACAGCACCAAACGGAGTGATACTTAAATTTGAATACACATTCTTTAATGCTTTTAAATAATTTTATTTTATCAAACATAAACAATTAAATAAGTTCATAACTTTAAACTAAAAATTTTACTTTTTAAACAATTAAATAATATCATGAAAAAATTATTACTAGGCTTATTACTATTGACTATCTTTAGCGCTTCAAACGCTCAAGAAACTACCAAGAAAAAATTAGTATACAATCCAAAAAATCCTACTTATGAAGTGGAAGCGACTTGTGGTACTTGCATGTTTAAAATGGAGGGTAAGGGCTGTCTCTTAGCGATTAAATTTAAAGGTAAGAATTACTTTGTAGATGGAACTGATTTAGACGACCATGGTGATGCCCATGATTCAGAGGGTTTTTGTAACGCAATTAAGAAAGCAAAAGTGCAAGGATCCATTGTTAAGGATAGATTTGAAGTCACATACTTTGAGTTAATTAAAAAGTAATTTTGAAATAAATCTTAAGTGAGGGAAACACCCTCTAAGAATCTTTCATACTTGTTTATTAACAATTCAAGTAAATTAAAAATCAAGGACTTACGTTAAATCGTAGGTCCTTTTTTATTTTTAATTGCCATGTATACTTTATCTAATACATTTATACAAAAAGATACTAATTTCACAGATTCACTTCTTTTTACTCATATTTTCGCAAAAGACTATCCAGAAACTTGGCCTGCATTTGTAAAGTAAAAATTGGTAAATTTAGTTATGAATGAATTTTATGTTTCAGCATTTAGACAATAAATTATTTGAACTTATTAACCAAAAATGGGTAAATCCAAATTTTGATTTCTTAATGATTTATTTTAGTCAGGTTAAAAATTGGTATCTATTTTATTCAATATTAGTTGTAGTTATTTTTCTTAAGAGGCGTCATGATACTTGGAGGTGGCTTATAGTTGCTTATTTAAATATGTTTTTAATTTATGAAATTAATAACCAAATTGTAAAAAAAATATTTCAACAATTACGGCCATGTGATGATACAAATTTAATTTCTAAAATACGCCTTCTAGTTGATCATTGTCCAGATAACTTTGGTTTCACTTCTATGCAATCTTCTATTAATTTTGGTTTTATATTTTTTTTATATTTTACCAATTCAAAAATTTTATCAAAATATATGCTCTTTTTTATTTTTATGTATGTGATTGCAATAAGTTATTCGCAAATTTATATTGGCGTACATTATCCTAAAGATGTACTTGGTGGGGCAGTCTTAGGTTCGTTTGTAAGTTTTATCACTGCTAGGCTGTATTTATTAAATTTCAAAACAAAATAATGCATCATATAAAATAAATTTATCATTGTATAATGTGAGAGTCATCTACTCCTTTTTTATTATATTTACTTCAAATAAGAATAAAAATGAATAAGAACTTTTTTAGTCTTATAATACGATCAATTTTATTAGGGTATTAATTTTAAAAATTTATATATATGAACAAAATGAAATCCCCTCTTTTTTATATAAGATACATTATTGGATTATTTTTTATGTTGCTTTTTATAATTCAATCAGATGCGCAAATTAACCTCATTAACAATAATGATTCTAGTTCATTTAAATATTTTAAAGGAACCATTTTAGATAGTAAATCAAAGAATGAATTAACTTTTGCAAGCATTACAGTTTCTGGATCAAATATTTCTACTATCAGTAATAGTGAAGGAGATTTTTTAATTAAAATTCCTATAGATAAACAAGATGGAAGTCTTATTATTTCTTACTTAGGTTATAAAGATAAAACCATTTCAATCAAAGACTTGATGCAGGAAAAAAATATAGTGTATTTAGAACCAATTAAGAATCTACTCAAAGAAGTAGTTGTAAATGCAATGGATGCTAATAAGTTATTTTCAAATGTACTCAATAACCGTTCAAAAAATTATGGTGATAGCTCTATTAAAATGGTTGGTTTTTATAGAGAATCAATTAAGAAAAGACGAACTTATGTCTCAGTTTTAGAATCTATTGTTGATATTGAAAAAATGCCATTTTCATCAGCTGTACAAGACCAAGTTGATATTTTAAAAGGCAGAAAAAATGTCGATTATTCTAAATTAGATACTATAAATTTTAAATTAGAAGGAGGTCTTTATACTGCCTTATTTATTGATATAATAAAAGAGCCAATTAATATATTCTCAGAAAATGTTTTTGATTTGTATAATTTTCGCTTTGAGGATATTACCCAAATTAATGATAAGCAGGTCTTTATTATCTCTTTTAAACAAAAACCAGCCCTTGAAGATCCTGATCCACTCTATAGTGGAAAATTATTTATCGATACAAAAAGTCTTGCTATCATAAGTGCAACTTTTCAACTTAATGTTGAAAATAGAATCAAGGCAGGACTAATTTTTACACGTAAAAAACCAAAAGATTTAGTGCTATACCCAACAGAAGTTAGCTATCAAGTTGATTACAGACAACAAAATAATAAATGGGTTTTTTCTTATTCTCGTGGAGATATTACATTTAAATTAAATTGGGATAAATGGATATTTAATACTAGCTACAATACTACTTTTGAATTAGTTAATACAAATTGGGAGAATCAATACAATCAGATGCAAATGAACACTCAAAAATTGAGTCCCAATGTAATTATGTCTGATAGAATTCCCAACGCTGTAGACGTAGATTTTTGGGGTCAATACAATATCATAGAACCTGAAAAATCTATTGAGACTGCTATCAAAAAAATTCAAAGAAAAAATTTGAAAGAGATTTTATTGCAATAAGAAGCTCCAGCTTCCTTCATCCACTTCCGCATCCAATTCTCCTACATCCCATCCACAATAGCCAATAAAAAGCTGAATTTCTTGTTGGTTGACAGCTTCGGCATTGATGGCTTTGATCACTTGCTCCATGTGACCACCTAAATATAGACCATTAGTCAATTGTTTACCCCCTTCAATAAGATCCGGTCGCTTGTGTAATACATAGAGATGGGCTCTGTCAACGGGGCCGCCATCCATCAGCGGAAATGGTTTACTATGATTGAATTCAACTAGATCATGCAAGGACTTTCCATAGGGCTTATTGGTTACAAAGCCTGTACTTCCTGCTTTATTGTGTTCAACGATCAGAATAGTTGTATCCTCAAAGAAACTGCCAATCAATGAATCAGTGCTTTTGATAGAAATTCCTGCTTTTAGGTCCCTCATAAATGTACTAGTTATGATACTGTAAATTGTCAATCTAAAGTAGACTAAAATGTGGAGTTTTCGTCTCCATTGTTATTCGTATTTTTGTGGATAGGTATTTTTCTAAATTTTAAATTAGTTGATTCAAATTGTAATTTATATATAATAAAATGATAAAAAATCTATTGAAAACGGCATTGGGACGACTACGAATTGTAGCATTTATTGAAGGTTGTTCGTATTTACTTTTAGGATTTACGATGATTTTAAAATATAAATTTTCTATGCCACAACCCAATTATATTGTTGGTTTGGCTCACGGAATTCTTTTTGTGCTTTATATTGTTTTACTACTTCAAGTTTCATTGATACATCGCTGGAACATATTTAAAATGTTTATGGCTTTTATAGCTTCACTTATTCCGTTTGGAACATTTTATGCAGATAAAGTACTTTTTAGAAAAATTATTGAATAAAATTTTGGCACTTTAAATATTAATCGTAATTTTACGATGAATATGGGAACAACAAAAAACACAGATTATGCGCTACAAGAGCTATCACTTGCAAAATTCGCAAAGGCGATTTCGCATCCTGCACGAGTTGCAATCCTTAATTTATTATTAAAGAAGCAAGCATGTGTCTGTGGTGATATAGTGGATGAACTTCCATTATCTCAAAGCACCGTTTCTCAACATTTAAAAGCATTAAAAGAAGTTGGTTTGATTAAAGGGGATATAGAAGGTGCTTCTGTATGTTACTGTATAGATGAGAAAGTATGGAATAGTGCTCAACAACAATTAAATCAACTATTTGAAAAATTGAATGTAAACAACACTAAATGTTGTTGATTTTTTTTGAATTATCCCATCGGTATATTACGATATTATTAAAAAATTAAATTATAAATGATGCAAACAGAAGAACAACTAAAAGAAATTGTAAGAAAAAAGTATAGTGAAATTGCACTACAAGACAAAGAAACCAATATGTCTTCTTGTTGTGGGGCTGGCGGATGCTCTACAGAGATATACAATATTATGAGTGACGACTATACTGAATTAGGTGGGTATAATCCAGATGCAGACTTGGGTTTGGGCTGTGGTTTGCCAACACAATTTGCTAAAATCAAAACAGGGGATGTGGTTATTGATTTAGGAAGTGGTGCAGGTAATGATTGTTTTATTGCTAGACATGAGACTGGGGAAACTGGCAAAGTAATTGGTGTTGATTTTACTTCGGCCATGATTGATAAAGCAAGAACAAATGCAGAACTTAGAGGATTTAATAATGTGGAGTTCAGACAAGGGGATATAGAGCATATGCCTATTACTTCCAATACGGCAGACGTGATTGTAAGCAATTGTGTTTTGAATTTGGTTCCAAACAAGAATGCAGTTATGAAAGATATATACAGGGTATTAAAACCAGGGGGGCACTTTAGTATTAGTGATATTGTTTTAGTTGGTGCTTTACCAGAAGGATTAAGAAAAGATGCCGAAATGTATGCAGGTTGTGTTGCAGGTGCTATTCAAAAAGAAGTTTATCTTGAACTTATTCAAGCAAATGGCTTCACCAATATCACTATTCAAAAAGAGAAACCAATTATTATACCTGATGATATTTTAATTAACTACTTAAGTGCCAATGAAATTCAACAATTTAAAATAGGATCAACTGGTATTTTTAGCATTACTGTATATGCCGAAAAACCATTAACTGAAAAGGTTTGTGTACCAGGTGCTGGATGTTGTTAAACTTTATATCTTATGAAAAAGAAAATATTAGTATTGTGTACAGGCAACTCCTGCCGTAGTCAAATTGCACATGGTTATTTAAACTTTTTTGGTGGGGACTTAGTGGAAGTATTTAGTGCTGGCGTGGAAACGCATGGTGTAAATCCAAGGGCAATCAAGACAATGTTAGAAGATGGAATTGATATTTCTAATCACACATCAAATAATGTATTAGAGTATAAAGCTATTGAATTTGATTATATTATTACGGTATGTGATAATGCGAAAGAAAGATGTCCTTATTTCCCAAGTAAAGCGCAAAAATTTCATCATAATTTTACAGACCCTGCTAAATATATTGGTTCTGAACATGAGATTATGCTTGAATTTTCAAAAGTCAGAGATACAATAAAACTATATTGTAAGGAATTTATCCAAGCGCATGTATGATTGCTGCTATTTTTAAATATGCTTAGATGGGTTCATATTTAAGAATTTATATGAGCTAATTTTGATCTTAATAATTCTAAATGATGTGTTGTGTGGAAGGAAGTAAAGCTAGCAAGCTCTCTTAAGGTTACTTTGCCTAAGATGGGGTGGGGTAATCTATACCGATCTAATGTATGATCCGAATGACGATTCATTTTATCAATGAAGGCTTCATTTAAAAGTTGATGTTTTTGAATCAATTGATTTTTTGATTCAAATAAGACTGGTTTTGGGATATAAATAGAAGGAGATTTTGCGCCACCTTCCAAAGCATTCTTATATAATGTTTGAAGTAGTTCAAATGATCTTGCTTCATTTTTATTGACACCATACAATAGTTGTAATAAAGGTTTAGGTAATGTAAATCCTATATTGACTATTTTGAGTACTTTAATTAAATGGACTAAATCTTGTCCTGCAGACCATTTATTACTATAATTGGTTTCAAATGCTGCTTGATTTAAACTAGAAATCAACTCGTTAAATTGATTTACGCCATCATTTAATAATGCTATAATAGTTGATTTATTGATCATAGTTTTTCAATTTGTTTATAAAAATAATGATTTTATGGAACTAAATAATGCTGTAACTTAGTATCAATTAAAAGAATTGAATGCAAAAAGTATCATCAGTCCTTATTTTATCTCTATTTGCAATAACGGTAAGCGCATTCACGAATCCTGATCTTGCGAATGAGCTCAAAAAAAAATCAATTGCTACTTCTCCCGTTGATGATAAGAAAGCTGCATTAAAAAAATGGGAAGCTACTCCAGAGGGTATGAAGTTTAAAAAATGGGAAGCATCTATAGTAGGAAAAAAAGTATATGCAGCTGAAGCTAAAATTAGAAAATCAATTAGGGAATATACCAATATGGAGGGTGTTGTCACTTCACTTTCACTACCTCCAGGTTCAAGATTAGGTTTTGGGGTGATGGTAAAATTGAATGGTGAAGATTATATTCTTTCATTTGGCCCAGAATTGAAAAATGAATTTGAGCAATTGCATAAGCTTAAAGTGAATGATAAAATAATGATTAAAAGTCGTGGTGTATCTCATGCACCTAAATATGCCTATCCAATTATCGCAGGCGACAACATAGAAAAAGACGGTAAATTAATTTTTAAACGACCTTCTGGAAAAGAGGGTTGCTAATCCAATATTTTTTTCTAAAATTTATAAATATGAAAGCATATCAAACACATCGCTTTAGTGCTTCAAAAATTGTCACTAAGTTTTTCATCCTTATCTGTGTATTTACAGCCAATCACGTTGCTGCACAAACAGTCATCGAAAAAATAGTACAGGAAGAAACTAAGAATTCCCAATTGCAAAAATTGGCACACGAGTTATTAGATGGCATAGGGCCAAGACTTGTGGGTACACCTCAAATGAAAAAGGCCAACGATTGGGCAGTGGATAAATACGCTAGCTGGGGCATTAGTGCGCGCAACGAACAATGGGGTGAGTGGAAAGGCTGGGAGCGAGGCATCACGCATATTGATATGCTTTCACCAAGAGTAAAAAGCTTAGAGGGAACTCAATTATCATGGAGTCCGTCTACAAAAGGAAAAGCGGTTAAAGCAGAAATCGTTATTATTCCTGATTTATCAGATTCATTGGCATTTGTCAATTGGTTACCAACTGTAAAAGGGAAGTTTGTCATGATTTCTATGAATCAACCAACTGGAAGACCGGACGATAACTGGCAACAATTTGCTACCAAGGAATCTTTTGATAAATTAAAAAAAGAACGCACTGAGCTAACGGATGCTTGGCGTAAACGCTTAAGCAAAACAGGACATTCGTCAAGAATGTTGCCTATTATTTTAGAAAAAGCGGGTGCTTTAGGTATCTTAACCAATAACTGGTCCAACGGTTTTGGCGTAGATAAAATATTCAATGCATACACGACAAAAATTCCAACAGTGGATATTGCTTTGGAAGATTATGGTACTTTATATCGCTTAGTTGAGTCTGGAGACAATCCTATCATTAGCATTCAAACAGATTCTAAAGATCTAGGGACTGTTCCAAACTTTAATACCATTGCAGAAATTAAAGGCACCGAAAAACCAGATGAATATGTGATGCTTTCTGCGCATTTTGATTCTTGGGATGCAGGACAAGGTGCAACGGACAATGGCACTGGTACTCTGACAATGATGGAAGCAATGCGAATTTTAAAATTAGTCTATCCAAACCCTAAGCGTACTATTTTAGTTGGACACTGGGGTAGTGAGGAGCAAGGCTTAAATGGCTCAAGGGCTTTTGTGGAAGACCATCCAGAAGTAGTTAGTAAATTACAAGCATTGTTCAATCAGGACAATGGTACGGGTAGAATTGTTAATATTTCTGGGCAAGGTTTTAAATATGCGGGTGAATTTATTTCAAGATGGTTAGCTGCAGTGCCTAGCAATATGAAAGATTCTATAAAGACAACTTTTCCTGGCACACCGGGTGGAGGAGGAAGTGATTATGCTTCTTTTGTAGCAGTGGGTGCTCCTGGATTTTCATTAGGTGCATTAAATTGGTCTTACTTTAATTATACTTGGCATACGAACAGAGATACGTACGATAAAATTATTTTCGATGATTTAAAAAACAATGCCATGCTAACGGCAATCTTGGTATACATGGCTTGTGAAGACAATGCTACTTTTCCAAGAGACAAAGTAGATTTAGGTAACAATAAGCTAACTGGACAGCCTATTCTATGGCCAGCACAAGTCAAAGCAATGCGTAAAGGACCTATTGCGCCAACGAATTAACAATTATGATTCAATAGTCAACACTATATAAAAAGGACCTACGATTGAACGTGGGTCCTTTTTATATGCAATAAGTATTTTTGTTATTGTACAAACACTTTCTTTAGATAAAATCCTTTAGGATCAATGATAGGAGGGTGTTGGCTCGTAATTTTTAAACCTTCTTTGGTGAGCGTTTTCTTTTCTATTGTATGATTTACCATTATATCAAGAGGCAGATCCATTACATAGTTCACTGGCGTAATTTGATATAGTTGGTATCCTATTTCTTTTACATTAAAATCTAATGTAGAGGTTGTTCTTAAATAGAAATCAAAAAATGGTTTTAAAGAATAGCCTACTGCATTTGTGAATAGTTCCTCTACCTCTTTTGAGGTGACAAAATTATCATAAGTATATTGAGGATCTGTAGCTAATTTTTTTAATGTCGGAAAAAATATTTGATCTCCAATGACATAACGAAGGCTATGCAAAAAAAATGCGCCTTTTGTATAAATGTCGTTACCTGCATAGGTTTCATCCTCGGATAATTCTTCTCCACCTACCATTGGCTTTTTATATTTTATACTCTTTTTAAATGCAGCCATTTTAGCTTGATAGGCTTCCTCTCCCCCTAAATCATAATAAGCAAGTGCTTCGGCATAGGTACCAATCCCTTCCTGTATCCACATATGCGCCCAATCCTTATTGGTTACTTTATTTGCCCACCACTCATGTGCGTACTCGTGAAACAAGTTATCGGAATAGGCCTGACCTCCTATAATTTGGTATTTAAATTGATTGTCAAAAGTAATCATGGTTTGATGCTCCATCCCTGAATTTGGTACTTCTGCAATGCCAATTTTTTCTTTATACCAAGGGTATTCTCCAAAATATTTTTCTAAAATCTTGGTATCTCTTTTTTTAGTTTCAATTAATTTTTTTGCATGCATCGTATCTTCTTCCAATACATAAAATTCAATTGGAACTATATTCCCATTGATGGTGGTATAAGTATCTTTTGCCACTTTATATTTACCTATATTAAAAACAACACAATAGTTGCTAATGGTATAATTTGTCTTCCAGTAATAAGTGGCTTTATTATTTTTAATGCTTGTTTTTTGCAATAATCCAGGACCAGCAACTACTAAACCTTTTGGTACGGTAATGCGCATATCAACGCCTTCGTTGGGTTCGTCACTTGGATGATCCTTACAAGGAAAATACATTCTTCCCCCTTCTTTTTGTATATTAATCGACACCCAATCGTTGCCAAGGCTGTCTTTTGACCATGTAAATCCTCCTAGCCAAGGTGGCTTAACTGCCACTGGGGGTGCACCACCGTAATGAATATCCACTAATTGATTACCAACTTTAAAGCCTGTAGCTGAAGTAATAAATATTTTATCATCCTTTTGTTCAAAACCAACTGCCTTTTTATTGACTAATACTTTTGACACTTTTAATAAGTGCACTAAATCCAATAAAATCGTATCTGATTGTTTAGATAAATTTAAGCTTACAATCGTGTTTCCTTGAATGGTTCTTTGTGCAATATCCACATCCAGGTTAATATCATAATGTCTTATATCCATTATGGATTGTAGTGGTTTTAGCTTCCCACCCGACGACAAATAACTCACATCTAAATTGTTTTGTCCAATTAAGGCACTTGAAATAAAGACGCAAATCAAGACGATTGTATTTTTCATAGCTATAATGTTATTTTTAAATTTAATTCATTTAATGCAACTCGCAAATTCTAGTTATATTTAAATCTAGATTCTTAAGGTCATTCAAGATAACAGCAATGAAAAAATACACTTTCATAACAGCACTCTTCATAGGCATTTGCTGCATTTTAAATGCTCAAAACGCCACGACAAAGCTAGTCTTGCTAGGAACAGGTACGCCCTTCGCAGATCCTAATAAATCTGGACCATCCTTGGCAATTGTTATCAACAATACTTCTTATATCGTGGACTGTGGGCCCGGTGTGGTGAGAAGGGCGGCGGAAGCAAGTAAACTTGGTTTCCCTTCATTGGAAGCTTCACAATTAAAAACATTATTCATTACACATTTACATTCCGATCATACAATTGGCTTGGCCGATATTATTTTAACGCCTGCTGTTTTAGATCGCAATGCACCAATCAGTATTTATGGGCCAGTAGGTTCAAAAAAGATGACTGATGATTTAATGAGTGCTTATAAGGAAGATATATCCATTAGAATTAATGGATTAGAAAAAGGAGATGCCATTGCTTATCAAGTGTATACAAATGAAATCAAACAAGGGCAGATTTATAAGGATAGCAATTTAACAGTGACTGCATTTAATGTGCAACATGGTCAATGGGACAATGCATTTGGATTTGTTTTTCAAACAAAGGATAAGAAAATAGTGATTTCTGGTGATTGCACTTACAGTGAAAACTTAATTAAATATGCAAAGGATTGTGACATTTTAGTGCACGAAGTGTATTCCGATGCAGGCTTAAAAAAACGAACCCAAAGATGGCAGGATTATCATTCCACATTTCATACATCTACCTACCAATTGGCTGATATTGCCAATCAAGTAAAGCCAAAACTACTCATTCTAAACCATCAATTGACTTTTGGAACCAGCTTGCAAAGCTTATTGGATGAGCTACAATCAAAGTATGCTGGACCCGTTGTAAATGGGGCGGATTTAGATGTATTTTAGAACATTTTTTTCCAATAAAATCCTTAATTTGAGCACAAACAGCTTTAATTTTTTAAACAATCAATTATGTCAATTTTATCTAATTACAGTGATGGCTTTTTTAATGTGAGTGCAGCGCATGGATTTCTTCCAGTAAAAGCGCCGATGGTGAAGTTACCAATTGAATACGCCGATTTACAAGCTGTGTTGGATAAGATGCCTGTTGTGTTAAATGAAAACGAGTTTGGCTATTTAAATACAGAGGATGGGATTGTTGCGCCTACTTTAGCAATTAAAAATCATTTAGAAGCGATCGAAAAAGAGGAAGATATTTTTGTATTACAAGCCTTATTTAGATCTTACAGTTTTTTAGCATCAGCCTATTTATTAGAACCTTCTTTCCAACAATTTAGAAAAGATGGCAAATATGGAAAAGCAAGAAATTTTTTACCTGCAAATATTGCACAGCCTTTTTGTAAAGTTGCTGATAAATTAAATGTGTTTGCATGGTTAGATTATCATTATGCATATTCCTTAGGTAATTATCAAAAATTAGACGAAGCTGGCGATTTAAATTGGGAAAATATTACCATGTGCAATCGTTTTTCTGGACAACCCGATGAGGTTGGTTTTATTATGCTGCACGTGGATATCAACAGATTTTCGGCCAATTTAGTTGGTACTGTCATGCAGACCATCCAAGCATTAGATGGCGGTGCAAAATCGGTTGGTGATTTGCTTGAAAAGAATTGGTCTACAATGAAGCAAATGAATGAGCGAAGAAAAGAGATGTGGAAGGCTTCAAGATGGCAACGATACAATGATTTCAGAATCTTTATTATGGGTGTTAAAGGCAATACCGAATTATTTGGAGATGGTGTGGTATATGAAAATGTATGGGATGAACCAAAAGCATTTAGAGGACAAACTGGTGCACAGGATGATATTATTCCTATGCAAGATATTTTTTCTGGGGTGATCTTTTATTATCCAGAAAATGAACTTACAAAATATTTACTAGACCTTAGATTATACCGCCCAACTTGCGTGCAAGACTTTTTCAAAGACCTTGAAAATTCAATGAAGACATTACATCCAAAAGGCTTGATGGGTAAATTAGTTGAAAATAAAGACGTCACTGGTCTTTGTTATTTATTAGGCATTTTAGAAGAAATTTACCATTTCAGAAATGGACATTGGCAGTTTGTTCAAAAATACATCATGGCCAATACGAAATACGCGATGGCTACAGGAGGCACTCCAATTACATCTTGGATTCCAAATCAAATTTTATCCGTAATCCGTCAGATGGAAGATGTAGTAACTGCGATCAATGAAATTGGTAAATCGGATCGAAGAGAAGCTAATACTATTTTCGAGCATAATATGAAATTGTTGCCTACTAAAAAAGGATTGATCAATGGACAACTAGAATTAATTCATAAGAACGACTTTTCTGCTGAAGCAGTATTTGCTTTGAATCAAAAGTTCGGTTATGATGATACAAAGTAATTTTATTACTTTTCAAATTCAATAAAGTGCTCTGATGCGTATTCGTCATCACCTGGTTTTATTCTTTTAACAAAAAAACGTGCACGCTTTCCAAGTTTAACCGAAGTGTACTTTTCTTTAATATCATTCGGGTCATTTAATGGCTGTAAGGAAGGGTACCATAAAATATATCCTGGTTTCTGAAAAACCAATTCAGGTTTTGACCAATCTTGGCTATTGTTTCCAGCACCTAAGTCCTTATGCTTATTAAAGGAGATATAGATTTTATCTCCTTGCCATGATTTTCCTTCTACTTTGCCCATCATCATCACCCAACAATTCAAATAGGTATTCCAACTAACTGATGGTCCCCAATGAAATCCACCTGTTGGTGATGAAGCGCCACCGCCTCCTTCATTGATTGGAATTTGCAATGATCGAACCGGCACTCCATAACTATCATAAGCAGTAGAGAAAGATTTGCCATCCCATCTTTTAGCTTTTCCAACTGGATGATCTAGATCTTTCAAAGCGATACGTGCAATACTTATACATTGACCACTCCATTCTTTTTGTACCTTATAAGTTTTTTCATCATACACACCAGGATAACCATACTCTCCATAAAATAAATACAAATAGTCTCCACTGGCAACTGCAGACGGGTCGCCAACACCACCTGCAAAAGTATTTGAAGTATTAAATGGTTTTCGAATCATCCTTGGATCATAATCTTCAATAAAAATGCCTCTGTTATCCCAACTTTTACCACCATCTACCGACTTCATCACTCCAATTCTGCATACAGCTGCAGGACTTTCAGGACCAGTTAAACCCTGCGGCCAATTTATATTTTTGTATCCTTCTTTGCTAATGTAATCGTATGGTAAAGTGCTAGGATAATTTTCATTATGATAAATTCCATACAATGTTTTACCACTCATATCTTTTGAATCTTGGTAAACAGTTTCAAACCATACAGCACCGTGCAATCCCTTCTGCCCAATAGGTACATTGTTTGGCATGATAGGGTTAAAAAATTTACTAGCAGGATTTTTAAAAACAACTTCTGCATTTTCTCCATCTGAATACTTTAAATCTCTTGCATAACCCCATAATGGGTCTTCGCCATATTTGCCAGGGAAGATTCTAAATGTGTCGCCTATCCATACTTCTGCCATATTACAATCTACAAATGAATTGAATGTAATCTTTGGTGCAGGGATTAATTTAAACTTTGGCGTTGTATCTGCATTTTGACTTGTATTTAACTTAAATGGAGATAAAAGTTCTATAAGGAAGGTGAACCATGAAAATAAAATTAAAAATTGCATTTTATTTCAATTTATTGTTAATCTATTTGTTGATATAAATTTAATCAAAATTGTACAACCCACAAATACTAGTTTACGCGCCATAATAAGCGAATCTTATGCCTACTTTGGTGTAGTTGAACCATTTTATAGTATAATTTTTATATCCTGTATAACCAACATATATTTGTATGACTAATTTACAGCTATGCTAGATGCAATCATTCCATTAATCTCCTTAATTTCTTTAGAAGTTATTTTAGGAATAGACAATGTCATTTTCATTTCTATTCTTTCCGACAAATTACCGGACAACCAAAGAAATAAATTAAGGTATTGGGGATTAGGTTTAGCCATGTTCATGCGCCTAATTTTATTAACCTTGATTTCTTGGATTTTAAAGTTAGATCAAGAATTATTTACCTTATTAGATATTCATTTTTCTGGCAAAGGATTGATCTTAATTGCAGGTGGCCTTTTTTTAATTTATAAAAGTACTGTCGAAATTTACCATAAAACCGAATTAGCAAATAATAGCGATCAGCCAGTAGTTCCAAAAACCAGCAGCTTTAAAAGACTTTTATTAGAGATTATTTTATTGGATTTAGTTTTTTCAATCGATTCTATCATTACTGCTATTGGAATGGCACAAGAGCTTTGGATCATGTACACTTCTGTCATTGTGGCTGTTGCGATTATGATTTTTGCATCACAGCCCATTAGCTTTTTTATCAAAAAACACCCATCATTTAAGATATTGGCTTTAAGTTTTTTAATGATGATTGGTATTTCTTTGATTGCAGAAGGCTTTCATTTTGCAATACCAAAAGGGTATATTTATTTTTCTATGGCATTTGCTTTTATTGTTGATATTATACAAATGAAGACGGTAAAGTAAGCTTATGCAATCTCCCGTATTTTTAATCACACCACCATTTACTCAATTAAATACGCCCTATCCTGCAACGGCTTATATCAAAGGATTTTTAAATACCAAGGGCATCCCAAGTGTACAAGCAGATCTAGGTATCGAAGTCACTTTGGCCCTTTTTAATAAAAAAGGCTTAACAAAATTATTTCAAGCTATTCGATCTAAAAAATGGGAACTGAATCCAAACTGTCAACGTATACTAGCGCTAGAAAATAACTATATCAATACGATCGATCAGGTTATTTTATTCTTACAAGGCAAGCTAGATACCATTGCACATTTAATCTGTTCTAGAACTTTCTTGCCCGAAGCGGATGCGTTTGATCAAATGGATGATTTAGATTGGGCATTTGGAGCAATGGGTAAGCAAGATAAAGCAAAGCATATTGCAACCATGTATTTAGAGGATCTTGGTAATTTGATCAAAGAGACAATCGATCCTTATTTTGGATTCAGCCGTTATGCCGAAAGTCTTGGTCGCTCTGCCAATTCATTTGACGAATTATATGTAGCAATCAATGCGCCACAAAGTTATTTAGACAATATTTTATTAGACATCTTCGAACAATATATACAAAAAGTCCAACCCAAATTAGTTTGTATATCGGTGCCTTTTCCTGGTAATTTGTATACCTCATTAAGATGCGGGCAGTGGATCAAACAACATCATCCCTCCATTAAAGTGGCTATGGGTGGGGGCTTTGCAAATACAGAGCTTCGTTCTTTGTCTGACCCTAGGGTCTTTGAATTTTATGATTTTATTACATTGGATGACGGAGAAGCACCTATCGAAATATTAATTGATCATATTGATGGTAAAAAAGAAGTACATGACTTAAAGCGTTGCTTCACCTTATTGAATGGTGTGGTCACTTATATCAATGAGTCAATTTATCCAGACTATAAGCAACATCAATTAGGTACCCCAGATTATGAAGGTTTGTTATTGGATCAATATATTTCGGTGATTGAATTAGTGAATCCTATGCATAGTTTATGGAGCGATGGAAGATGGAATAAGTTAACGATGGCGCACGGATGTTATTGGGGTAAATGTACTTTTTGTGATATTTCTTTGGACTATATCAAAACATACGAGCCAGCTACAGCTAGTTTATTGGCAGACAGAATGGAATTAATGATTGCACAAACTGGCCAAAACGGTTTTCATTTTGTGGACGAAGCAGCACCACCTGCATTGATGAAAGCTTTAGCAATCGAAATCATCAAGCGAAAACTAGTGGTAAGTTGGTGGGCCAATGTGCGTTTTGAAAAAAGCTTTACAAGGGATCTATGTCTTTTATTAAAGGCTTCGGGATGTATTGCAGTGAGTGGAGGATTAGAAGTGGCATCCGACAGATTACTTGAACTGATTCAGAAAGGCATTACGGTGGCACAAGTAGCAAAAGTGAGTCAACATTTTAATGAAGCGGGTATCATGGTGCATGCTTATTTAATGTATGGTTTCCCTACTCAAACTGTACAAGAAACGGTGGACTCCTTAGAGATGGTACGTCAATTATTTGAAACAGGTGTTTTAAAATCTGCCTTTTGGCATTTGTTTACTATGACTGCTCATAGTCCTGTGGGATTAGCGCCTGAAAAATATAAAGTCAAAAAAGTATCCAATGCAGTTGGAACCTTTGCAAACAATGATATTGCTCATATTGATACGACTGGTGCCAATCACGAAATTTTTGGATATGGTTTAAAAAAAGCCATCCTAAATTATATGCATGGTACTTGTTATGAATTCCCATTACAAAAATGGTTTGAATTTAAAATTCCAAAAACAAGTATTGCACCTAATTACATCCAAACACAATTGGATGGGGTAGAAGTAAGCCCTTCAAATTATAAAGCAATTTGGATTGGTTTAATGCCTACAGCAACAATCGTACAACGTTCTAAGAAGGGCAGTAAGTGGGAAGAAATGAATCTATGTTTTGAAACCAATCAAAATACAATTTCAATTCATGTAGCACCCCAAAAAGGAACCTGGTTCATTCAGTTATTAGAAAAGATCAAAGTGGATACGTCTTTGGGTATGCCATTGGCAGATATCAAAGCAGATTATTTGGCAGCAGGTTTGGAAGATTTTGATTTGTTTTGGGATAATAAACCAATCAACACTTTGCACAAAGCAGGACTGTTAAGAATTTAATTTTCTATTTTATAAACTACATAAAGATGCACGTCGAATGGGTAAGAGATTTATGCTTAAGCTTTGACGATGTCGAAGAGTGTCAGCCATTTGGTCCAGAAAATTTAGTGTATAAAATCAAAGGAAAAATGTTCTTATTAATTTCTTTAGATGACATCCCCCCTAGAATCAATGTCAAAACAGACCCAGATTATTCGGTCGAATTAAGAGAAGCTTATCCAGATAATATTTTACCTGGCTTTCATATGAATAAAAAGCATTGGAATACCCTTGTTTTAAATGCAAGACTAAACTCATCTTTGGTGCAAGCATTAATAAAGGCTTCTTATGAATTAGTGCGCAAGTAAAATTTTAATCTTATTTTTGAGTCAAATACAACCAATATGGGATTCGCAATTAATAAAAAAGTAGCAGACAAAAAAACAGCCTCAAATGCAAAAACAAATGTACAAGCAGGGGGAAGTTCTAAGTTTATCGCTAAAGCAAACACCAAATCATCTGGTGCAAGTAAAAAACCAATTAAAACGGGCGGCTCTAGAGGTAGTTGATCTATCAATCCATTAGACCAATTAAAAGTAAAAAAGAGAATTTCACAGATATTCTCTTTTTTTATGCTCATTATTAAGAAAACTTATCAATAAAATTCAATACCAGCCAAAAGTAGAATTTCATAGATACATTCTTTTTATGTTCATTATTAAGGAAACTTATAAATTATTTTTATATAAATATAAAATATTTATAATGTATATTGCTATATGATGCATTTTAATACCATTTTATTTAACAAAATAAATGGAAACTATCCTTTTTGTTAAGTTATTGTTAACAATGTTTAGGATTTTTTTATAACTTGAAGGCTTAAGTAAAACAAAAAGCATATGAAGAAAATTCTATTCTCGCTCTTCTTAGCTGTATTTGTATTGGCTGTTGCTAATGCCCAAGTTCGTCCAGTAACCGGTACGGTGAAGGATGAAAAAGGCGCTGCAGTAGCTTACGCATCAGTTAAAGTAAAGGGTCAAACTTCAGCTGTAGTAGCTGACGAAAAAGGTAACTTCAAGATTAGTGCAGCTCCAAACGCAAGTTTAGTAGTTAGTGCAACTGGATTCGCTTCTTCAGAAGTGAAAGCAAGTGCTACAACTATTGACGTCGTTTTGACACGCCAAGTTGAAGATCTTGAAAATGTAGTGGTTACCGCACAAGGTATTCGTAAGAAATCCAAAGAAATTGGTTACGCTTACTCAAAAGTATCTAACGATGAAATTAACGTAGGACGCTCTCCTCAGTTAACGCAAGCCCTTGCTGGTAAGGTTTCTGGTTTAGCAGTCTACACTGTAAACAATAGCGTTGATCCTGCTGTAAAAGTGGTATTACGTGGTTACCGTTCTTTAACTGGTAATAACGAAGCTTTAGTTGTAATTGATGGTATGCAAACTACTGCAACAGCTTTAGCAACAATTAACCCAAATGATGTAGATAACGTTTCTATCTTAAAAGGTGGACAAGCAGCAACCTTGTATGGTTCTGCAGGTGTGAATGGTGCTTTAGTAATTACAACTAAACAAGGTTCAAAAGGTAAATTAAAAGTGCAGTATTCTAATTCAACCAACTTTGAAGAAATCAGCTTCTTGCCTGCTTTCCAAAATGAATATGGTTCTGGATCTCAGTACTACCCAATTAATTTTGGTTCTGCTGGATATGATCCAAGTGCTGCAAATCGTGCAAAGTTAAACTGGCGTCCATATGAGAACCAACAATATGGTGATAAATATGATGGCAGCAAGCGTATTGCTGGTCGTGTATTAGAAGACGGCAGTAGTTTAGTAATTCCTTACTCTGATGTTGAAAATGTTCGTAGAAGAAGTTTTGACATTGGTGTTTCTACAAATAACCAAGCTAGTTTTCAAGGTGGAGATGAAACTAGTAGTTATTATTTGTCTGTTGAAAATCAAAAAATCAATGGTATCGTTCCTGGTGACATCAGTGATAGAACTGGTGTTCGTGTGAAGTCTACAAAAGAGTATGGTAATTTGTCTACTACTTTTAATGCTGCATACACTCAGATTGCTTATGACAGAACTGGTTCTGATTTCCAAAATGATATCATTAACACTGCATCATGGGTGGATTTAACTACCATGAGAGATTGGAGAACAAATA
>JACCDY011480210.1_pt1 | contig 20097 bp, 17 predicted proteins | sample 7446391 | NCBI WGS metagenome assembly JACCDY01 (sample SAMN15323451, study PRJNA562643) | freshwater metagenome | isolation source: river surface water | place: USA:Blue River Watershed | collected 2017-08-18
CTTTCCTAATCATAAATCTTTATTCACTGCTCGCCCTGGTGCTCGGTCACTAGAACACTCTGACAGCATACAAGTTGTACTTGATGCGGAAGAGAATGGTGTGAAACTTACTAAGACCTACACCTTTAAAAAAGGTGAATACCAAATCGATTTAAAACACGAAGTTAGCAATACAACGGATGCTGCTATTACGCCATCTATCTATGTGCAGTTGGTACGTGATGACGCCAAGCTTGATGGCGACTCCATGTTTTACAGCACCTTTAGTGGTCCTGCTGTTTATAACGACACAGAGAAATTTCATAAAGTGTCGTATGAAGATATAGAAAAAGGAAAAAATCCTCCTGCCAAATTAGTTGACTATGGTTGGATAGCGATGGTGCAGCATTATTTTGTTTCTGCTTTTCTGCCTGAAGATAAAGTAGCGCGCGAGTTATTTACGAAAAAGATAGACGCGCACCTGTATGCCGTTGGTGCAATTATGAAGATGGGCAGTATTGCCCCTTCAGCTAGCGCTTCTCAAAGCGGAAAAATTTATGCTGGACCACAAGAATCTGCATTATTAGAAAACTTTGCAACAGATTTTGATTTGGTCAAAGACTATGGTTGGTTAACCATTGTTGCTAAACCTATTTTCTGGTTAATGGAATATATTTATCTCGTATTAGGAAATTGGGGTTGGACGATTATTGTCCTTACTATCTTAATCAAACTCGCTTTCTTCCCACTGTCAGCAGCAAGCTATAGAAGCATGGCGAAGATGAAGTTAGTCACACCGAAAATGACAGCGATACGTGAGCGTCATAAAAATGATCCGCAAAAAATGAATGCGGCAATGATGGATTTATATAAAACAGAAAAAATTAATCCGCTTGGTGGATGTCTACCTATCCTAGTACAAATTCCTGTTTTTATTGCTCTTTACTGGGTGCTGCTAGCTAGTGTTGAAATTCGTAACGCACCGTGGTTGGGTTGGATACATGACTTGTCAGCACCTGATACTTTATTTGGTGTTATTCCAGGTATCAATATGCCTGTGGGCCTGTTGCCTATCTTGATGGCAGTCTCTATGTTTATTCAGACTAAACTCAACCCCACACCGCCTGATCCTATACAAGCCAAGGTCATGATGTTTATGCCTATCGCTTTTTCATTTATGTTTTTCTTCTTCCCATCTGGCTTAGTGCTGTACTGGGTGGTGAATAATGTTTTATCTATAGGTCAGCAGTGGGCTATTACAAAAAAATCGACACTAGAAAAATCCTGATTGATTAAATTTTGTCGAATACGAGTCCGCGCTGATTGTTAAGCGCGGACTTTTTTTTAATCAGGATAAAATTGAGGAATGAAAATTGATTCCTCACCCATTGTTGCAATTGCTACCCCTCCTGGTCGTGGTGGGATAGGTATAGTCCGCATCTCCGGAAAAAACCTCATGCCTATCGCTCAGGCTATTTGCAAATTACCGCATGCCTCGACTAAACCTCTGCTATTAAGTCCACGCCTTGCCACCTATACGGATTTTGTTCGTGCTGATGGTAGCGTGATTGACAGTGGTCTTACTCTGTACTTCGTTGCACCGCATTCTTATACCGGCGAAGAAGTGTTAGAACTTCAAGGCCATGGTGGGCCTATCGTCTTGCAAATGCTGCTAGATCGCTGCTTAGAAGCTGGGGCAGAGCACGAATTACGATTAGCGCAACCTGGTGAATTTACACACCGCGCCTTCCTAAACGATAAGTTGGATCTGGCTCAAGCAGAGGCGGTCTCTGATTTAATTGAAGCCTCAAGCGAAGCGGCAGCAAAATTAGCACAGCAATCTTTATCAGGTGCGTTTTCTGATCAAATTCGCGCCCTAGTTGAGCAAGTGGTCGCTTTACGTTTATTAGTTGAAGCCACGCTTGATTTTCCAGAAGAAGAAATCGAATTTCTAGAAAAATCTAATGCCAGAGGACAGTTGCAAATTATTCGCGACACCTTAGCGCAAGTTTTTTCACAAGCAGCACAAGGCTCCGTGTTACGTGAAGGGCTTAAGGTTGTGCTTGCTGGTCAACCGAATGTAGGAAAAAGTTCGTTATTAAATGCGCTTGCTGGATCGGATGTCGCTATCGTTACTTCTGTGGCTGGCACTACTCGCGACAAAATTATAGAAACGATTCATGTCGATGGCATTCCTATCAATATTATTGATACAGCCGGCATACGTGATGAAGATGAAGCACCGGATGAAGTAGAGCGAATTGGTATCTCGCGCACATGGGAAGCTTTAGCGCATGCTGATGTGATTATGCATATCTTAGATGCGAGTCGCGGTCCGACTCGCGGTGATGATGAAATTTTGGCGCGTCTGCCTGATAATATTCCTATCATACGCATCTGGAATAAAATTGATTTATCAGGTCATCGCGCCATGTCTGAAACACTACCCGATGCTACGCATGTTTATCTCTCTGCTGCAGAACATACTGGGATGGAGTTATTGCGCAAAGAGTTACTCAGCATCGCAGGTTGGCAACAAACGGGTGAATCAGCCTATTTGGCACGTGAGAGACATTTAATTGCCTTACAAGCTGCGCAAGCTCATCTTGATGTTGCAGCTAAGCTTGCAGAACAAAATGATCAGTCACTGGATTTATTTGCAGAAGAATGTCGCTTAGCCCAAGATAATTTAAACAGCATCACCGGCGAGTTCACCTCCGATGATTTACTCGGTGCGATATTTAGTCGTTTTTGTATAGGCAAATAATTTGACAATTTTTTATTCTAACTAACGCATCACTCTCTGAGGAGCTTACTGCATCATGTATAAAACAGCGCACACAAAATCACTGGCAAAGTTGCATCTTATTTTGTACATCATATTGTCTGGCTCTTTTAGTTATGCAGCTGATGCAGCAAAATTAGAACTATTCATGACGACAAATTCTTGTAAATATTGTGATCTTACTGATGCTAATTTTGCAGGTAAAAATTTACGTGGCGCAGATTTTGAAAATGCCAACATAGGTGGCGCAAATATGGCTAAAGCTGATTTATCAGAAAAGCCTTTAGAGAAACGTACACTTGCAACTAATTTTCAAAGTGCGAATTTGAAAAAAACTGATCTATCCGGCGCAAATTTAACGCGTGCAGATTTTTCTAATGCTTATTTACGTGATACGAATTTTAATGGTGCAAACTTAACAGGGGTCATACTCACAGGTGCCAATATTAAAGGTGCAAATTTCACCGGTGCTAAATTAGATGGTGCTAAATTAGATGATGCAAAATTTTGCAATACAACTATGCCTGATGGCAGTATGAATAATTCTGGCTGCTAGTTTTATCTCTGCTTCAACTAAAAATGCCGCCCGTAGGCGGCATTTTTTTAGCTTTTTTATTTACTGCTTATTGCTTAATTGCTTCTATAGCGATATCAATTCTTACTTCATCACCAACGTTAGGTGCATATTTGCCTGCATTGAATTCTGAACGCTTAATTGTCGTGTAAGCATTCGCGCCAATTGCATCTCTCTTTTGCATAGGATGCGGCATAGCTTGGAATGAAGTCACGGTTAATGTAACTGGTTTAGTTACGCCTTTAATGGTGAGATTACCTTCAATCTTTGCAGGCTTATCACCCTCAAACACGACATTGGTCGATTTAAACATCGCCTTAGGATATTTAGCGGTATCTAAAAAATCTTCGCCTTGGATATGCTGGTTAAACAATGTGGAGCCTGTGTCTACTGATTTAGCATCAATCTCTATATCAACAGATCCGGTTTTCGCTGCTTTATCAAATACGACTTTACCTGTCGTCGTATTAAAACGTGATAACTGGGTAGAGAAACCTAAATGGCTGTAAGAAAAACGTGGATAGGTATGTGAACCGTCTACTACATACGTTTCTGGTGCTGCGAAAGCAGTTGATGCTGTAACTGCAAAAATTAAAGCACTAACGAGTTGTGACATTTTCTTCATTGTGAATCTCCTGTTGTGAATGAAAGGTAGTGAAGTTATTTAGTAGGTTTGGTGGTGATACGAAAAAAATTTAATCTATAGACTTCGATTGCTACTCATCTTGCGTTGTTGTTGATAACTTACTAGGCAAAATTCGACGTAGCGTATCGTCTTTATCTAATAAATGATGTTTTACTGCGGCTGCAATATGCGCTATCAATACCACAATCAAAATGATATTGAGTAGTTCATGCACCTCTGCTAAGACTGCGCCTAGTTCTTTATTTTTTTCTAGCAAATCAGGAATCGGTAATACACCAAACCAAACTGTTTGAAATCCTTTTGCTGAACTCATCAACCAACCTGACAGTGGAATCACCAACATCAAAAGATATAAAGCACCATGTCCTAGATGCGCTGCCCATTGCTGAATTTTTGGCATGTGCGTTGGTAATGCAGGAGGTTGATGCGTTAAGCGCCACGCTAATCGAATGACCAATAATAAGAATGCAGATACGCCAGCCCACTTATGCCATGAATACAGTTGTAATTTTTGTGGGGAGAGTGGCAAATCACTCATATAAAACCCTAGCCCTAACATTGCAAACAATAGCAACGCCATTAACCAATGCAGTATTTTTGCTGTACCTGTATACGTGCTTGCTGCGTTTTCATTCATGTTAATACTCCCGTTCATACTGCATGATGTGGCGTGAAGGTATAGGCGTCCATAGCCAATACATAATCATCAATACCTGAATAAAAACGCTCTGCTTTTGCATCCGCTCCAGCTGCACCCCATGCCACATATAAAGGTAACAAATGCTCATCTGTGGGATGTGCTCGTGCCGCATTAGGTGCAGTTACGCGATAGTTCAACAACTCTTCTAGACCTTTATTTTCTAATCGGTCTGCTATCCATTCTGCGAACTCACGCACATATGGTGGCGTTTGACCATCATTTCTACTGGCGACAAAAAAATCTTGTAAGTTATGCGTTAAGTTGCCAGAGGCAATAACCAAAAAACCTTTTTGTCCTAGTGAGGCTAAAGCCTGACCCAAACGATAAGCTTGTTGTGGCCCACCGCGACTTTGTAATGAGAGTGGAATAACTGGTACGTCTGCTTCTGGAAACATCAGCCTTAGTGGTACCCAAGCACCATGGTCTAATCCTTGATTAGGCGCCATTTCTACTGCCAAGCCTGCTTCTTGTATCGCCTGCATGACTTCTTTTGCACCTTCAGGACATCCTGTTGCGGGATATTGAATCCTATATAGCTCTTCTGGAAAACCACCAAAATCATGCACTGTTTCTGGCTTTGAAGCAGAACCTACTGTAGCTACAGCCGTATCCCAATGCGGACTAACAATAATGATGGCGCGTGGTGCAGGTAATTTTTTAGCCAATGATGCCAAAGCAGCGCCTGCTGCACCCGGACGTAAAGCAAAGGTTGGTGCGCCATGAGGGACAAACAAAGTGGGCATGGGATTACTCATGAAGTGCGGCTCGCTGTTTTAAGAGTCAACGCACTATAGTCCAGCATTTAGATAAGAAATAGGGGACAATTAGCAATTCTTTATTGCTCCATACGCAACAATGGATAAATTACAAGCCATGCGCATCTTTGTCAGGGTCGCAGAATTGAACAGTTTTTCAGGGGTTGCTCAACAATTTGGTGTGGCACGTTCCGTCGTTACACGCCAAGTAGCTGCTCTTGAAAACCATCTGGGTACCAAACTAATGGCGCGTAGTACACGACGTTTAACCCTGACTTCCGAGGGTGCTAATTATCTAGAAAAATGCCGGGTCATTTTAAATTTAGTCGATGCAGCTGAAACAGGTATCGCCGAAGAGCGTCTTGCACCACGCGGTTTAATTCGTATTAGCGTGCCACTAAGCTTTGGTCTTAAGCGAGTTACGCCGCATTTATTAGAATTTGTGCGGCGCTATCCTGAAGTTAATTTAGATATGGATTATTCTGATAGACGCGTCAATCTGATTGAAGACGGTATAGATTTATCCATACGCATTACGCACAAGTTAGAAAGTAGTGATGTTGTTCGTAAAATTAGTCACAGCCGTTTATGTGTGATTGCTTCGCCTGATTATTTAGCTCGTTGCGGCACACCAGCGCATCCTTCTGAACTTACACATCATCAGTGTTTAGGCTACACCATCGCCGGCGGTCAACAAGCTTGGCAATTTTTAGTTAACGGACAATTACTCAGCTTTCCATTGCGATCACAAATTAATGCGAATAACGGCGATGCATTAACAGAGGCTGCTGCGCAAGGTCTAGGCATCACTTGCCAACCTGATTTCATTGCGCAACCTTATCTCGCTTCAGGCAAAGTAAAAGAAATTTTGACGAGTTATGCATTACCTGAATTAGGTATTTATGCCATGTTGCCTAGCAATCGACAAATCCCGCACAGGGTGCGTGTATTAATGGATTTTCTTATTGCTGAAATCAGCGCTTCGAATTAAGCATTACAAGTTAGTGATTAATATGATATTTCGATTGCTTATAATGCCTATCACGAAACAAAAGCGGATAAATATTCATGTAGTTGGTAATATTTGTTTGTCTCCTCCGCCCTCTTATTGAGAGTGGATTTAAAGCCCGCAACTTAGCGGGCTTTTTTTTCGCTTTATTTTTGCTCCATCTTGCATTTGCACTTCAATTACAAAAGCTGCACTTCTAAGGACGCAAGATGAGCTTGTTACAATCGCGCTTATGCGTCGTCCTTCTTATCAAGCATTTTTACATCTTATTGCTGGCCTCTTATTAGCGCTGCTTGCGGCTTTATTGTTTGAGGCATGGCATTCGCCCTTGCCATGGATGCTAGGCCCCTTATTTGCAACTGCAACTGCGCGCTTACTGCATGCTCCTTTCCGCTGTCCATGGCAAATTCGCGCTGCTGGTCAGTGGGCTATAGGCACCGTGCTTGGTTTATATTTCACACCGAGTGTGATTGCTATCTTAATTAGCCGTAGCAGTGTTATTTTCTTCGCAGTGATTTTCGCTTTGTTATTAGGACTTGCTTGCGCTTGGTTATTAACACGCTTATCAGGCATTAGCCGCAGTACTGCTTTTTTTTGTATGGCGATTGGTGGTGCTTCTGAAATGGCAACACAAGCGGAACGTCATCATGCACGTGTTGATTACGTAGCAGCTGCACACAGTCTGAGATTGATGTTGGTAGTTGCAGTGATTCCATTTGCTTTAAAATTTTTTGATGTGCATGGACAAGACGCCTATGAACCAGCAATACGTGATGTGCATACCTTAGGATTACTATTATTAATTGCCTTAACTATGTGCACCGCTTTTGTTTTACAAAAAATGCGTTGGCCGAATGCTTGGGTAATTGGGCCATTACTAGTAAGCATAGGGATTACTGCATCAGGACTTTCTCTTTCAGCTCTACCAATCTGGATGAGCCACGCAGGTCAGCTGTTTATAGGATTTTCTCTAGGCACCCACTTCACGCCAAGCTTTATTCGAGGGGCGCCTCGCTTTATGATGAGTGTAGCCCTATGTACTATTTTTGCCCTCATTGTGTCTGCAGGTTTTGCTTGGGCTATCTCTCATTTTTATAATTTGAATTTTGCCACCGCCATATTAGCTACTTCACCTGGCGGTATAGCGGAAATGAGTTTGACAGCAAAGAATTTAGAATTAGGTGTTCCTATCGTGACTGCGTTTCACGTTTCTCGTTTGGCTGTTTTAGTTTTAACGATAGGGCCTTTATTTCGATTATTAAAGAAAAATTTATCGCCAAAAATATAAATGACATTACTTGCGTTCAAATTTTCCTAAGTCGCGATTTTTTTTCACTTCATTCCAATTAAATATCTGCGCGTTCATTGCTACATATACGCCAAGTGGCAACAAGGTAGCAGCCGCAAATGCAAAACCTAAATTAAATTGCGCATCTGAGTTTGCTACTCGCTGCGGCAGCATAGCCCCAGTCAGCACAATGGTGTGTGTGAGCGCAGCCTTTCCTAATACTTCGGCGGTTGCATCCATGGTGTCCGTGCCATGAACAATGACAATCTGATGCTCTGCAGATGCACGACATGCGTCTAAGATTTGTTGTCTATGAACGTCTTGCATCTCTAATGAGTCAAGCGCAAATAGCGGTTGAAAATTAATGGTATCTGCTAGTCGTGCATTCCTTATTAAGTCTGGTATACAACTTTCAGAAAAAATTAATTCTCCAGTAAGTGGATCATATGTTTTATCAAAAGTACCGCCGGTAGCAATCACACGTAAGGTCATAACTGAAAAAAGTCATTAAATGAAGATACATAATACCGTGTACTAAAGACACACTGATTAAATCAAAACCAAAATTCAAGAATAAAAAAAGAGTGAAGGCCACATAGCCTTCACTCCGAAATTGCAAGGTAATAAAGATGGATATCGGCTTTATTACCTGCCATCCGAGACGAGATGGACCTCCATAGTAAGCAGGCGATCTTGCTTAATCCAATGCTAAGTTGTCATAATTTTATGCGTACAAGATGATCTTTACTCTGGCTTTAGCTTAAAGCAAAGTCTTTAAGTTCTTGTGGGTTTAAAAAAATCAGCGTAACAAGGGTAAAACCTATTCCGCGAATTCACTATTAACAGCTACACTAGAAGCCGTTTTTATCTATTGTTTGACTATGAAAGCTGTCGCCCCAGGCACGGTTATTTTTCATCGCTATCGCGGTTATGGCGTGATCACTTCTGTCAATTTAATGACGGGTTGGATCTCGGCTAGATTCGGTGGGGAAGGTCGCACGCTTGATTTGAATTTATCTTGCGATCAAGTGCAACATGCTGATGGCGAGCCTATTTATTTTCGTCGCTCTGCTCCAGACCGTATGCCGCATGGGCGAATTATGGCGATGATGCGCGAACTGCATAAAGCCGGTTATCAGCGTTTATATTTATATAGCTGGCCCAAAGCTTCTGGCATGCACTTGCGTTGGCATTTATTTACCGGTCCTCGCCATTGGATGCAACGCGCATGGCGCGAGGGTTGGTATGGCTCTGGCGCAGATTACAATTTAAATCCTGTCTTAGGTTGGGGCGATACGCCTGGTGCTGATACCCATGCTTTAATTTCTGCTTTAGCGAAATTTGATCCAACTGGTCTTGCCAATGCATTGGGGCATGATGAAGATCATACACGTTGGTTTGCAGATGTTTGTGACGCTCTTTTACCGGACTACACCTTTTCCTTAGGATGGGATCAGCGTGATGGTCCTCAACCACAACAGCTGCCTATTATTCCATTGCGTAGTAGCGTTAAACCTTACATAGGTATGCCACTATCCCTACCGCCTGGATGGGGTCGTTTATGGAGTAGTGTGCCTCGCGTGTCCGTCAGCGGCGCTACTAAAAAAGATCGTGTTGACGCCCCTTCAGACGCCGATCGTTAATTTCTACTATCGACATTTCGCGCTGTCCAGGTATCACTGTGATTCCTTGCTGTGCTTGTATTTCGCCTGTATCCACCACTTTTAAATACACACCGGTGTAACCACTTTGCAGCATATGTTTTGCTGCTTTTGCATATCCCATATGCGCTGAAAACTTAAAACAAGGCGCTCTAGGTTCTGTGACCTCAAACAATGCACTGCCTATGCGCAATTGATCGCCTACCCATAAATCTTTTTCTAGTAAGCCTTGCGTCGTTAAATTCTCTCCTACCAAGCCGCTTGTTAGAACAGATTGTTGTTTCAGCATGCGCTCTCGTTCTTGTCTCCAGAACTCATAGTGTTCATGGGGATAGGCATAGACAGCTTTATCTAAACCTCCATGCACCGTTAAGTCTGCTTGTTCATCGCCCACTAAACCGAGTTTGTTCACGGCGATGCTTCCCTGCATGGCTTGCTTGCGTATCCCCGTCATGACACTTTGCTTATTGCCAGACTCATTGATAAAAAGGGGGGCAACACGTGCGATATTAATTGCTAGTAGGCGCATATTTTTGTCTTTATGGGGGATGGGCCAATTATCAAATTTTATCGTTAATTAGAAACATTTAAGCTTATTTGGCTGTATTTTGTGAGATTTTAATAATTAGTCCTAACAATTTCCATCATGCTTTTGACAATAGTTTACTCGCCCTAATCCCTAGCAGAGGTACAATCGCCACCAGGGAATTTTTATACATTAACTAAATGCTTTCCTCATTTGCAGACTGCGATATGAGTAATTGCATTTAAAGCTAAGCCATTCGTTCACCGCTCCAACCGAGATGTGAACTTTTGCGGTCACCATTACCGCATCGACATGAACGCCGTATCGCTCTACTAGTAATGAGCGTGCCACAAGCTAACGACGATCTTGCCGGCCCGGCCAGCCACTTTTTTGGCATGGAGGTAGTGCATGAATCATCCGAACATGGGTAGCGTTACATTAGTTAACCCACCTACATTCGTAAAAAATCAAAAGCTCATAGATTGGGTATCAGAGATCGTAACCTTGACTCGGCCTAAGCAAGTTATCTGGTGTGATGGCTCACAGGAAGAATACGATAGGCTTTGCAATGAAATGATTGCTGCAGGCACGATGAAAAAACTCAATCCTGCAAAGCGCCCCAACAGTTATTTAGCTAATTCTGATCCTTCCGACGTTGCGCGAGTAGAAGACCGTACATTTATTTGTTCTGAAAAGGCAGAGGATGCGGGTCCGACAAATAATTGGATCGCACCAGCAGAAATGCGTTCAACCTTAAACGGTCTGTTCACACATTGCATGGAAGGTCGCACCTTATATGTTGTGCCATTTTCTATGGGACCTTTAGGTTCTCCGATTGCGCATATTGGTGTTGAATTATCGGACTCACCTTATGTTGCAGTGAATATGCGTGTTATGACTCGCATGGGAAAAGCTGTTTACGATGTGCTAGGAACAGATGGTGAATTTGTGCCTTGCGTACATAGCGTAGGCGCACCACTTCCTGCTGGTAAAAAAGATGTAGCTTGGCCATGTAATGAAACCAAATACATAGTCCATTTTCCCGAAACACGCGAGATTTGGTCTTACGGCTCTGGCTATGGCGGCAATGCGCTGTTAGGTAAAAAATGTTTTGCTTTACGTATTGCTTCTACGATGGGGCGTGATCAAGGTTGGTTGGCTGAACATATGTTGATTCTTGGCGTGGAGTCTCCCAAGGGTGATAAACACTATGTTGCTGCAGCTTTTCCTTCTGCTTGCGGTAAAACGAATTTCGCGATGCTCATACCTCCTGCTAGTTTGAACGGATGGAAGGTAACAACTATCGGTGATGATATTGCTTGGATTAAACCCGGTGCTGATGGTCGTCTGTATGCCATCAATCCTGAAGCAGGTTATTTTGGTGTAGCCCCTGGAACGAATTCTTCCACCAATGCTAACTGCATGGCTTCTCTTACGCGCGATACGATTTTCACCAATGTCGCATTAACTGATGATGGTGATGTGTGGTGGGAAGGTTTGACCAAAGAAGCGCCTGCACACTTAATTGATTGGCAGGGAAAAGATTGGACGCCACAAGATGCGCAAACATCCGGCCGTAAAGCAGCACATCCGAATGCGCGTTTTACCGTAGCAGCCACACAAAATCCTGTACTTGATTCAGCATGGGATGATCCTGCTGGCGTTCCTATTTCTGCATTTATTTTCGGTGGTCGTCGTTCTACTACCGTGCCTTTAGTGACTGAAGCACGAAATTGGACTGAGGGTGTTTACATGGCGGCGACTATGGGATCTGAAACAACCGCAGCTGCAGCTGGTCAGCAAGGTGTAGTGCGTCGTGATCCTTTTGCTATGTTGCCATTCATGGGTTACAACATGAGTGATTATTTTGCACATTGGTTAAGCTTAGGTAAAAAACTAGCGTCATCTGGCGCTGTGTTACCTAAGATTTTTTGCGTTAATTGGTTCCGTACCGACACAAATGGTAAATTTATTTGGCCTGGCTTTGGTGACAACATGCGCGTCTTAAAGTGGATGTTAGAGCGCATAGATAATCAAGCTGCTGCTAAAGAAAATATTTTTGGACTAACTCCTAGCTTTGATGATCTTACATGGGATGGTCTTACGTTTAATGCAGATCAATATGCCAGCATTACCTCTATCGATCATCAAGCTTGGCAAGCTGAGTTATCTCTGCATGCCGAACTATTTAAGAAGTTAGAACATAACTTGCCGCCCGAATTGGAAAGCACGCGTGTCATGCTTGCAAATAAACTTGCTGCATAACTCCTCTCTATCTCATGCACATAAGATTCTTAAAAATTTTTTGTGCATGAGAGCATTTTAGTATGCTCAATGTAGTATTCGTCGCTTTGTACTGAAACGTATGTCATGTCTTCTCGACCGAGCTCACAACTACTTGCTAGTCTTCCACCGCGCGATGGTGTATCTCCTAGTTATGTTTGGCTACCAAATGGATCTTGGACGTCTTTAGGCGATTTTTTTTCTTTCCGTTTTCCGCATGTAACTAGAACCAGTTGGGAAAATCGCATGTCGCGTGGAGAGGTGCGCGATGAAAATTCTCAAGCTTTAACGCTTGCTAGTCCTTATCGTATTGGTGCCTGCGTTTTTTATTACCGCGAGCCTGAACAAGAAACGCCCATTCCATTTAATGCAGAAATTATTTATCAAGATGATGAAATACTCATTGCCGATAAACCGCACTTTTTGCCGGTCACACCTGGTGGTCGTTTTTTACGCGAGACTTTATTAGTACGATTGAAAAATCAAACGGGTATTGCTCATCTAGTTCCTCTACATCGCTTAGATCGAGAAACAGCTGGATTAGTTATGTTTTCCGTTAATCCCAAAACACGTCATCAGTGGTTAAGCTTATTTAGAAACCGTTTAGTAAAAAAAATTTATGAGGCCCATGCAGGTTTTAATGAAACGCTTACTTTCCCTTTAGTTCATCGCTCTCGTCTTGTTAAAGATGCAGCGTTTTATAAAATGAAAGAAGTAAGTGGTGAACCTAATAGTGAAACTATTATTCGTTTAGATAAACGCGAGCTAACTCATGCTCGTTATTTGCTTGAAGCTGTAACTGGAAAAATGCATCAATTGCGTGTGCACATGATGTCGTTAGGTTTACCATTGCTTAATGATGCTTTGTATCCAATAGCTCACGCTGCTAACAGCGATGATTTTTCAGCGCCTTTAAAATTATTAGCGCGCTCACTCTCCTTCACTAATCCCTTGACTGGCTCAGTGCATTTTTTTGAAAGCCAGCGCTCTCTTTATGACTAATCACTCGCAAGTCGCATCATCACAAGAAGAAGAAATACCTTCATCCGCAATCTTGGCCTTGTCGGTCGCCTCATTCGGTAGTGGTATGTCTATGCGAGTCACCGACTCTATGTTGATTAAGCTTGCTGATACCTTTGCAATTAATCTCGCCATGGCGTCTTTAGTGATTACTGTTTTTGGTGTGTCGTATGGTTTTACACAATTTGTTTTTGGACCATTAGGCGATCGTTACGGAAAATACCTCGTCATTGGGCGCGCATGCTTAGCCTGTGCGTGTACGGCTTTCTTTTGTGCTCTAGCGCCAGACTTTTATAGTTTGTTAGGTACTCGTATGCTTGCTGGCGCTACTGCTGCCGCTATCATTCCTTTGTCTATGGCGTGGATAGGTGATGTTGTACCTTATGACCAGCGCCAACCTGTGTTAGCACGCTTTTTAATAGGTCAAATTCTTGGTTTATCTAGCGGTGCTTTTTTAGGTGGTTTTTGTGCTGATTATTTGAGTTGGCGTGCGCCCTTTGTATTGATTGCTACTTCATTCGCAGTAATTGGTTTTGTTTTATTACGCATTAATAAAAAGCTTCCTACATCTGCAAAAGTTTTACATATAGCCGAAGGAAATTTATTTCCTAGATTGTTTCGCGAATTTAGTTTGGTGTTGAATATCCCTTGGGCACGCGTGGTGCTTGTCACTGTCATGTTGGAAGGTGCTGCCGTCTTTGGTGGTATGTCTTTTATCGCATCTCATTTACATACTCACCATGGCGTTTCACTTAGTGCAGCCGGTGCAATCGTGACGCTTTTTGGATTAGGTGGTTTGTTATTTGCGTTGCGGTCGCGTACCGCCGTAACTTATTTTGGTGAATCTGGATTAATACGTTATGGTGGTTTATTGATGACGCTGTCGCTATGGTCAATTGCTTATGCATCTGTTTGGTGGTGGTCGTTGCCCGCTAGCTTTTGTTTTGGTTTGGGCTTTTATATGATGCATAACACCTTACAGATCAATGCCACACAAATGGCGCCTGAGCGTAGAGGCACTGCTGTTGCAGCTTTTGCCTCTAGCTTCTTTCTAGGCCAATCTGTTGGTGTTGCGGTTGGTGGAATCGTGTTCGTACTAATAGGTAGCGATCATCTATTAGGGCTGGCTGGCTTAAGCGTCTTTATAGTTAGTTCGGTTTTTTTAGTACTGCACCGTCAACATAATGCGCTTAGCCGCGATCAAGCTAAGGCTTAAATTTATTATTTAGCGTGAAGCGAAGCTACGCAATTCAGCAGCAAGATTAGGCTGTGAGGTTTCAACTTCTCTCGCCATACGTTGTAGTGAGATCGCTTGCTTTAACTTCTGGCTTTTTGCTTTTCCGTTAAATTCACTCTGACTATTTGTACGAGCAAATAAACCAGTCCATGAGTTCTGCGTTTGATTAGCAATAAAAAAACTTTGAAAGTTAGGGATGAATTTCAGCATAGTCTTACCTTAGTGATGTAATGTTGCTATGCAGTATAAGTATCTCCTTGATATAAGTATAATTTCGATTTGTAATAATAATTATTTTATTTTGATATATCATTTATCAAATCGACCAAGGCAGGATTAAAAAATGAGCTTTTTAACCCTAGATTTAAACTTGTTACGCGTTTTTGATGCCGTCATGACCGAGCAAAACCTAACTCGGGCAGCTAGTCGATTGGCCATGACGCAACCGGCTGTTTCTAATGCGGTTAAGCGTTTGCGCGATGCTTTAAATGACGAATTACTAATACGTACCGCTCATGGCGTTAAACCAACAGCAAGAGCAGAATCTCTTTGGCCAGCAGTTAGACGTGCTCTCGCTGACCTTGAAGAAGCTGTTGCCCCACAAAGCTTTGAGCTTGCAAAAGCGCATGCGACCTTTAGGATGGCAATGGCAGATGCGACTGCCGCATTATTATTGCCACGCCTAGTTCGTTTAATTGAAGAAGAAGCGCCGGGAATTGATATCCGTATGGTGCCGCTTACTACTCGTGAACCTAGGCCTATGTTATTGCGTGGTGATATAGATCTCGCGATTGGGTTTTTTCCTGGTGTTGTAGCTCAACTTCAGGGTGGAACTGAAACGCCCATACGCCATGAACGTTTATATAGCGGCCAATATGTATGTGTGATGAGAAATGATCACCCACTGGCAAAACAAACATTAACCCTTGATGCATATTGTGCTGCAAATCATTTGCTAGTTAGCTTTTCAGGTCGTGCGCGTGGCTTAGTTGATGATGCTTTAACTAGCATAGGGCGTGATCGTAGAATTCTATTAACTGTGAATCAATTTTTTACTGCGGGTAAAGTTGTCGCTGCATCAAATTTATTAATGGTATTACCTCGTCATTTGATCGCTGCCACAGGCATGAGTGAAATGTTGATTGCAAAAGAACTACCTTTTCCTATGCCTGAAGTTCATATCGATATGTTATGGCATGAAAGAGATGCTCGCAGTCCAGGTCACAAGTGGTTACGTGATCAGTTAGTCCGTGCTGACTCATTAGGTGCCTCTTTAAAAAGCTAAAACATTAAACGTTAATGTTTTACTTGTTTTAGTTTGACACAAAATTTCTGAAGAAAATTTTTATATTTTTTTATTGCAGCTGCAGAGTTTTATTTTTTTTATTCTTTATTTAGTTCTTTATATATTTAATGATAGTAATAATAGATAAGGAAGACAAATTTTGTGGATAACTAGATTTTTTTCTGTCAGATCAAGTGTTTAAGAAAATGATAAGGTTTGAAAAAAGTGCGTATTGCGCTCTTATAGTTTCTGGATAAGATTTTATGCAGTTCGTTTAATCAAGGTTATTCACTTTTCTTCCCATAGTTATCCTTAGACTTATCCACAAAAACAAAATAAATAAATTCCGAGTTTCTATTAATATCTCATTATTCTGCATTGATCTTTTTTTTAAATAGATTATGCGAGTGTTTTTACTAAAAGGATTGTTATGACTAAGCCGGCTATTAATCAAATAACTCACTTCATAAATGGCAAACGAACTGCCATTGCGAATGCTAAAGCTCAGCCGGTTTTTAATCCTGCCACTGGTGAAGTATGTGCTGAGGTTGTTTTAGCTGATCAATCTGAAGTTAATGCAGCTGTTGCTGCTGCTAGTTCTGCTGCACCAGCGTGGGCAGAAACAGCGCCCTTAAGAAGAGCTCGCATACTTTCAAAATTCAAAGAGCTAATTGAGAAAAACCATGATGCTTTAGCAGCGGCTATTACTCGTGAACATGGCAAAGTCTTTTCGGATGCCAAGGGTGAAGTGGTGCGTGGTTTAGAAATTGTGGAATTCGCTTGTGGCATACCTCAATTATTAAAAACGCAGTTCACCGATAACATAGGAGGTGGCATAGATAACTGGCAGTTGCGCCAGCCGTTAGGAGTGACTGCTGGGATTACGCCATTTAATTTTCCTGTCATGGTTCCACTGTGGATGGCGCCTATGGCTATTGCATGCGGGAATACTTTTATTTTAAAACCTTCTGAACGCGACCCAACACCTTCATTAATGATGGCTGATTTATTACAACAAGCTGGTTTACCAGATGGCGTTTTCAATGTTGTTCAAGGTGACAAACTTGCTGTTGATACTTTGTTACAGCACCCAGATGTAAAAGCAATTTCCTTTGTAGGCTCAACGCCCATTGCTGAATACATTTACACCGAAGGTGCAAAACGCAAAGGCGCTTATCCATTAAGAGTGCAAGCCTTAGGCGGTGCAAAAAATCATTTAGTTGTGATGCCTGATGCAGATCTTGATCAAGCAGTTGATGCTTTAATAGGTGCTGCTTATGGTTCTGCGGGTGAGCGTTGTATGGCTATATCGGTGGCAGTTGCAGTTGGTTCTGTCGCAGATAAATTAGTCGATGCTTTAATTCCTCGTATTCATGCATTAAAAGTAAAAAACGGTATGGAGTCGGATGCAGAGATGGGGCCAGTAGTTACGTCTGCACACAAAGAAAAAATTATTTCTTACATCAACCAAGGCGTGCAAGCAGGTGCTAATTTATTAGTAGATGGTCGTAGCAAAGTTGTTGAAGGTCATGAGCAAGGATTTTTCTTAGGCGGGACTTTGTTTGATCATGTCACTCCTGAGATGACGATTTATCAAGACGAGATTTTTGGACCGGTGTTGTGCGTAGTGCGTGTGCCAGATATGGCGGCTGCAATTAATTTAATTAACGCGCACGAATACGGTAATGGTGTTGCTTTGTTCACTTCTGATGGCAATACTGCTCGCGAGTTTTCACGGCGTATAGAAGTTGGTATGGTGGGTGTGAACGTTCCTATTCCTGTGCCTATGGCTTGGCATTCGTTCGGAGGATGGAAGCGATCATTATTTGGCGACACGCATATTTATGGTGAAGAGGGCGTGCGTTTTTATACGCGTTATAAATCGATTATGCAACGCTGGCCTGAATCAATTAGTAAGGGCGCAGAGTTCACTATGCCGGTTGCTAAATAAAATTATCGTCAGGAATGCATATGCAATCAGCGGGTAAATATGATTACATTGTAATTGGTGCTGGAACAGCAGGTTGCGTACTTGCAAATCGCTTAAGCCAAGATCAAGGCGCGTCCGTATTGCTATTGGAGGCTGGCGGTAAAGATGACTATATATGGATACATATACCAGTTGGCTATCTTTATTGTATTAACAATCCACGCACAGATTGGTTATATCGTACCGAAGCTGAAGCGGGTTTGAATGGTCGCAGTTTGATTTATCCGCGCGGTAAAGTATTGGGAGGTTCTTCATCTATCAACGGCATGATTTATATGCGTGGCCAAGCTCGTGATTATGATGAGTGGGCTCAATTAACTGGCGATGAAAGTTGGAGTTGGAAAAATGTTCTTCCTCTGTTTAAACAAACAGAAGACCATCATGCAGGCACTAGTGCTTTCCATGGTTCTGGTGGCGAGTGGCGTGTTGAAAAGCAAAGATTGCGCTGGGAAATATTAGACGCATTTCGTCGTGCTGCTGAACAAACCGGCATACCCATGACGGATGATTTTAATCAGGGTGACAACGAGGGTTGTGGTTACTTCGAAGTGAATCAGAAAAAAGGCATACGTTGGAATACAGCGAAGGCATTTCTCCGTTCTGCTAGCAACCGTCGTGGTAGTTTAGAAATCATGACCGGTTGTCGCGTGCAGCGATTAGATATTGTTAAGACAGATAAGGGATTACATTGCCGTGGTGTGGAGTTTACTGGCGGCGGACAAAAATGGTTTGCTGAGTCTGCGAATGAAACTATCTTAACTGCAGGCGCTATAGGTTCTCCACAAATTCTTCAACTATCTGGAATTGGGCCCGCTGAGCTACTAAAACAAAACGGCGTTTCGGTAGTCATGGATGCCGCCGGCGTTGGCGAAAACTTGCAAGATCATTTGCAATTGCGTATGGGTTTTAAAGTACATGGCGCCAAGACGTTAAATACCATGGCCAACAGCTTAATTGGCAAAATGCGCATTGCTTTGGAATATGCGGTGAACCGTAGTGGGCCCATGTCTATGGCGCCGTCACAATTAGGCGCGTTTACGCGTTCTGATCCTAGTCAGCCAACCGCGAATTTGCAGTACCACGTACAACCGCTTTCATTAAATAAGTTTGGCGAACCTTTGCATGACTTTCCTGCTTTTACTGCGAGCGTATGTAATTTGCGCCCGACTTCGCGGGGTCATGTACGTATTGCTTCTGGCGACCCTTTGGCCGCACCAAAAATTAGTCCAAATTATTTAAGCACAGCGGAAGACAGAAAAGTGGCTGCCGATTCTTTAGAGCTCACCCGCCGTATAGTGACAGCCCCCGCTTTACAAGCTTACTTGCCCGAAGAGTTCATGCCGGGCAAAAATTTTCAAACTGAAAACGAGCGCATAGTTGCAGCAGGGGAGATAGGCACCACGATTTTCCATCCGGTTGGCACTTGTAAGATGGGCAAGTCCGACGATGCAACAGCCGTGGTTGACCATCAATTGCGCGTCATAGGTGTTCAAGGTTTACGCGTTGTTGACGCTTCTGTTATGCCAACTATAACGTCTGGCAATCCAAATTCCCCGATTATTATGATGGCTGAGAAGGCTGCGCTTTGGATAAAGGCCGCAAAGCAAGTGTGAGGTCAGCACTTTCATTGAAATTTAAGCCAATAATAAAAATACATTTGGCGACAGTGTTTACTCACTTTCAGAAATTGTTTTAAAAATAGCAAGCACACGACGGTCTTTATGGATGGCTTACCTATCGATTTGCTTGCCCTTTGCTTAGCCGCTTTCTTAGCTGGGTTGATGGACGCTGTAGTCGGAGGGGGAGGCCTAATTCAGGTGCCAGCTTTATTCCTTAGCCACCCTCAAGTTGTGCCCGCAAGTCTATTTGGCACAAATAAATTCTCTGCGATTTTTGGGACTGGCGTCGCCGCATTCACTTATGCCAAAAAAATTCACTTACCTTGGCGAGTCATCTTACCTGCCGTTTTAGGCGCCTTAATTTTTTCTTTTTTAGGGGCGAGGTTAGTGAGCAGCCTTCCCGTCGATGCCGTTAGGAAAAGTCTCCCTTTTATACTTTTAGCGATTTTGGTTTATGTCAGTAAACAGCAAGAGTTTGGATTCTTTAGTAATCGGCGCTTTCAGGGCAGACAAGAAATACTCTTTGCAGGCATAACTGGCGCAACGATTGGTTTTTATGATGGCTTGATAGGTCCTGGCACAGGTAGTTTTCTAGTATTCATCTTTATACGACTGTTTGGCTTTGATTTCTTAAGCGCTTCCGCAACAGCTAAAGTCGTTAATCTGGCTTGTAATCTGTCGGCGCTGGCTTGGTTTGGATTTGCCGGCCATATTCTCTGGAAATTAGGCTTCATCATGGC
>JACCDY010227874.1_pt1 | contig 20094 bp, 9 predicted proteins | sample 7446391 | NCBI WGS metagenome assembly JACCDY01 (sample SAMN15323451, study PRJNA562643) | freshwater metagenome | isolation source: river surface water | place: USA:Blue River Watershed | collected 2017-08-18
AATCATGGTGGCCTTGCTGCCATTCACAGTCATGCGCACAAGTACAAACCAATCAGCAGTACCAATTTCTGCGAGGTGACTGGCAATGGCATCCATCATCCAAAAACACTCGCCTGCTTCTGCCAAGTATTTGGTGCCATCAGTTAACAGGTGTTTACGGCTAATGCGGTAATACTTCTCAGTGCCCGTGAACTGGGTGAGCAAAGATGGGTCAAGTTTTTGTTTTACGTTCATTGCATGTCCTTTTGTTATGTGCATGAACGTAGTTTTGTTTCATCACAACAAATGGACAACCTGAAACCCGACAAAGTGGACGGATACCAAAAGAACGGCTACGGGACGTTGATGCAAGCTATGACCCCATGTAAATCAGCTGGTTTTCAGCAATTTAAAGCATCTACAGCACGTGATCATCGCGTATGGCTGGGCTGGGTAGCTGGATAGGTGTTAGCCGTGCATAAATAACTGTATGAGATACACAGAATTTGGAGAAGCAATTGCACCAATCAAGCCCTTGACACCCGAGCAGTCACGCCTCAAGAGCCTCAAAGACCAAGCTAAACGCAGTCAAGAGGCTGTCAAAGCGGAGCGGGCCAGACAGAAAATTGCAGCGGGTCAGCAGCAGTTGAAAACTGCAATGGCTGTGCCCACTGCCAAACCACCTACGCTATAGGTGCCGCGTAATGAAAACCTATAGAGCCCTTGTTAAAGCCAAAGTTCAAAACACCGTAAAAGCAATTCCAGCGGAAGTTCGCGCACAGACCAGCAGCGACGCCAAATGGCTACTGCAAGCCATTTACGGGTTTCATGCGGTGGTCTCTACGCCTACAGAGGTAAAAGATTAGATCTGATATTTTCAGGCTACAAGCTATTTGCGTGAGAAGTGAATATATCCATCAAACTCTGAAGCCGGTTTAATACCAATAGAGGCTAGCATTCGGTGACCTACCCTCACATAAACATCATTTTTACGCCCTACCTTAATCTTAAAAATTTCCTCAAAATCATTCAAAAACCGCGTTCCAATTCGCATTAATTCTTCGTCATCGTATCGCCCAAGCAAATGACTTTCGATGTGTAAATGTGAAACACCTGACCCAAACAAAACTGGCAACACTCTTCTAAGTTCAGAAACTAATTTGAATGGTGAAATTTTCCTATTACGTCTTAAATGAATAGTTAATTTATTTAGAAATGGATTGATTTCCACAGCAAACTCACCATCACAAAACCACACAATCAAGCCAATTATTTGCAGGAAAACCAATGAAATAGACAAAAACACAGCGGCGATTTCATTTAAGCTCAACCTCATTGGGAGTAAAACAATAAAAAAATTAGCTAGATCCTTCCAAAAGATTAGCGCCCAAAAAAGCCCGAAAATTCCAATTAATAAAAATATTTTTCTAAATACTATACGCGACGAAATTTTGAATTTCATCAAGCATAAATCTATGCGGGAAGAAATATAAAACGTAAAAACCGGATAAACCAGCAAAAATTTAGTAAAAAACTTGAGTGCCATACGATACTTCCATCAAATTTACTCGGTAAATTCAATAACCAGAATTACATCGTTTTTTGTGTAGACACCACTGGCCAAGTCATAGCCTTGACTTGACCATCACCACCCAATGTGAACTGATGAATCTCCTGCCCCGCAAAAACAACTTCACGCAGGTCTTTCATCACATCTTGCATGCCGCCAAAGGGAGTGCAGAGATCAACAATCCAAATCTGCTCGCCAGATTTCCAATCTGAGGCACTCAGGTGATGGGGTGCTTGTTGGTAGCGCTTGGCAACATCTTCTGATAACCGCGCCCACGACACATAGGCCACAGGAGCGTTATCACGCATGAATAGCTTGGCTTGATCTAGCACCAAAGCAGGCATCACACGCCATTCCAATTCGCTCAACAGGGTATGACGTGTGGCACTTTGCTGCATCATCAACCAGCTCACCGCCCCCAGCAGTGGAATCTTGCTCATCACACGTTGCGCTTGCTCTTTGGCGTAGGCGGCTAAGTCTTGAGACTCTTGTTCGTTCAATGGCGTTGTCATGTGATTTCTTTCTGGATAGGTTGTTATCGTGAAGCTTGCGCTTCAGGTTTGGTCGCTGTAGATTGAGGCGGTTGCATCAATTTTTCTAAAGCTGCTAAGTCGTCACCGTCTAACGACCCTGTTGTAGCTTTGAGCTTCAAGCTTTGCATCACTGCATCCACACGAGCCTTGTTCAAGTCGCGCATGGCAGCATAGAGCTGCTGCTCCGCATTGAGCACATCTGGGTTGATGCGAGTCCCCACCTTGAAGCCAATTTTGTTGGATTCGACTGAGTTTTGGCTAGCCTCCACAGCGGCCTCCAAGGCCTCTACTTGCGCCTGCCCATTCATCACACCCGCAAAGCTTTGTCGCACTTGGCTGCTGGCATTGCGCCTGGCACCTGTTAGCTCTTCTTTGGCCTTTTCTTGTAAGGCCACAGATTCACGCACCTTTGATTGCGTTGCACCGCCTGCAAATAAGGGAATCGTCAACTGCAACCCCGTTTGATGAGAGTTAAAGCGAGTTGACAAGTCAGCAGGCGAACTGATGGAGCCCGAGCTGTAGTTACCCGTACGGTTGGCCACAATGTCTAAGGTCGGCGCATGTGCCGCCATGCTCTTGGACACCTCTTTTTCAGCAACGATCACGGCCGCTTCCTGAATACGAATTTGTGGATTTTGTAGCAATGCCACACTCAACCAATCATTCAATTGTGTGGAATCTAATGCCGGCAAACTCTTAGTCAGCTGCATGGGTGGCAAAGCAATGTACTCACCCATGAGTTTTTCTAGCTCCGCTTGTTTGGTGGTGAGGTCATTCAGCGCTGTCACACGCTGAGCTAAATTCAAAGCCTGTTTGGCCTTGGCCTCATGCACATCGGTGATAGTGCCCATACCTACCTCAAATGTGCGTTGCGCCAAAGTCAGCTGCTCATTGATGGCTTGCAACTGCGCCTCAGCTACTTGCACACTTTGCATCGCCACTTGCACATCAAAATACACCTGTGCGGTACGCACAATCAGCTCTTGCTCAGCCAAAGCAAACTGCTCTTTGGCTTGTGTCACTTGTGCATCGGCTTGGGCATAAGCGGCCCAGTTGCCCCAGCGAATGAGAGGCTGCGTGAGCTGCGTCGTCCAATTCCATGCCCGAACATCGCGTGCAACGTATGCTGCACCAGAAAACGATGCCTCGCCAATCTGGTGGTTTTTGTTCGCCACCACGCTCACGTTGGGCAAAAAACCTGCTCGCGCTTGGGGCAGCTTTTCCAGGGCCGCTTCTAATGCCCGACGTGCCGCACCATACTGGTTGTCTTGCGCTCTGGCCTTTTGGTACACATCCATCAGGGATTGCGCATGGCTAGCCAGTGACAGCCCCATGAAGCCACAGCAACACAGCAACGTCAGTAACTTATCTCTCACCTTACCTTTCACCTTATCGCTCACGTAAAGCCTCCTGCTTGTAACGCAGCATCGGAGCCAACAGATATTCAATCATCCGACGCTCGTCCGTGCGGATATCAGCGGTCACGTTCATGCCAGCAGTCACGGTGCCTTTGCGGCCATTCACCGCGTGGGGCGTTTCGGTCTGGGCGAGCTTGATGCGCACGGGGTACACCAAGCCCAGCTTTTGGTCTTGCACCGCATCCGTCCCCACCCATAGCACCTCACCTTCGATGTAACCGTAACGCGTGAAATCGTAGGTCTCCACCTTATTAATGACCCGCTGACCCACACGCAAATGTCCCACATCGCGGTTCACCACCTGCGCCTCAATTTCCAGCGGCGTATTCTCCGGCACCACCGTCAGCAAGGGTTGTGCGGCGGTGACCACACCGCCCACCGTCGTCACGGCAAGCTGCTGCACTACACCGTCAATCGGGGCTTTTAAGGTTTGCTGTGACCAGCGTTGATTGGCTTTGATGTACTCCTGCTGCGCCGCATCACGCTTCTTGACCGCCTCGACTAGCTCTGTGCTGGTGCGCGCCTTGAACTCCGCCAACGCTTGTGATCGTTGCTCTACAGCCGCCTGATAGTTGGCGGTCGATTCTTTGAGGCGACTGCCCTGCACGGCCAGTTCTTTTTCTGCGTTGATGAGCTCCAGTTTGGAATCAATCACTGTGGTTTGTGCAATGTGCCCCGTCTTAGCCAACTCCTCGCGCATTTGGTATTTCTGGGCAATCAAGGGCAAGCTGCTTTTGAGCTGTGTCACGTTGGTTTGTATCGCCTCCACATCGGCCCTGCGTTTGGTCATGTCTGCATCCAGTGACGCCATCTTGGCGTGCTGCTCGGCATTGCGACCTTGCAATATGACCGTTTGGTTGGCTTTGATCTCCATCGGCATCTCGGCGGGCGGCACAAAACTCTTCTTGCCCTCTAGCTGGGCCGTGGTGCGCAGCACATCGGCCTGCGCCTCCCAATACTCACGCTGCACCCGATCGCGGTCTGCACCTGTGCTGGTCGGGTCAAGCTCAATCAAAACATCGCCTGCATGAACGCTTTGCCCGTCACGCACATGCACCGCACGCACCACGCCCGGCTCTAAGGGTTGAATCACCTTGCTCTTGCCAGCAGGAATCACCTTGCCTTGCGCCGACACAACAATATCCATCTTGGCAAGGCTTGCAAACAACAAACCAATCGCGGTCATGGCACAAATGCCCAAAGTCACCATGCGCACCACATACGAGGGTGGGCGAACTTGCATGGCGAGAGCCGCAGAGCTGAAGGGGTTGAGTGACAGAGCCTCTTTGATATCACTCTTATGAGTCTCTTCTTGAGTTTTTGAAATTTCACTCATGCTGCAATGCTTTCAAATTCTAAAACTTGGTGTGCCTTGTATAAAGAGGCATAGCGGCCTTGTTGCGTCATCAACTTTGGATGATTACCTGTCTCAATCAACCGTCCACCATCGAGCACCAAAATACGGTCAGCCAAACGCAAGGTAGACAAACGGTGTGCCACGATCACCACGGTGCGTCCTTTAGCTATTGAAGCCATGTTGTCGTGAATCAATCGTTCACTCTCATAGTCCAGAGAAGCAGTGGCCTCATCCAACAGCAACAGCTTTGGGTTGGTCGCCAACGCACGGGCAATCGCAATGCGAGCCCGTTGCCCACCGCTGAGCTTGCTACCCCGCTCACCAATCACCGTGTCATAACCTTCGGGCAATTGCAAAATGAAATCATGCGCACCTGCCAGTTTGGCAGCGTTCATCACAGCTTCCATGTTGAGGCTGGCATCGGCCAAGGCGATGTTCTCGCGCACGCTACGGTTGAACAACAAGGTGTCTTGCCCCACCACACCCATTTGGCGACGCAGCCATGAGGTGTCCACCAAATTCAAATCCATGCCATCAATCAAGATGCGGCCACTCTCTGGCGTGTAGAGGCGCTGAATCAAACGCATCAAGGTGGTCTTACCCGCACCAGAAACACCCACCACGCCAATCACTTCACCCGGTTGAATCTCAAAACTCAAGTCTGTCAACACCTCAGGCGCTTTGGGGCTGTACCTAAAACCCACATGCTCAAACGTCACACGGCCCTGCACATCGGGGGGTGTAGAACGACTGGGCCTAAACGCAGGCTCAGACGGGGCATCCATGATGTCGCCCAAACGTTTGATGCTCACCTTCATCTGCGTGAAGTCTTGCCAGAGTGAAGATAGTTTCAGAATAGGCGCATTCACGCGACCACTGAGCATGTTGAAGGCAATCAAGCCGCCCACTGTCAAATCGCCATCAATGACCAAACGAGCCCCCAGCCAAAGCAAAGCAACCGTCAGCACCTTGCTGGCCATCGAAATGAACTGGTTAGTGGCATTGCCCAAGTGCCCGCCTTCAAACGAGGTATGCACGTAGCTGGCAAGGCGTTTCTCCCACTCGCGCTGCCACTGCGGCTCCACCGCGTGGCTTTTGAGTGTTTCCATCGAGGTGACTGTCTCCACCAAGTAGGCTTGGTTTTCCGCACCAAGGGCAAACTTGTCTTCTAGCTTTTGACGTAACAACGGCGTAATAACAGCGGATGCACCAAAAAATACGGGCAATGCGGCAATCACCGCCATCGTCAGAGCTACGCTGTAATAGAACATTACTGCCAGATACACAATGGCAAACAGCAAATCGAGCCAACTGGTCAGGGCTTGGCCTGTCAAAAAATTACGCGCGTTGTCCAGCTCACGCACACGCGCCACAGTGTCGCCACTGCGGCGGCTTTCAAAATACGACAGCGGCAAGTGCAACAAATGCTTAAACAGCTTGGCACCCAGCTCCACATCCACGCGGTTGGTGGTGTGGCTGAGCAAGTAGTGACGCATCGCGCCCAACGCCACTTCAAAAATACTCACCCCCAACAAAGCCACCACCATCACATCCAGCGTGGAGAGCGTGCGGTTGGTCAGCACCTTGTCAATCACTACCTGAAAAATCAACGGCGTGATGAGCGCGATGATTTGCACGAACAGAGAGGCCAGCAACACCTCGCCCATCAGCTGCTTGTATTTCTTCAACGATTGCCAGAACCACGTAATGCCAAAGGTTTCTTGGCTGGCGGCGGTTTCACCTTGGTTGTGATCGGCCAGTTTGACGCAGGGCGTAGCTTCAATCCACTCACCTGCAAAGAGCTGGTCAAACTCCTGCAAAGTGACTTGCTTGGGTAAGCTCTCTCCCTCACGCTGTAAGACAACGACGCCATCCGATGCAGTCTCGTCCACCTTTCCGACAATCATGAACGTTCCATCTGTTGTGGGCATGATGCAAGGAAATGTTGTATTGGCTAGCGCAGCACGTTTGTCTTTTGTCAGACTTGCATCAAAGCCTAAGCTCTGAAGTGCTTGCAAAAGGTCTCCTGTACTCATCGGAATAATTGCGCCATCTTTGTCATACTGCGCAAACTGGTGGATGAGTTGCGCATCATCTAATTGAATACCGTGCAACTCACAATATATTTTCAAAACATCACTAATACTCTTACTCATTGGTAACTCGCATCAAATTCAATCGGTCTTCTTTTTGTAAATAGTCAAACAAACTGTTCAACATAGGCCTATATAGCTTGGGGTGAAGAATTCCAGGATGGCTATTGAGTTCTAAAAACCATACGCGATTCTTTTCATCAAGCACCGCATCTAGACTGAAAAGTGCTCGATGCTTTTGCTCTTCGGGAATTTGTGTGTACAACACCGCAGCAGCCTTTGCCAACTGATGTTGCACTGAAGGCTCGAGTTCATGCCAGACATCGGGGTCTAGCGTGCTGGGGCGATGAAAATCTAAATCGTTATGCCGATACTCCAAATAGGCACGCTGACCTTTGTTAAGCACGGATTCAGGCGACATCTTTTGCCACGCAAGAATTGCATCAAAGCGTTTGAGCTTTCTAGGTAGCTCAATATTGCCTTTAGGACTCTCAAAAATTTCACGAATCGTTCGGATTCCATCCCCCTCAAGGTAAATGGGATCAAACTTTTCACAAGCAATTACTTGACCATTCCACACCCAAGTCTTGAGACTGATGCCGGGGATAAATTGCTCGTAGTAAGCACCATCTTCTAGGGGTTTAGAAAAGTCATACCCTTGGGCCTCAAAAGGCCCCCAAATTCCTTCTGAATACGTACCGACTCTGGGCTTAATGATGAAGTGATCCACCAACACTTCGCCACTGTTCCATGCAGCGGGAATTCTTAGCCCCTGTTTTCCTGCAAGGACTTTGAAGAAGATTTTGTCAATCGACATCTTCCAAATGTGGTCATCGCCTTGAGCATTCCAGCCAATAAAAGTAAAGTCTTTCGTCAATTCAAACGCAGTTAATGAGTCGTTCTTAGACATCGCAACAAACTGAGGATAAAACTCAACGCTGCGATGACCTAGCTTTACATGTAGCTTGAAGGTCTCAAGGGACAGGTGCACCGTTGCACCAATCTCTTTAGCCCACGCCTTAAACTCAACGAGGTGATTGATGGGGTTGTACAGGTAAGGAACACCCGTGACAGTAATAGGCTCACCACCTTTAAACGGTACGAGCGCAGGAATATCAATAATCATGAATGCGCCTCAAAAGAGGATTGCGCGTTTTTCACATCAATCAAACTAGAAATCATGTCTGCATGATGTAGCGACGTGAAATCGACATAACCTAAGGCAGGACTATCGACTGACGGATCCACAGTAGCAGTGGCAACAACTTGATTAAAGTAATTTGCCATTTGTCTTATACGTGCGTATTCGGCTAACTCCGCAGCATTGATGGCATCCAAGTTGTCTGTGGCTGCACTAACAACAGGGTGTACATCAGAAGCAATTTCAGAGGGTTCGATTGGTGCCGGAGTGAGAATGAGTGGCGTTTGCCCTTTTAAAAAGCTTTGCACAGCTTCGTGTGTCGGCGCTTGCATGTCATCTCGTACAAAGGCGACATCCCCCGCGGTTGTGGTTGTCCCGTCGGTTCGATGAACGGTGGCATCGCCAAACACGATGTTTCCAGCCACGACTTTGGACTCGCCTGTTCGCTGAAGATCGATCTGTGTGATGTTCGCTTCGGCAAGACTGATGAACTCTCCTGCATCGCATACACCGTTTTGGTTCTTGTCTTGAAAAACACCGAAATCGGACCACTTAGCATCGGAAGCGTTAACCACACCGTCGTGATTGCTATCAAAAGCAGCCAATCCCTCTAAGTCAGTTTTAGCGCCTTCTAAATATCCAGTGTATGAAATTTCATTGAGGCTGTTGATCGTGCCGTCATGGTTTTGATCGAATGCAAGCAGTCCATCGTTAGCACCAACCCATCCATACCGAGCTGGCTCTAAAGCATTTTCCGAACGATATTCAAAAGGTGATTGAGATGGATTGACCAAGTCCAAGCCGTCATTGCCTAAGTCAATGACGATAGGTGCAATCGTTTGTGCAACGCCCGCTGACGATGTACCGTGATACTCAGCATGAATTGTTTGTGAAATCGTTCGTGCGCCATGGCTATCTTCCGCATAAAACGAAAAATCTACACCACCGAAATAGGTATCTGTATTTGCAGTGATATTGGTAAAACTTGTCCCAGTTTGCGTCGTAGCGGTCGTTGAATAGATCCAATGTCCCGTATTTGCATCAATCGTCAAGTACCCGTGGTCAGGCTGCGCATAAATCCCAAAGTGAATCGTATCGCCTTCAACGTCAAATGCATTGACATCACCAATACGCCTTGAACCTGATGCTGTTGCCGTACCGCTTTCACCACCTCCCGAATACACGGTGTAAGGGTCTAAGCTGTTTGTAGTACTCGTAATGACTGGCGCATCATTGATAGGGTTGACCGTGACATACGCTGTTGCCCATGTGCTACCTCCAGCACCATCAGACACTTGGTATTGAAAATCAGCATTGCCACTGAAGTTGGCATTGGGCGTAAAAACCACATTGCCATTTTGAACGCTCACAGTGCCATTGTGAGGATTCGTAACGCTGGTAATCGACAAGTCACTATGGACATTGTCTTGATCCCAGTCGTTAGATAACAGTTGTGCGGGCGCGATGATGAACGATGTATCTTCATCCCCCACAAATGAATCATCTGTTGCAATAGGGGCCGTATTAGCGATAACAAAATTGATGTTGGCGTGTGCCGTAGTTTGCAAGCCTTGTGGGTCTTGAACAACATAATCAAAAGTTGCCAGCCCAGAATAACCAGCCACGGGATTAACTGTTACCACGCCTGTGATGCTGTTGTAGCTAACCGAGCAATGCTGAGCATTAGTGACGCCAACTAGCTGAACACTTGCAGCACCTGAATCGATGTCATCAACCAGTCCTTGCTGTAGCAAGGTAGATGCGGAAATTGTGTAGGCGACATTGCGCTTGGCATCGTAATTCACGTCGCTGGCAACGGGGGCGTCATTGACAGGGTTGAAGTTAATGCTGACGGTCGCTTGGGTCACACCGCCAACACCATCCGCCACTGAGTATTGAAAACTTGCTTGCCCGTTAAAGTTCAGCGCTGGGGTAAAAACAATTTCACCACCGACAATTTGCACAGCGCCACCGACCGCCGCAGAAACGCCTGTAATTACCAAATCTGAATGTGCATTGTCTACATCAGAGTCATTGGCCAACAAGCTTGTAATTGAGAAATGCGCGATTACGTCTTCATCTAGTGAAAGAGAGTCGCCAACCGCAAGTGGCGCATCGTTAAGGGGAGCTATATTCAAGTTAGCCGTACCCGCAGTGAAACCACCACTGCCATCGCTCACGGTATAAACAAAACTTGCTGGCCCGAAATAGTTCAAATCGGGTGCGAAGGTAATTGAACCATCCGAATTCAGATTAATCGTGCCATGTGTGGCACTTCCTACGCTGACAATACGCAAATCGCTTGCGGGGTTGTCTATGTCACTGTCATTTGCGAGTAAGAGACTGGTTTGAATGTTGAGCGGAACATCTTCTGTGGAATCAATGACTTCGCCAACGACCACAGGAGCATCATTCACAGGGGCTAAATTGATGGTGGCAGTCGCCACGCGAGATCCCCCTGCACCGTCGCTGACCATGTAATCAAAACTTGCGGCACCAGCAAAATTAGCATCTGGAATGAATTCAATTTGGCCATTGGCCTTGATTGACACCGTGCCATGCTGAGCATTGGATACCGCGCTGATGCTTAACACCTGTCCATCTGTCGCCACATCGGCATCGCTGTCGTTTGCCAAGAGTTGTGCGGCATTGAACAACAGGGTTACATCCTCTGTGCTGCTTACCACTTCGCCGTTAACTACAGGTAAATCGTTGACAGCAGCAATGGTGAGAGTCACAACCGCTGGTGTTTCTGCGCCGTTGCTGTCACTAACCCAATACGTGAACTGAGCTGCACCGTGATAGTTAGCATCAGGCGTAAAGTGAACTTGTCCTTGTGCATCTAAACTGACAGTGCCGTGACTAGAGACGCCCACACGGCTTATGCTGAGAACTTGCCCATCGGTGGCAACATCTACATCGCTGTCGTTGGCCAAGAGAGCTGCCGAAGTAAAGATAAGTTCGTTGTCTTCATCCCCTGTCGCACTCTCACCCAAAGTAACTGGAGCATCATTGACCGCACTAATTCTGATAACGGCGGTGCTAACTGATGTACCACCATTGCCATCACTGACGGTGTAGTCAAAACTGGCAACACCATGGAAATTCACATCTGGAACAAATTCAATAGAACCATTTGCAAGCAATGTCACGCTGCCATGTGTGGCATTTGACACTGTACTCACACTCAAAACTTGCCCGTCTGTGACCGTATCAGGATCTGTGTCGTTGGCTAATAGACTGGCTGGATCAATATAGAGGGTGGTATCTTCTTGCGTCACTGTTTCTTCACTGACGACCACAGGTAAATCATTCACTGGTGCGACCACAATGTTGAGCAATGCAGGCGTTTCTGCGCCAAAACTGTCCGCAACCCAATATGTAAATTGCGCTGCACCGTGATAATTGGCATCAGGAACGAAGCGAACTTGTCCTTGTGAGTCAATAAATGCGGTGCCATGCGCAGCCGCCCCCACACGGCTCACATGCAAGCTGTCCCCATCCGTTGCAATATCAACATCTATGTCGTTGGCTAATAGCTGCGCCTGTGTAAAAACCATTCCCACATCTTCATCGGTCTGTGCGGATTCACCTGCCGTGACAGGTGTGTCATTCACTGCGGCAATTGCTATCGTGGTGGTCGCCGTACTCATGAGCCCATCAGGGTCTGTCACGGTGTATTCAAAACTAGCGATTCCGTGATAGTTCACCTCTGGTGTGAACAGCACGCGCTGTGAACCATCTGGCTGAGTGATCAATGAGGCCGTGCCATGTAGGGCATTAGCGACGGCAGTCACTGTAATACTGCTGTGTGTGTTGTCAATATCTGAATCGTTGACTAGCAAATCCGATACCGAAATCAAAAGCGGCACATCTTCACTAGAGCTGGTGCTTTCTCCTAGAGCAACAGGAGCGTCGTTCACGGGGGTGATCGTCAGCTGAACCTGTCCATCTACCAAACCACCGGCACCATCACTGACGGTGTAGGTGAAAGAGGCATTGCCGTTGTAGTTATCGTTGGGTCTGAAGAAAATACGACCATCAGACGTAAAACCCACCGTGCCATTCGTGCCAGCGCTTACAGAGTCAATCGAGAGTGTCTGAGCATTCGTGGATGTATCTACATCCGTGTCGTTGGCGAGTAGGCTTTGCTGCATGAAATAAATTGTGTTGTCTTCATCCACGCTCCCGGTTTCATTCTGGACAATCGGCAAATCATTCACGGGTGCGACAACCAGCGTTGCAACAGCATTGCTCATCCCACCATTGCCATCTGTGACGGTATAGCTAAATTGTGCTGGGCCGTTGTAATTGAGATCTGGCGTGAAATTGATCTGTTGCGCTCCATTGGTGAGCGTCACAAGGCTGACTGAACCGTGAGTTGCACCAAATACTGAGGCAATGGATAGCACTTGACCATCTGTCTGAACATCGACATCCGTATCATTTGCAAGCAATGTGGATGCAGCAATCGCAAGGGTCATGTCTTCGGTGACTGCTGGCGAGCCAGCGCCATCACTGCTCAACACATCGCCAGTTGCAACTGGTGCGTCATTGATTGAGAGAACACTCAGACTCACCACCGTATCAGCGAAACCCCCATTGCTATCACTCACCGTATAGGTGAATTGCGCTGCACCGTGATAGTTGGCATTTGGAATGAACTGAATATCACCATTTGCAAGAATTGAGACCGTGCCATTCGTGGCACCTGACACCGCTGAAATTGACAACACTTGTCCATCCGTGGCGCTGTCCACATCACTGTCATTGGCCAGTAAATGCGCTTGTGTAAAGACAATGGCTGTATCTTCATTTGTCGAACCTGTATCGCCTGCTGCCACGGGGATGTCATTCACCCCCGCCACATCCAGCGTTACTGTTCCCAACGTCACCCCGCCATTGCTGTCACTGACCGCGTATTGAAAACTGGCGGCACCGTGGTAATTGAGATCAGGCGTAAAAGTGACCTTGCCACCCGCATCCAAGCTGACCAATCCATGTTGGGCATTACTGACACTGGCAATGCTGAGAACCTGTCCGTCCGTTGATACATCTGCATCTGAGGCATTTGCCAAAAGCTGTGCGCTTTGCCACTCAACAGCTGTATCCTCAGCGGTATCTGTTGTGTCGTTTTGCACCACAGGTGCGTCATTTACAGCGCCCACCGCAACCGTGACATGTGCTGTACTAGTGGCCCCGAAAGTATCGGTCGCGACATAGTCAAAACCCGCCGTACCGTGAAAATTAGCATCCGGTGTAAATTCAATGTTGCCATTGCTCAATAGACGAACACTGCCATGCAGGGCATTGCCCACACTAGCAACAGAAATTGCATCTCCGTCACTCGCCAGATCTGCGTCCGTGTCATTGGCAAGCAAATCCGCCGCACTCACAAGTAATGTGGAGTCTTCCGTGGCTGTGGTGCTGTCACTGTTTGCAATAGGGGCATCATTGACTGCGTTCACACCGGCAATCACGGTGGCGACACTGGTCACCCCTAGGCTGTCCACAATTTCATAACTAAAACGTGCATTGCCGTGATAGTTAGCCTCAGGTAACAGGCTAATTGTTCCGTCGGTATTCAACGTGACCGTGCAATGCTGGGCACCAAACACTCGACTGATGGTGATAACGTCACTATCAGTTGATATGTCTGCATCTGTATCGTTACCCAATAGCTGACTTGGGGTGATCGTGACGGGGGCGTCTTCTGCAATGCTTAATACATCCCCCACAGCCACTGGCGCATCGTTCAGTGCCAACACAGTGAGATTCACATCGGCGTTAGCAGTGCCACCATTGCTGTCAGTGACGGTATATGTAAATTGTGCTGAACCGTGGTAATTGACGTTAGGAACAAATCGGACATCTCCATTTGCCATCAACGTCACAACGCCATTGACTGCGCCAGAAACGGCTGAAATAGACAGAACCTGCCCATCGGTGGCAATGTCATCGTCTGTGTCGTTGGCTAACAATTGGGATTGCGTAAAGACAATCGCAGTGTCTTCGTTTGTCGTATCGATTTCACCCGTTGCTACAGGCACATCGTTAACACTGGCTACTTGAACAAAGACTTTGGCAGGCGTTTCACCGCCATTGCCATCACTACCCGTGTAGATAAAGTTAGCTGTGCCATGAAAATTCGCATCAGGCACAAACTTAATACGTCCGTCATTCGTGAGCGTGGCGAGCCCGTGGCTACTTGAGACGATGCCCGAGATGGCGAGTGTTTGGCCATCCGTGCTTGTATCTGCATCCGTAGTGCTGGATAGCAAGTCGGCAACATTGAAGTAAACAATGTTGTCTTCATTCGTGCTTCCCGATTGGTCGGTGGTCACAGGTGCGTCATTGACGGCAGCAATTTCTAAGGTGGCTGTGGCCGTGCTTTGCAAGCCGTATTGGTCTACAACTGTATAAGTGAATGTGGCCGTTCCGTGAAAATTTGCATCAGGAATAAAAACCACATCACCGTTGTTCAAGCCGACTTGCCCATGCGTTGGGTTTGCAACAGCGTTAATGCTCAATAGCGGTCTGTTGGCATCTGCTGCTGCGTTAACTGTTGTATCGTTTGCCAGCAATGTGCTGCTGGGAATACGAAGCACAACATCTTCAGTGCCAGCCAAAGTTTCGCCTTGTACGGTGGGAGCCTCTAAGACAGGCGCAGGCGTGGATACCTCAGCGACCACGTTGCTGGCACCACTCGTTGTAGAGGGAGGTGCAGCAGCAGGTGTTGGCGACGTATTTTTAACAATCGTTGGCGAGCTGCTGGCTCCAGTATTTTGAACAACGGGAGCAGCAGGCGTGAGATCGCTCGTGAAGCTGGTGGATACCGCTGCGGTAACCGTAGGAGATGTGGCTATTGGAGCTCTTGCAACTGGTTCACTCTGAAAAACGTTGGGTGCAGCAGAGACATAAGTGATGGGCGACGACTGCGAAGTACCACTGTTGGTACCACCTGAAGTGCTCGTAAAAACGGGAACAGCCGTTGGATTAGTAGCGTTGTTAGATGAGGGAGCATTGCCATTTGAAGCAAATGAAGGCGTCTCACTGGCGAGTGCAGGCATTTGCACACCCATACCTCCCGCCACCAGTCCAAGCGCCCCTAAAGTTGCACCACCACCAGAATTCCCCAGCCCACCAAACAATGCACTATCAGCACTTTGAATCATGGCATCCGTGACTTGCCGTAACTCGTTTTGCGCACTGGACTCTCCAGTCGGAACAAATCCAAGTCCCACAGCAGAACGAACTTGCGAAGCCTGTGCGACTTGCGTAGATTGAGCTCCTGAAGCTTGTCCACTCGTGGCAGTACCAGCGGCCCCATTGCTCAACTGGGTGTTTGCAACCACGGTGTTGGATTGGGTGCCTGTGTCTTTGGCGGTCTTGACTGCCGTAGCCCCTTGAAAAACCAGTGCTTCACCACGGTGAATATGATTAGCTTGCCCTTCAAACTCGTTGGTATTGATGGCGTAGAGAAGTTTCTCACCATCTTCGTTGTCAACAGCCAAACCGCCCACTTGCTGCTGAGCTTTGACACCTTGTACATCGGCACTCAGAGTTTGCTCAGTCAAGGCATTGCTGCTACCGTCGGCATATTGCACCTGCCCCGTGCGCAGGTTGATGGACACGATCTGGGCTTGCGCCATCGTATCCATATCTGCAGGCTTGACGTTACCCAAAGATTCACCGCTCGCACTCCCCCACAACTTCAGCGCTGCAAAAGCGGGGTCGCTAGCGCTGAGAACACCATCCTGATTTGCATCGAGCCATCTGGCGCTGTTGAAACTGTTGCCGCTATCTAAATTTAGAAGCTCACTGTTTGAACCTAAAACGCCATCGCCATTTAAATCAATACCGAGGATGGCTTGATTTTTTTGCACCCATTGCGTTTGCTCCAAGTAGCCATCACCATCCACATCTCGCAGCACAGGCGCTGTCTCTGGCACAACCGGTTCTTGCACCTGCACCGTGAGAACACGGTAAGTCTGTTGGTTGGCCGCATATTCCAGATCGTGCGCTGATTGAACATGTAAATCGCTCGCCTGTTGTCGCAAGTCTGCAACCTGTGCCTTGATATCGTTGATCAGGTCATGCTTGTCTTGCAATGACTGGGTTAATACCTCACTGGGATCAGTGCGCATCGTGCGCTCAAGACGGGCGATTTCTTTATGCAGCTGAATAGTTTGTTGATCGAGTTGATTGACCTGCTGATCAATTGCATTGGCTTGAGCCTCGAGTGCATTTGCCGCAGCAAGTTTGACGGGATCAACATCAGCTTGGGTGGTCAACGCTTGGGCAGAGACCGTGGGAACAACGCCTGTTAACTCGAAATGCTCTTGCAGAGTTTGTGCTTCCCACTGAGGGATGACAGCGTGATTGAGTTTGACATGCTCAAAAAAACTTTGACCTAGCTGATCATTGCCGGGCCGCATTGTGTAGCTGATGCCATTGAGGTCCGTACATTCCAAGTAGTAGCCACCGTTGTAGCCCAGCTTGGGCAATGTAAACGGGTTGAGCGTCAGGGCTAATTCTGGATGCTGAGGGTCACTTGCTTGATTCAACTGCGCAAGAATTCCTGACAAGATGGCGGTTGCTGCTGTTTTGGCAGCTTGACCACCACCGCTTTGGTCTTGGTCCACCACGACTTCTATTTGTCCTGCTGCGTTGAATGCAAAGTGAACATGTCCAACGGGTGGAGGTGGCGGATCGTCGTCACCAAATAAACCACCTAACGAGCCACCGATCATCCCGCCAATGGCTCCACCAATCGCAGCTCCGATAGGGCCACCCATGGCCATACCAATAGCTTCACCCACATAAGTACCCGCTGCCGTGAGCATGGCCTGTTCGGGGTTGTCTGCAAAATTCCTTACCGCCAGCGCATAGCTTAAGTAAGGCACGGCCTCACCTGCTGCCGTGGTGCCAAACGCTTGGTTCATCGCACTGTCCAACGCCCCGTCACTGATGACGTTGATGCCGTTGGCAATGACCAAACTGTCACCACTTTGCAAGCCTTGCGCGAGTTGCAAGTAGCCAGCGGCTGCGCCCAAGTCGCCGGGTAGGTTGTCGCCCGTGGCGTTGAAAGCTTCGCCCAGTTTGTCGGTGGCGTTGTAGAGGTTGACCAAGGCACTGAGCTTGCCCACGTCCGTCAAGTGGCTCCAGTTGTTGGCCGCCATGAGGCTGTTGAACATGGCACTGGCTTGGGCCTGCGCTTGGGTGTTGTATTGCTCTTGGGTTTGAACGCTGCCTTGTTCGTTGATGTGTTGGTTGACTTGTACGGCGCTGCCATCTTCGGCAATAGCGGTGGCTCGTAAATTCAGGTCGCCTGATTCGGAGCGCAATATCTCGCCCACGATGTCGCCATCGGCGTTGGCTATTAATGCGCCACCACTGGGAAGGGTGTAGATGGACAGGGCACTCTCACCACCTAGATTGAGTTTGTCTAACTGAGATGCAAGGGCGTCTTGTTGCTTGGTAGTGAGGTTAGAGCCTTCTGTATTGAGGTAGTTTTCTAGGGTGTGAGTTTCTCGTGGAGCTGTGACCACTATTTCGGGGATTTCAGGCTCAGGTGAAGACTCACCATTTGCCGCGTTCATGATGGCTGCACCATCCCCTGTTCCCATGGGGTCGCCATCAATACCCTGCACGGGCGGCATGTTGATGGTGACATGGGTACCGCTTTGATTTGCCAAAGATTCGTCCACAAATTGACCAATGCCGTGGCCTCCCGTGGATTCATAGCGCAAGGTTTGTCCGGGCATGTTGCTTCCGGGCATGCTCGACACAGAATCGCTGCTTGAGATGTGATTCGTGATGTTGGGATGGCTGCCTTCTGGAATTAAGTTACCGGTGCCATACGGGTTGAAAGCCGTAGCTTTTAGCTGAGGGTTTTCTGCACCCAGCACTTGCGTGATGGAGCCACCTAGGGAGTGGCCTGTGAGGCTGAGGTCGGTATTGGGGTTGCCACCTTTGTCTGCAATAAAGTCCTGCGAGTTTTTCAGAAACGCTCGTGCATCGGACACTTGATCGGGCAACTGGCCCAAGCCCATTTGTAAATCAGCCACACCATCTTTAATGGGCTCACGCTCAAATTCGGTACCCCGACTAACCAGTTCATACTTGCCTGTAGCCACGTTTTTGAGCAACGCACCTTGGTAGCCTGACTGCTTGTTGTCAAATGCATCAACAACAAACCATTGACTGCCATTTGGCCCCGTGATGGTTTGACCTTTATTGGCATCACCCAATTTATATGATTTACCTGCAAGAAAAGCCTCATTGATGTCGTAACTCATTGCGCCTTCTCCTTAGCCAACATGGCATCTAGATCGCTGTAGAGCCAGAAATTCATCAACTGTTCATTGGGCATTAACGGCAAGCCTTCTGTGATGACGAGCTGTTTGTAGTCTTTGTGGTCAATTTGCCCCATACAAAACAAACGTCCTTCATGCCTCTTCGTGCTCACTTCACTGCCGTTGCATGCTGAGTTCTCATCGTTGGCATAGGCATGTGCTCCTATTTTTTCGGGATCTATCCCTGCATTTGCCTTGTATTCCATATGCCACGTTTCAGCCTCCCAGTCGGCAAAGGCAGCAAAATAACGGTCGCGATAAATCTTGATTTCGTAGTTCTGCTCGTCTAAGCGAGTCGGTTTCAAAACCCGATAGCCACTACGACAAATGGCATCGTCTGTGTTATCCCCACCGCACCATCGCCTGTACCACTTGGCGTCGCCATAGGCGTTTTGTCGAAACATCAATTCAAACCCTTGATCAAAAGGAAACCGTCCCCGAATGGTGTACGCGTCACTCGCAAACGGATTGACGATGGGTGTCATGACTAATTTAAAAATCACATACAAAACTGCCAGTGTTGTGATGACTTTGTGACGCTTTGGAGAACCTTTGAGCCAACCCCAAGCACGAGCGGTTACGCCTATATCGGTCTTAACTTCTGCGCTCATGCCACGCTCCTAAAGAATTCGTCATTGACAGCTTCGCCTGCATAAGTCCCCGCATCCGTGTTGCCACAAGCTTGAATAATCAAGCAGTGAAAAGTTTTTTTATTCTTGATTGCTGGCATAGGGCTCGCAGTGTGTTGAAGAACACACGCTTTCACAAGAACTATTTGCAAAGTATTACCAGAGGGGGGTCAAAGTACCGTCTCATGATCCTTTGGCCTCTTTTGTAAGTTTTGTAAGCTGTATATCTTGAGCCTCAATGCGCATCAAATCACGCAAAAACTCCGGGACCCACGCCCTCACCGCAATACAAATTGATAGCGGTGGACGCTCATTCAATGACAGGTGTGAATCAGCAACAACCTGATCCGCATATTGCAATGCGACTTGTTCCAGTTTGTTTTTAAGCGTTTCACGCATGGCTGGCGACACACGCACGTTGATGATCTTGAGAATTTCTCCCGGCGCTTCAAACCGATGATTAAAGAAATCATCGGACACCCCTCTGACCAATCGCATGATGGGTCCATCCACAATCCATGTGAAGTCTTTAGCGACCAACAATCGGTACTGATTCTTGGGCTGCATTTCCACGAAACCGATTCGCTCTAAGCGTTGCAGCAAAGCAATGCACTCGACTTTGGAGATAACGAGGTGAGAAAGCATGTCCTCAAAAGACCACAAGCCCATGACGCAAATGGCAATCATGAGCAACTTCTTGTTTTGAGCAAGCTCAGTCTCTTGCTTGCGTGTGAGTTGCTCTATCAGCTTTCGTTTCTTGGGTGTGCTTTTAACCAACTGAGCCAGCTCAATGTTTAAGAACTGGCAAATCTCTTCAAGGCGCTCAATCGTGCAATCGTTGGTTGCAAAGATTCGCTTCACCGTTGGCTCAGAAACACCGATTGCATCGGCCAACTGCCGATAGGTATGCCCTCTTGCCTTGAGGTGAGCACGAATGGAGTCAAAAAGAAAAGTACGGGACATGCGTAAGACAGCATCAAGCCATCTTGACGCCGCATTGGTTAAATTAAGTGTGT
>JACCDY010000425.1_pt1 | contig 20064 bp, 22 predicted proteins | sample 7446391 | NCBI WGS metagenome assembly JACCDY01 (sample SAMN15323451, study PRJNA562643) | freshwater metagenome | isolation source: river surface water | place: USA:Blue River Watershed | collected 2017-08-18
ACAGCAAAAAGTCCAACAGCCGCAATGGTTACTTCAATACCATCCAAAAGCTCAGGTTGACCAAATGTGAAACGGGCTTGACCTGTTTGTAAATCAATGCCCACCAAACCAAACAGAAGGCCGGCAAATAAACTAATAAGGCCTCGCAAAGCAGAGTTACCCAATACTGCAGATACCATGATTAAAGCGAGAACCATCAAGCTAAAGTATTCAGCAGGTCCAAAAGCCAAAGCTAGATCAACCACCATTGGTGCAAAAAAGGTGAGTGCAATGGTGCCAATTGTCCCCGCAATAAAGCTACCAATTGCAGCTGTAGCTAAAGCAGGTCCCGCACGGCCTTTTCTAGCCATTTTGTTACCTTCTAAAGAAGTAACAATCGTTGCAGATTCACCTGGGGTATTTAACAAAATCGAGGTTGTTGAGCCGCCGTACATTGCCCCGTAGTAAATACCAGCAAACAATACAAACATGGCGGTCGCTGGAACCTTAAAGGTCAGCGGTAAAAGTAGCGCAATTGTTAATGCAGGCCCAATTCCTGGTAGAACTCCAATAAGGGTTCCAACCAGACAGCCAATAAATCCATACATTAAGGTTAAAGGTTGCAATGCAACTGCAAAACCTTGCATCAAAGAATCAAATGAACCCATAATTTTTTACTTAAAAAGGTAAGCGAATAAGAGGTCCTAAATCAACCCCAAGTAAAGCTGAGAAAAGCCCCCAGAAGGCGAGAGAAATAGAAGAACAAATAACCAAAGTTTTTATATTCAGTGGTGCATCAAATGATTTCGCTATGCCAACCCCACAAATTGTGGCTGGAATTAAAAAGCCTAAAGGTTTTATTAAAAGAATAAAAACCATGCCAGCTATCAAAAAATAAAAAACTCTTTGATTGCCACCTTCAATAGGCACGCCATCATCACTTTCGATGCAATCTGGATTTTTATTTTTCATGGACAGTATTAAGTAAATAAGCCCTAATACAGTCAAAGCAGCAATGACTACTGAGGGGGCCAATATTGGCCCTACCTCAGAGTACATTGTTGACTCAGGAATGATTGTTGTTTGCCAAATGCCAATTGCACATAAGGCTAACAATAAACCGGAGACAATTTTACTGTTCATGCTAGACCAAGATCTTTTAAAACAGCTTCAGTGTCAGCAATGCTTTGTTTGATTTGCTCATCAAACGCTGCGCCAGCCGTAAACACATCAGTCCACTTTCTCTTGCTCAAAGTTTCTTTCCAGCCTTTTGAGTCATGAATCTTAGTAACTAGATCAACCAAAGCAGCTTTTTGTTGAGCATTAATGCCCGGTGCAGCAAAAACACCACGCCAGTTCGCAGCAGTGACATTCACACCCAATTCTTTGAGTGTAGGAACATCAATGCCTGGGATGCGTTTATTGCCAGATACTGCAATGGCGCGCATGCGACCTGCTTTAATTTGCTCTTCAAACTCTGAATAACCTGAAATACCTGCAGTCACTTGTCCGCCCAAGATTGCGGCATTAGCTGGGCCGCCACCTGCGAAGGCTACATAGGCAGCATCTCTTGGGTTTTTGCCCAAAGCTTTAATGATTAGACCCAATAATTGATGATCTGTACCACCAGCACTACCACCGGCAACAGAAACAGCTTTCGGGTTTGCTTTGAATGCTGCTTCTAAATCTTTCCAGTTTTTAATTTTTCCATCAGCTGGTACGGCAATAACACCAGCTTCTTCTGTTAATTTTGCAATTGGAGTGACGTCTTTCATGGTCACTGGGCTCTTATTTGTGATTGCTGCGCCAACCATGACTGAGCCACCAATCATCAATGAATTACCTTGACCTTTGCGTTGATTAACGAAGCGTGGCAATCCGACCATACCGCCAGCACCACCAACGTTTTCAAATTGAAATGCCCCAACAAGACCAGCTTCTTTGGCAGCAACTTCAATTGCGCGACCAGTACCATCCCAACCACCACCAGGCGCTGCAGGAATGAACATATTAATTGAGTCAAAAAGAGGTTTTGCTTGAGCAAACACATTAAATGGCAACAAACTGCTAGCACCCAAAGCAGTGCTATATGATAGAAAATCTCTACGTGATAGTTTCATCTTTTACTCCAACAGATATATAAGTGGTTAAATTGCAAAATAACTAACGCCATATAGCTATGACAACCAAATCATCACCCAACCTACTGTCAATTACCTGTCAAAATGACTAAGGTTTTACCCTAATGAAAGTGCTTTTGGTTGAAGACACCCAAGAGCTAGCCTTGTGGCTCAGCTCTGCCCTTCGAAAAATGGGGCTGGAAGTTACTTTAGCTATGGATGGTCAGGAAGCCGCCAATCTTCTATTTAGTCATGAATTTAACCTGATTATTTTGGATTTAAATTTGCCAAAACGTGATGGCCTCTCGATATTGCAAGAGATTAGGGCCAGGAAAGATTTTGTTCCCGTCCTAATTTTGACCGCAAGAGCAGATGTTGGTGATCGAGTCAAAGGTCTAAATGCGGGCGCTGATGATTATTTGCCAAAACCATTTGACTTAGAAGAGTTTGATGCAAGAGTTCATGCTCTTTTAAGAAGGGCTCCTCAAATTGTTTCTGACATTGAATCTTATGGAAATCTTAGTTATGAGAAATCAACCCAAAGCTTTTTCAATAAAAATGAACTGATCAGCTTAACCCCGAGGGAGAGCGCATTACTAAGATTGTTGTTTGATCGAAAAAATAGAGTGGTTGCCAAAGATTTTTTACATGAGCAAATATTTCAACATGAAAACGCAGCACCCGATGCAGTTGAGGTTCTGATTTATAGAATAAGAAAAAAAATTACTGTTGAGCTGGGGTGCGAAATCACAACAGTGAGAGGCATTGGTTATATGTTGAGGATTGATTCATGAGTCTTAGAATTAAGTCCCTCAAACAGGCCTTGTTTATTTGGCTAGTTTTGCCCTTGGTTCTCTTGATCATCATCAATGCTGTTTTTTCTTATAGAAATAGCGTGGATGCTGCTAACAATGCATATGATCGCTCTTTGTATATTGCAGCAAGAACAATTGCTGAAGAATCAAAATTAGAAGGCGGACGATTAAAGATTGAAGTTCCTGAATCAGCCACATACTTGTTTGAAAGCAATATCGGCTCAAGGTTTTTTTATCAAATCGTAGATACAGATAATCAAACCTTGGTTGGCAATGCAATGCTGCCAAGCCCTTCTAGCCAAACAGAGAACTCAGTCAATTACTTTTCGCTGGTAAGTTTTCATAATGAAAATATCAATGGATTGCCAATTCGTTTGGCCATATTGAAACACTCATTGGTTGAGTCAGCAGACCTCAATCAAAAGTCTGGAACTAAAGGATTAATCACGATTAAGGTTGCCGAGACTTTAGAGGCAAGAAATATATTAATTTCCCACATGCTTAGAGAGCTCTTACTGGGGCAAACAATTTTACTCATTGCTTTAACCGGGCTTATTTGGCTTGTGATTAATAAGAGTCTTAAGCCGATTAATCGTTTGAGTCGTTATTTGGCGAATCGTGATGAATCAGATTTAAGTACGATAGAGAACAAGTCTTTACCAAAAGAGCTTGTTCCGTTTATAGAAAGTTTAAATATTTATCTATCCCGATTGGCTAATCTGCTGACACTTAGAAAAAAATTCATAGGCAATGCCGCACATCAACTAAGAACTCCTTGGGCGATTGTTAAAACTCAAGTTGGTTTAGCAAAAAAAGAGCCCATGAATGAAGAGCTGGCGAAGATTATTGAAGGCCTCTCAAAAACAGCTGACACTTCGGTTAGGTTGACTGAACAACTTTTATCAATGACGAAGGCTGAGCATGGGTATGAAATTGATTTGACTAAAAACGTAGATTTGGTCGCTCTGTCAAAACAATTGGTCATTGATTATTACCCTCATGCACAAAAATTAGGCATCGATTTAGGGGTTGATTGTCAGGTTAACTCTTTGGTTGTGAAGGGGTCTGAAATTTTGTTATCGGAATGCATTGGCAACCTGATTGATAACGCCATTAGATATTGCCCTTCTGGTACTCAAGTGACCATCAGAATTGATCATGATTCATTGAGCGTCATTGATAATGGCCCCGGCATTCCATTGCAGTATCAGGGAAAAGTCTTTAATCGCTTTTTTAGAGGTGATAGTAAAGAACCTGGGAGTGGATTGGGCCTATCGATAGTTAAAGAGATTGTTTTGCAACATAATTTGAAGATTAGTTTGGATAGTCCTTATCTGTTAAATGGTGAAAATTACCATTCCGGTACAAAAATTACCCTATTTATTCCAAATTAACGGCACATAATTAGGGCATACCCATCTACTTTTATTTCTCAAAATCTGCTAAAAAGTCTAAATCCGGCTTTTTGCCTGATTGGGTCTGTTTTCGGTTCGTTTTAATAACAATGAAGGAGCAGTAATGAAAAAGAATCTATTGGTTGCAGCATTATTAGGTTTGGGCGTCATCGCCACAGCACAAGCTGACACTTTGGCAAAAATCAAGTCATCAAGCGCCGTAACAATGGGTGTGCGTGAGTCTTCAGGCGCCTTGTCATACACAGTTGGTGACGGCAAGTTCGCTGGTTACCACGTAGAGATTTGCCAACGCGTTTTGGGCGATGTGCAAAAACAATTGAAATTAAACAAGCTAGACATCAAATATCAAGCTGTGACTTCACAAAATCGTTTGCCATTAGTGGCTAACGGTACAGTCGACATTGAGTGTGGTTCAACAACAAACAATGCAACACGTCAAAAAGACGTAGCCTTTGCTGTAACAACATATGTTGAAGAAGTTCGTATTGCTGTTAAAGCAAACTCTGGCATCACTTCTTTGAACCAGCTGGCTGGTAAGAAAGTAGCTACAACAACAGGTACAACATCAGTTCAGTTGTTGCGTAAGCACGAGCGTGCTGCAAACGTGAACTTTGATGAAGTATTTGGTAAAGACCACGCTGACAGCTTCTTGTTGTTAGAGTCTGGCCGTGCTGATGCATTCGTCATGGACGGCTCAATCTTGGCCGGTAACATTGCCAACGCTAAGAACCCAGCTGATTTCAAAATCGTTGGTGAAGTAATTGCAGTTGAGCCAATCGCTATCATGATCCGTAAAGATGATCCAGCGTTCAAGAAGTCTGTGGATGACAGCATCAAGAAGATGATGAAAGACGGCACATTGGCTAAGTTGTGGGACAAATGGTTCTTGCAACCAATTCCACCAAAAGGCAATAAAGTTGGTTTAGCTTTGTCTGCAAGTACAAAAGACGCTTGGGCTAATCCAAACGACAAACCTGCTGAAGAGTACGCTAAGAAGTAATTCCCTAACCAAGTAGTAGAAAGTAAATATATTAGATGTCTTGGAATTGGGAAGTATTTTGTAAAAGTACTTTAGAAGAAGATTTCTCACCGGTGTGCTTTGGCACCGGTGGAGAAATTACTTATTTAGACTGGATGTTATCTGCTTGGGGCTGGACCTTATCGGTTTCAGCCCTAGGTCTTTTTGTGGCCATGATTTTGGGTGTCTTGATGGGCACTTTAAGAACCTTGCCCCCCGATAATTTGATGACCCGAGCGCTAGCACTATTAGGCACCGTTTGGGTTGAGTTGTTCAGAAATATTCCTGTATTGGTTCAGGTATTTCTTTGGTATCACGTGATACCCGCTTTATTTCCTGTGATGAAGGGCTTCCCTTCATTTGTATTGGTGAGTTTGGCCTTGGGCTTCTTCACTTCTGCTCGTATTGCAGAACAAGTCAGAGCCGGTATTGGCTCTTTACCTAGAGGGCAGCGATACGCCGCACTGGCAGTTGGTTTAACCACCACTCAGTCATACCGCTATGTGATTTTGCCCATGGCTTTACGCATCGTGATTCCGCCATTGACATCAGAGTCAATGAATATCATTAAAAACTCTTCTGTGGCTTTTGCTGTTTCAGTTGCAGAGCTCACGCTGTTCGCCATGCAAGCGCAAGAAGAGACCTCCAGAGGTATTGAAATCTATTTAGGCGTGACAGCCTTGTACGTGGTTTCTGCGTTGAGCGTGAACCGTGTCATGGCTTTCATTGAATCTAGAACCAGAGTGCCTGGTTTCATTGCTGCAGCAAGCAGCGGTGGTCATTAAGAAAGACTAATTGATGAATATTGATCTTTCTTTTTATAGCTGGGAACTCATCCGAAGTTATGTCTTGAGTGGCTTGGTGTTCAGTATCCAGTTAACCGTGATTGCCACGGTGGGTGGTATTTTCTTTGGCACTCTTTTAGCTTTGATGCGACTATCAGGCAATAAGTGGTTAGAGATACCTGCGGCGACTTATGTGAACACGATGCGCTCGATTCCATTGGTGATGGTGATTCTCTGGTTCTTCTTATTGATGCCAGCTATTCTTGGTAAACCAATTGGCGCTGAACTATCAGCCATCATCACTTTTGTTGCTTTTGAAGCTGCCTTCTTTTGCGAAATCATGCGCTCAGGTATTCAGTCGATTCCTAGAGGGCAAATCCATGCTGGCCAAGCCATGGGCATGACCTACTCGCAAAATATGCGTTTGATCATTTTGCCGCAAGCCTTCAGGAACATGATTCCGGTACTACTCACTCAAACCATCATTTTGTTTCAGGACACGTCCTTGGTTTACGCCATTGGTGCCTATGACATGCTCAAAGGATTTGAAGTGGCGGGCAAAAACTTTGGTCGTCCGATTGAAACATATTTAGCTGCTGCTGTGATTTATTTCTTGATCTGCTTTAGCTTATCAAGGCTTGTTAGAGTATTGCAGCAACGTGTGGCAATTATTCGTTAAAACATAATAAGTAACTAAATAAATTAAATATCAAATAACAAAGACATAAGAGATCACCATGATTGAAATGAAAAACGTCTCCAAGTGGTATGGCAATTTCCAAGTATTAACGGATTGCACCACTGACATTAAAAAAGGTGAGGTCGTTGTTGTTTGTGGGCCATCAGGTTCTGGTAAATCTACATTAATTAAAACCATCAATGCTTTGGAGCCTTTTCAAAAAGGTGAAATCACCGTTGATGGCATTGCTGTTCATGACTCAAAAACCAATTTACCTAAATTGCGCTCAAGAGTGGGCATGGTGTTCCAACACTTTGAGTTATTCCCGCATTTGTCTGTCACTGAAAACTTGACCTTGGCTCAAATCAAGGTGCTCGGACGCAGTCCCAGCGATGCTCTTGCTCATGGTTTGAAGTATTTAGATCGCGTAGGCTTATCTGCTCAAAAAGATAAGTTCCCAGGGCAGCTATCAGGCGGTCAACAGCAACGCGTGGCGATTGCAAGAGCTTTGAGCATGGATCCGATTGTGATGTTGTTTGATGAGCCCACATCAGCTCTTGACCCTGAAATGGTGGGTGAGGTATTGGATGTGATGGTTCAGCTTGCCAATGAAGGCATGACCATGATGTGCGTGACCCACGAAATGGGGTTTGCCAGAAAAGTCAGCAACCGCGTGATTTTCATGGATCAGGGCAAGATTGTTGAAGATTGTCCAAAGGATGATTTCTTTAACAAGCCTGAAGAAAGATCACCAAGAGCAAAAGATTTCTTATCTAAGATCTTGGCGCATTAAAACTCTAATTAAATAAATATTGCTGCATTACGTTTCTAATCAACGCCTGCTCTGCAATAAAGCAATGTTCATCTCAGGCGTGAGTTGACTGGCATAAAAACGCTCAATCATCTCTACCGATGTTCTGGCATTTCTTGCAAGGGTCAATAAATCAATGCCCTTGCCATACAAGAGCCTAAAGGTGATGGCAGTATGTCTCAAGCTGTAAAGGGTCTTATTTTGATTCAAATGCCCTTTGCGTAGACCAGTGCCGATCAACACTTTTCTAAAGTCTCTGGTGATCAAGTAACTTGCTGCTTCTCGATCCAATATTTCAGGCAAAAATAAGTAATCTGTTGGTTTTGCTAAATCCTTCTTTTCCATGTACGCCAAGAGTTTTTCGTATATGCGCACAGCTGGAAACAAAGTCACGATTTGGGTTCGATGCTTTTTAGTTTCTGGCAAAGTGAGTCGCAAATAAATGTACTTACCCCTCACGATTTCAACGTGTTGATGCTGAATTAATTTCACATCCACAGGTCTTATAAAACTGTTGACCATAAAACCAATCAGCCAAGCAAATTCGTGAGGCAATTCTTCCTTGTGCGAGAAAATTCCATCCTTGGTATCGCGATGTGTCTTCACATGAATTTCTTCATCAGAAGTGCGATGTGATTTGGCATAACGCAATATTTTTAAAGACTACGAATGAGACCTTGATTTGACCTAAATCAAGTAAGTGGCAGTTAGCCACTTTGGCTAAGTTTGATTTGATGCAGGTCAAATCTTTGTTTTTCTCTTCCTCCTAAGATTGGTACGTCAGATAGTGACTATTTATGAGGGAAAGAAAATGAAAACAACAACAATTAGCAAGTTAGCTTTGGGTTTATTGGCAGCTTTGTCATTTAATGCAATCGCACAAGAGAATCCTTGGATGGTTCGTGTCCGTGCAACTAATTTAAACTGGGATAACGGCCAAACTTCAACGGTTCAAGCGCTGGATGTGAATGCAAAAGATAAGACGATTCCAGAATTCGACATCACATACTTTTTTAATAAGAACATCGCTACAGAGTTAGTTTTGACCTATCCGCAAAAAGTTGATCTAAGAGCGGGTGCTGCTGGTAATGCAAAGATCGCTGAAGTAAAAGCTTTGCCTCCAACTTTGCTTTTGCAGTATCACTTCACAGATTTTGGACCGTTGAAACCTTACGTGGGTGCAGGTGTTAACTACACACGATTCAGTTCATACAAAGACTTGAATAGTGGCTTGAATACCTCTGCTGATAAATCAAGCGTTGGTCTTGCAGCTCAAGTGGGTGCTGATTACATGTTGACAAAAAATTGGGGCATCAACTTAGACGTGAAGTACATCAATATCAAAACTGAAGTGTATGCAGCTGGTACGCATGTCGGTAATTTAGATTTAAGCCCAATCGCTACATCTGTGGGTGTTACATACAAGTTTTGATGTGATTGATTGTTTAGGTGGAAATTAAAAGGTCGCTTTGGCGACCTTTTAATTTTTGTGATGTTAGGTGTTGATATTGGTGTGAGTATGGGCATAGGGATGGGAATGTGTTTTCGTTTGGGTTTGACTTCTTTGGGCGTGCATCAATAGTTGACTAGGGTTAACCCCATAGACATAAATCCTTCACTGAATGAAGATACATTGATAAATGTAAAAAGTTTATTTACAAGTTAATTCAGTGGAGAACAGCATGCAAAAGTCTTTGCATATCAACGCAGATAAATGCACTGGTTGTTTGCAGTGCGAAATGGCCTGTAGTTTTGAAAACTACGGCATTTTTAATACGGCTCAGTCACGCATCAAGGTGTTTGATTTTCATGAGACCGGTAAAAAAGTTCCTTATACCTGTACACAGTGTGCCGATGCTTGGTGTTTACAGGCTTGCCCAGTGGATGCGATTCGGGTGGATGCCACTACGGGTGCCAAGGTTGTGAATGACGATGTGTGTGTGGGTTGCAAGGTGTGCACCATCTCTTGCCCATTTGGCACGATCAATTATGTTCAAGAAACTGGCAAAGTTCAGAAGTGTGATTTGTGCGATGGTAATCCTGCTTGTGCAGATGCATGCCCAACTGGTGCGATCACCTATGTGGATGCGAATTGGACTGGTTTAGACAAAATGCGCGAGTGGGCCGATAAAGTTGGCAACCAAGCTGGCGCGTAAAACAAACATCATTGGAGAATCATTATGTCCTGGGCTGGAAAACTATTGCGCGTTAATTTAAGTACCGGTGAGTGCAAGTCTGAAGCGTTGAACATGACTTGGGCCAAAGATTATTTGGGCTCACGTGGTTTGGCCACCAAGTACTTTACTGAAGAGGTGGATGCCAAGGTTGATCCACTGTCAGTTGATAACAAAATCATTTGGGCCACAGGACCTCTCACGGGAACCATGGCATCGACAGGTGGTCGGTACACGGTGGTGACCAAGGGTCCATTGACCGGTGCAATTGCTTGTTCAAATTCTGGCGGTTATTGGGGCGCTGAGTTGAAGTTCGCTGGTTGGGACATGGTAATTTTTGAAGGTAAATCTCCAAAGCCTGTGTATCTGATGATCGAAAATGAACGTGCACAGTTATTGGATGCCTCTGATATTTGGGGTAAGACTGTTTGGGAAACAGAACCAGCGATCAAAACCAAACATCAAGATCCATTGATTCGTGTGTCATCGATTGGTCGCTCGGGTGAGAATGGTGTGCTGTATTCAGCAATTGTGAATGATTTACACCGTGCTGCTGGAAGGTCGGGTGTCGGTGCGGTGATGGGTAGTAAGAATTTAAAAGCGATTGCTGTGCGTGGTACCCAGGGTGTGAGTACTGTAAAAAATCCTAAAGCTTTTATGGCTGCTACCAAAGAAGCCAAGAAAGTCCTTGCTGGCAACGCGGTGACGGGGCAAGGTTTACCAGCGTATGGCACTCAGGTGTTGATGAATGTGATCAATGAGGTCGGCGCATTGCCAACTCGCAATCACCGTGATGTACAGTTTGAGGGCGCCAAGGATATTTCTGCGGAAGCCATGGCAACACCCAGAGCCACTGATGGCAAAGCGCATTTGGTGACCAACCAAGCGTGTTTTGGTTGCACGATTGCATGTGGTCGAATTTCTAAAATTGATGAAACTCACTTTACTGTTCAAAATCGTCCGCAGTATTGGGGCGCCAATGGTGGGCTAGAGTATGAAGCTGCCTGGGCGCTAGGAGCTGCCAACGGTGTGAACGATTTAGAAGCTTTGCAGTTTGCTAATTTAATTTGTAATGAGGATGGCATAGACCCCATCACTTTTGGTGCCACGGTGGGTGCGGTGATGGAGTTGTATGAGATGGGTGTACTGACCAAGGAGCAAATTGGTATTGAAGCTCCATTTGGTTCTGCCAAGGCTTTGTGTCATTTGGTAGAGATCACCGCTCGCGGCGAAGGTTTTGGTAAAGACATGGGCTTGGGTTCTAAACGTTTGACTGAGAAGTATGGTCATCCAGACTTATCAATGTCTGTGAAAGGTCAAGAGTTCCCTGCTTATGATGGTCGCGTGATTCAGGGCATTGGTTTGGGTTATGCCACATCGAATCGTGGTGCTTGCCATTTGCGTGGTTACACGATTGCTTCAGAAGTCTTGGGTATTCCAGTGAAGACAGAACCTACAGACACAGATGGCAAGCCAGAATTATTAAAAGCTTTCCAAGACGCCACCGCTGCTTTTGATGCTGCTGGCATTTGTATTTTTACAAGTTTCGCTTGGACATTGAATGATGTGGCGCCTCAAGTGCAAGCAGCCTGTGGCGAAGAATTCACAGTTGAGAATTTAACTTTGATAGGGGAGCGTATTTGGAATATGGAAAAAGATTTCAATTTGCGTGCAGGCTTTACTCGCAAAGATGATGCTTTGCCTAAACGTTTGATGACAGAGGCTGCTAAAACTGGACCAGGCAAAGGTGTGGTGAGTGGTCTAGACAAGATGTTGCCGATTTATTACCAGGTACGTGGTTGGGATGAGGAAGGTCGCATCAAGCCAGAGACACGCAAGCGTTTAGGTCTTTGAATCTTTAAAACATGGAAAGCGGCTACTGAAGTTTGAAGGTGGCCGCTTTTTAAATGGAGTTTTTGATGAAGCACGTGATTTTAGGAAATGGCCCAGCGGGTGTGATTGCGGCAGAAACTATTCGCCAACATCAACCGAACGATGAAATTATTTTGTTGGGTGCTGAGCCAGAACCACCTTACTCCAGAATGGCCATCCCTTATTTGTTGGTGGGCGATATCAAAGAAGAGGGCACGCATCTCAGAAAAACCAAATCGTATTTTAAGAATTTGAATATTCAAGAAGTACATGGCTGTGCTCAGCATGTGAACGGCGCCAAAAAAGAAGTGACTTTGGCAGACGGTAAAAAGATTGGCTTTGATCGCCTCTTGATTGCTACAGGATCTCATCCAGTGAAGCCAGAGATTGTCGGCATGAATTTACACGGTGTTCACTCTTGTTGGACCCTAGAGGATGCTCGTGCTATTTTGCAGTTAGCAAAACCAGGTGCCAGAGTTTTACAAATGGGCGCTGGATTCATTGGATGCATTATTTTGGAAGCGCTGGCCAGTCGTGGAGTGAATTTGACCGTTGTTGAAATGGGCAATCGCATGGTGCCTCGAATGATGACTGAAGGAGCGGGCGCCATGATCAAAGAGTGGGTTCAATCCAAAGGGGTGGCTGTGTACACTGATACAAGGGTTGAAGCCATTGCTTTGAGCAAAGGTTCTACTTCTTCACCTAAAGCATCGCCATTAAAGGTCACACTCTCTAATGGAACTGTCATTGAAGTTGATTTGGTTATTTCTGCCACAGGCGTTAAACCAAATATTGAGTTCTTGAAGGACTCTGGTATTGAAATGAATAAAGGTATCTTGGTTGATCATCAGATGCGAACATCTGTTGCTGGTATTTACGCTGCGGGAGACGTGACTGAGAGTGTTGACTTTTCAACGGGGCAACGAATTGTGAATGCGATTCAGCCGAATGCTGCTGAGCAAGCCAAGATTGCTGGTGCAAATATGGCTGGAGCGCAGGCAGAAAGTCAGGGCGCATTACAGATCAACGTCTTGGATACCTTGGGTTTGATTTCATCATCATTTGGTCAATGGTGGGGCATCGAAGGTCAGGATCATGTGGAGTTGAAAGATACTAAAAACTTCAAATACATGCGTTTGGAGTTTCATGATGATGTGTTGATTGGTGCGACCAGTTGTGGTTTAACTGAACACGTGGGTGCATTGAGGGGTTTGATTCAAACCCGTGCTCATTTGGGTTCTTGGAAAGAGCAATTGATGAAAGACCCAAGCAAAATCATGCAAGCTTATTTGGCGAAAGCTCAAGCAAGAGCTCAGTGGATGGGTTAAATTATTTGAATGAAAATCACATTCAAGCTTTTTGCCACCTTATCTGATTATTTACCACCCCAGAAGCAGGGCAATATTGTTGATTTAGATGTTCCTTATGGCAGCACGATTGCTGATTTGGTGAAGCAGTTCAATTTGCCGATTCATTTGGTCCATCTTGTGTTGGTGAATGGTAGATACATCAAACCAGAAGATCGCAACACTCATCTTCTCATTGAGAATGATGTGTTGGCTATTTGGCCTCCAGTGGCTGGAGGTTGATTTACTCAACGCTTGTGATGTCTGAAAATAATTCAGTTGGTAATTCCCTTAGAGAATTCATGGTGATTCATTTGATGATGGGTTGCACCAAGGATGAGTTCATTGCTTGGTTGCCAGCGGCCAGCAATTTTCGATTTTTCCAAATCGATGTGAATGAATCTACGACCATCATTCATTTTTCAGCGGATGCTTTTTCAATTGAGATCATACCCAAAGAAAGTCGAAAGATTGCACTTTTAGAGATTCCTGTTTTAGAGGTTGTCTTTAAATTTGAAAAAACATGGACCACAGAATTGATTGATCAATTCATGGGGCGCTTCAAGCAATACACCCAGCGAGGTGGTGGTTAATTTCTCATTGAGCATGTCTTCGCACGCTCACTTATTTTCTTTTAGGTCCCGGTCTCTTGCCGACTTGTATTTCTAAATCTAAATTTTTATCTTTGCGATTGATCGTTGCTTTGATTTTGTCGCCCGGAGGTACTTCTGAAATCTGTTTGAGTAACTGGGTGATGTTGTTGACTGGTTTGTTGTTGATCGTTTTTAAAACATCCCCTGGCTGAATACCTGCTTTATCAGCTGGACCACCTTTGAGAGTGCCATTGATCAGTACGCCTTCAGCACTGATCTTGAGTGTGTCTGCCATCTCTGCAGAGATGTTCATGGGTTCAACCCCAATCCAACCTCTGACAACACTGCCGTTTTTGATGATGGATTCCATCACATCTCTGGCCGTGTTAACCGGAATGGCAAAACCAATGCCCATCGATCCACCACTTCTTGAGTAGATGGCGGTGTTGATGCCAATCAGATGGCCTCTGGTGTCGACCAAAGCACCACCTGAATTACCGGGGTTGATCGCAGCATCTGTTTGAATAAAGTTTTCAAAGGTGTTGATGCCTAAATGATCTCTGCCCAATGCAGAAACAATGCCGGATGTAACGGTTTGACCAACGCCAAAAGGATTACCAATCGCAAGAACCACATCACCCACTTTGACGGATTCAATTTTTCCGAAGGTGATGGGTTTGGGTAGGTTGGGTATTTGCACTCGAAGAACAGCAAGGTCTGTGTCTGGATCACTGCCAATCAGAGTCGCTGTGGTTTTTCTGCCATCAGCCAAAGCGACCTCAATCACATCAGCACCTTCGATGACGTGTTCATTGGTGAGGATCAAGCCTTCTGCACTGACGATGACGCCTGAGCCTAAGTTGGGATTGAAGTCCTCAGGATTGGGTATTTGAGGATGCTGTGGTGGCAGTGCTTTTGATTTAGATTTTTTATTAGAATTATTTTTGCTGATGAAAATGTTGACCACTGCAGGCATAGAGCTTTTAACGGCTTCATGATGTGAGCCTGGGTTAGGGATGCTGGGATCAATGCTTGATTCTTTGAGTGTGATCGTTGAGATTGAATCGCCAAAGTATTTAAAAGGACTACCATCTAACCATTGGGGTTTGAATGTGCCCAAAATAAATAGAATAGCCAATAGACCTGTGACTATTTGAGCAAAGAGTAACCAAAGATGTTTCATCATGTTGTTAGGTTAATCTATTTGCATTGAAGACGAGAAAATAATTAAGAGAATTAAAAAGACTATGACCAAGAAAATTCAGCCAAGCAAGAAATCTGTGAAATCTTTGAAAACTCAAAAAGTCAAACTTGCTCATTCTGTGAATCGAGATGATTTGTCTTTGTATTTGGATGATCATTTACAGGTGGCTCGCATCAAAGACTACTGTCCCAATGGTTTGCAGGTTCAGGGTAAGCCCATCATCAAAACTTTGGTCAGTGGGGTGACTGCTAGCTTAGCCTTGATTGAAGAGGCGATTGCATTGAAGGCGGACGCCATCATGGTTCACCATGGCTGGTTTTGGAAAAACGACGATGCTCGGGTCATTGGGCAGTTGCATAGTCGCTTGAAGTTGCTGATGGACCATGAGATCAATTTGTTTGCTTATCACTTGCCTTTGGATATTCACCCTGTATTGGGTAACAACGCCCAATTGGCCAAAGTGATGGGTTGGAAGCCTCTTATGGGCTCTAAGAGAGCTTCTTTGGGCTCTGCCTCACCCATGGATGGTCTGATTTGGGAGGGGCATCCTGAGGCTTCTCAAAAGACTTTGGGGCAATTGGCCAGGAGTATCTCTGGTCGTTTGGGGCGGGATCCCTTGGTGATTGGCGACCTGAATAAGCCCATTCAACGCATTGCCTGGTGCACCGGTGGTGCTCAGGGTTATATGAATGAAGCTATTGCAATGAAAGTGGACGCTTACATCAGTGGGGAGATTTCTGAGCAGACTTTCCATGCTGCAAAAGAGTCAGGGGTGGCTTACATTGCTGCTGGACATCATGCCACTGAGCGTTATGGCATTGGGGCGCTTGGGGAGTTTGTGGCCCAGAAATACAAGCTCAAGCACCAGTTTGTGGACATTCCAAACCCGGTTTAAGTGATTGGTTTGAATCAAGGGTTTGAGTTACTTCAGGCTTACATCTTTGTAAGTTAATGAATTTTTCATTGTTTTTGGCCTCTTTTTGATCTGATGGGGTTTAAATCAGAGGGGCTGATTCGCTATAATCTGAAGTTGACGTCAAATATATGCCTTTCTAGAGGAAATTCAGTAATGAGTGAACAAAGCATGGACAAGAGCCGTCGTAAATGGCTTATTGCAACATCAGTTGCGGGTGGAGTTGGTACAGCGGCAGTAGCACTTCCTTTGGTGAGCACATTTGCGCCATCAGAAAAAGCTAAAGCGGCAGGCGCTCCAGTTGAAATGGATATCAGCGGTATGCAACCAGGTGAGATGCGCACAGTCGAGTGGCGCGGTAAACCAGTATGGGTTGTGCGTCGTACACCAGAGATGCTTGCTTCACTAGCAAAGCTTGAGGGTGACTTAGCTGATCCAAAGTCAGAGCGTAATCCAAAAGATTTGACACCTGCTTATGCACAAAATCAACACCGTTCAATCAAGCCTGAGTACTTGGTAGCGGTTGGTATTTGTTCACACTTGGGTTGTTCACCAATCACCAAATTTGAAACAGGTGCTCAGCCATCATTGCCAGATAACTGGACAGGTGGTTTCTTGTGCCCATGCCACGGTTCTACATTTGACTTGGCAGGACGCGTGTTCAAAAACAAACCTGCACCAGACAACTTAGAAGTGCCGCCACACATGTATGTGAGCGACACATTGTTGATCATTGGTGAAGACAAGAAAGCGTAAGGGGTAGACCATGGCATTTCATGAAAAAGAAGTTCCAGCGAACGCATCACGCGGACAAAAGGTCATGGCGTGGGTTGATTCACGTTTCCCACTGACCTCAACCATTGAAGCTCATTTAACCAAATACTATGCACCAAAAAATCTAAATTTCTTTTACATTTTTGGTGCTTTATCAATTTTGGTTTTGGCCTTGCAAATCATCACCGGTATTTTCTTGGTGATGCATTACAAGCCAGATGCTGAAAAAGCTTTCCAATCAGTTGAATACATCATGCGCGAAGTACCATGGGGCTGGTTGGTGCGTTATATGCACTCAACAGGCGCCTCAATGTTCTTCGTGGTGGTTTATTTGCACATGTTCCGCGGCATGATTTACGGTTCATACCGTAAGCCACGTGAGTTGGTGTGGATTTTCGGTTGCGCGATTTTCTTGTGCTTGATGGCTGAAGCGTTCATGGGCTATTTGTTGCCATGGGGTCAGATGTCATATTGGGGCGCTCAAGTGATCGTGAACTTGTTTGCTGCAATTCCATTGGTTGGTCCTGATCTTTCATTGTGGATCCGTGGTGACTATGTGGTGGGTGATGCGACGTTGAATCGTTTCTTCTCATTCCACGTGATCGCTGTGCCATTGGTGTTGATTGGTTTGGTTGCTGCGCACATCGTTGCTTTGCACGAAGTGGGTTCAAACAATCCGGACGGCGTTGAGATCAAAGAAACTGTTGATGCCCAAGGTGTGCCTCTCGATGGTATTCCGTTCCACCCTTACTACACTGTTCATGACGTATTCAGTGTGGGTGTGTTCTTGATGATCTTCTCATTCATCGTGTTCTTTGCACCTGAGATGGGCGGCTACTTCTTGGAGTTCAATAACTTCATTCCTGCCGATCCGTTGAAGACGCCTCCGCACATTGCTCCGGTTTGGTATTTCACACCGTTTTACTCTATGTTGCGTGCTGTGACCGGTGAGTTCTTGATCCCAATGTGGTTGTTTGCTGCTGCGTTGTTGGGTCTTGTGATTCGTGGCACAAAAGACAAAAAAGTACAGGGCATTTGCGTCGGTATTTTGGTCGCTCTTGCAGCTGGCTTCTTCTTGTTTGATGCCAAGTTCTGGGGCGTGATGGTGATGGGTGGTTCAGTGGTGATTTTCTTCTTCTTGCCATGGTTGGACAACTCACCAGTTAAATCAATTCGTTATCGTCCACAAGGTCAAAAATATATTTACGCCTTGTTCGTGGTGACGTTTGTTGTGTTGGGTTACTTGGGTATTCAGCCACCATCACCAATCGGTGAGAAGGTGTCTCAATTGGGTACATTGATTTATTTTGGTTTCTTCTTGGCAATGCCATGGTGGAGCAAGATGGGTCAATTCAAGCCAGTGCCAAGTCGCGTTAATTTCGTTGCGCATTGATCGCGAGCACCCAAAAGGAAAAATGAAAATGAAAAAAATCATCTGGAAAATGTTTGGTGGCTTGGCAGTTGTTTTGTCAATGAATGCTGTTCAAGCTGCTGGCAGTAACTTCCCATTAGATAAAGCACCAAGTCGTGTGAACAATGAAGCAGCGTTACAAAACGGTGCCAAGTTATTTGTTAACTACTGTTTGAACTGTCACGGTGCTGTGAGCATGCGTTACAACCGTTTGCGCGATATCGGCTTGACGGACGAACAGATCAAACAAAACTTGTTGTTCAGTGGCGAAAAAGTTGGCGACATGATGAATGTGGCTATTTCACCTAAAGATGCTAAAGCTTGGTTTGGTGCAATGCCTCCTGATTTATCAGTGATTGCTCGTGCCAAAGGTGTGGATTATTTGTACACCTATTTGCGCACCTACTATCAAGACGACACAAAAATGACTGGTTGGAACAACATGGCATATCCAGCCGTGGCCATGCCAAACGTATTCTGGGAATTACAAGGTATTCGTAAAGCCAAGTATGTTGATGAAAAAGATCCACATGATGCGAGCAAAACAATTCATGTGTTCAAGGGCTTTGAGCAAGTCACTCCTGGTAAGTTAAAGCCTCAAGAGTTTGATGATGCAATGGGTGATTTGGTAGCTTATCTCCAGTGGATGGGTGAGCCTGCGCAGTTGGATCGTAAGCGTTTAGGCGTTTGGGTTTTGATGTTCTTGGCAGTATTTACAGTTTTGGCTTGGGGCTTGAACAAGTCTTACTGGAAAGACATCCACTAAAAAATAATTAGGAGATTAACCCATGATGGTTTTGTATTCGGGCACTAACTGCCCGTTCTCGCAGCGTTGTCGTTTGGTTTTGTTTGAAAAGGGCATGGATTTTGAAATCCGTGACGTAGATTTATTTAATAAGCCAGAAGACATCTCTGTGATGAACCCTTATGGTCAAGTACCTATTTTGGTTGAACGTGATTTGATTCTTTATGAGTCAAACATCATCAACGAATACATCGATGAGCGTTTTCCACATCCACAGTTGATGCCGCCCGATCCAGTAGCGCGCGCACGTGCTCGTTTGTTCTTGTTCAATTTTGAAAAAGAATTATTCATCCATGTATCAACTTTGGAAAATGAAAAAGGCAAGGCTGCAGAAAAGAATCACGAGAAAGCTCGTTTAGCGATTCGTGATCGTTTGACACAGTTGGCACCGATTTTCATCAAGAACAAATACATGTTGGGTGATGACTTCTCAATGCTAGATGTGGCGATTGCCCCATTGCTATGGCGTTTAGAGCATTACGGTATTGATTTATCTCGCAATGCTGCACCGTTGATGAAATACGCCGAGCGTATTTTCAGCCGTCCTGCATACATCGAAGCGTTGACGCCTTCTGAGAAAGTGATGCGCCGCTAATTAGGTGACTAATTAGCCATCACTGCTCAATGGATTTTATGAGCGCTGTTCCAAGCAATAAACCCTATCTGATCCGCGCACTACACCAGTGGTGTGTGGATCATGGTTTTACGCCTTACATTGCGGTCTTCGTGACTGAAGAAGTGCAAGTGCCGATGGATTATGTGAAAGACAATGAAATTGTTTTAAACATCAGTCCGGATGCATGTCAGCATTTATCTTTGGACAATGAGTGGATTTCACTCAAAGCACGCTTCGCAGGAGTGCCTCGAGATATTCATGTGCCGATGACTCATGTGATGGCGATTTACGCCAAAGAAAATGGCCAGGGCATGTCTTTCCCGGTGGAGAAAATAACTCCGCCAGAGCCAACAGCAGACAAAAATACACCGATTTCTAAAGGAAGACCTAGCCTAAAGCTGGTGAAATAAGTTAGAATATTGGGCTTAGCAGCAAACAAAACAGTAGTAAAAGAGACAGCAGTAACTCTCTAGTATCACAGCAGGCCCCCTTAGTTAAATGGTATAACACTTGACTTGTAATCATGGATTGGCAGTTCGATTCTGTCAGGGGGCACCAAAAAATCATCAATTAATTCAATGGCAGCTTCTCGCATTATGAGAAATTATCTATTTTTGTCGCAATGCAACAAAAATACCTTGAATTGTCATATTTATTCCCTAAAATAGAGTTTGTGCAGTGCAATATATGCGCTGCAAAATAATTAACTAACCTATTTGGAGTAAACATGAACC
>JACCDY010811778.1_pt1 | contig 20060 bp, 19 predicted proteins | sample 7446391 | NCBI WGS metagenome assembly JACCDY01 (sample SAMN15323451, study PRJNA562643) | freshwater metagenome | isolation source: river surface water | place: USA:Blue River Watershed | collected 2017-08-18
CTTCTCCTTATAGATTGATCTCGCCTACCATATTCTCAGGCTTTACCCACGCATCAAACTCTTCGGCAGTTAAATAACCAAGAGAAATCGCCGTTTCCTTAAGCGTAGAGCCATTTTTGTGGGCAGTCTGAGCGATCTCTGCCGCTTTGTAGTATCCGATCTTCGTATTTAAGGCCGTAACTAACATTAACGAGTTATTTACGTGCTTCTTAATGTTGTCATGCAAAGGCTCGATACCTACCGCACACTTGTCATTAAATGCCACACACACATCCCCGATTAAACGAGCAGAGTGTAAGAAGTTATAGATCATCACTGGCTTGAACACATTTAGCTCAAAATGGCCGTTTGAACCACCGATTCCGATAGCTACATCATTACCCATCACTTGCGCAGCTACCATCGTCATAGCCTCACATTGTGTTGGATTTACCTTTCCTGGCATGATAGAAGAGCCTGGTTCATTATCTGGAATGTAAATCTCACCAATTCCTGAACGAGGTCCAGAAGAAAGCATACGCACATCGTTTCCGATCTTCATTAAGCTAACTGCAACCGTTTTTAAGGCTCCGTGTGCTTCTACAATCGCATCGTGGGCAGCTAATGCCTCGAACTTGTTTTCAGCCGTTACAAAAGGTAAACCTGTTAAAGCTGCAATGTGCTTTGCTACGTTCTCAGAATAGCCTTTAGGGGTATTAATACCCGTTCCTACGGCTGTTCCTCCTAAAGCTAACTCAGATAAGTGCGCTAAGGAATTATTGATGGCACGTAAACCGTGATCTAATTGCGAAACATAACCAGAGAATTCTTGACCTAAAGTCAATGGAGTCGCATCCATAAAGTGTGTACGACCGATTTTAACCACGTTTTTAAAGGCTTTTGCTTTGGCAGCCAATGTATCACGCAATTTTGTAATACCAGGGATGGTTACCTCTACTAACGTTTGATATGCCGCAATGTGCATCGCTGTAGGGAACGTATCATTGGAGGATTGAGACTTGTTTACATCATCGTTTGGATGTACAAATTTCTGCTCATCTAGTAAATTTCCCCCTTGCAAAACGTGTGCACGGTAGGCAATTACCTCATTGCAATTCATATTAGATTGCGTACCAGAACCAGTTTGCCAAACCACTAAAGGGAATTGATCTGCCCATTGGCCTTCTAAAATCTCGTCACAAACCTGACCAATTAAATTTTTCTTCGCTTCTTCTAATACTCCTGCCTCAAAATTCGTGATCGCAGCTGCCTTTTTTAGGTAAGCAAAGGCCCGAATGATCTCTTTGGGCATCTTATTAATATCCTGAGCAATCGGAAAATTCTCAATGGAACGTTGCGTCTGAGCTCCCCAATAAACGTGAGCAGGCACTTGCACCTTACCCATAGTATCTTTTTCAATTCTATACTCCATACGATGTTTTGTATTAAATTTGTCTTAGTCCACAAAAATACCACCAAAAACATTAAGATGCTTAAAATTTACGGAATTCCTGCCTGCAACACGATGAAAAAAACGTTTGACTATTTAAACGAAAAAGGCATCCCCTATGAGTTCCACGATTACAAGAAAAAGGGCATTTCAGCGGATCAATTACGCTATTTCTTGGATCAATTAGGGGAGGAAACCATATTAAACAAACAAGGAAGCACCTATCGACAGCTAAGCGATACCGAAAAAGCTAATCTAGATGTATTTACCTACCTACAAGAAAAAACATCTGCCATCAAGCGACCTATTTTGGTGCAAAATGACAGATGTTTCGCTGGGTTCAAACCAGAAGAATTAGATAATTGGCTAACTAATTAATTACCCTTTATAAAACAACCATTTAGCCATCTCTTTTACGGTTACTTTCTTACCATACATCAAAATTCCGATACGGTAAATACGGGCCGAAATCCAGCTGCAGGCAAGAAATCCTAAGACCAATAAGGTCATCGATGTGGCTAATTCCCACGCTGGAACACCGTAAGGCAAACGAACCATCATATTAATAGGCGATGTAAACGGAATCATAGAAGCCCAAAACGCCATCGTACTATCGGGATCCTGCATCGTAAACTGAGCCATCATGAAGGCTGCAATAATGGGCAGCATCACAATAAAAGTGAATTGCTGGGCTTCTGTGGCACTCTCCACCGCACTGCCAATGGCCGCAAAAAGAGAGCTATAAAGCAAATATCCAAACAAGAAATAGAATAAAAAGCCTCCTACTACAAGCGGGATATTGGTGCTCTCAATCACTTTCGTCACTTCCGCCATCGGCGAGGCATCATTAATCTCTCTCGCTACTTTAGGATCCGCCTTCTTTACTTGCTCCATCTTCTGTTGAATCGGGCTAGTTTGGTAGAATTTAGAAGCAACCTGTGACAGACCAATTGTTAAAACGATCCACAATAAAAACTGCGTTAAACCTACCATTCCCACGCCTAAAATCTTACCTAGCATTAGCTGATAAGGCTTAATCGACGAAATAATCACCTCAATAATGCGGCTGCTTTTCTCCTCAATCACCCCATTCATTACTTGAGATCCATATAATAATAGCGTGATATACAACAACATCCCCATAACACCCGCTAAAATCATCGCGCCTCCAGAGGAAGAACTCGTCTCATCACCTGACTCTGACACAGTCACCGTCTCACTCCCCACATCTACCTGTGTTTTTTCATAAACTTCCGAGGCAATTCCAGCCTCTTTCATCAATACCGCACGTACCTTTTTCTCAATAACGCGCTCAATAGAAGACTTCAAGGAGAGGCTTAGATTCTTTTCTGAATATATTTTCAAATCCTTCCCGTTGGTCAAAATATCCTTCGGAAGATGCACGAGGGCTGTATATCCTTCTTTGGCAAAATTAGCTTTCAAATCAGCAACAGGCTTATTGACTAACTTAAATTCCACCTCCTTATCCACTAAATCCGTAATCTGAAACAATCCACTCTCATCGACTACCTCGATTCGCTTCACCTCTTTATCCTGCATAGCTAACCAAATAGGGACCGCATAAATAGCCGTAATTAAAATAGGACCTAAAAGGGACGCAATCCAGAACGATTTCTTTTGAATTCGGGTCAAATACTCCCGCTGAATGACTAATAATATCTTGTTCATCGCTTATTTCGTTTCTTCTACTACTTGAATAAAAATGTCGTTAAAGGACGGTACTACCTCTTTAAACTCCTGCAAATCCACCTGCTTAATCAGGGCTGCAATAGCTTTATTGGTACCATCTGCTTGCGTTAATTTGATAATAGCCGACTGCCCAGCATCATCCACCGAGACCACCTGAAAGGCAGCCGTGTCTGATAGAGCACCTGAAAACTTAATCGCATATTCATCCTTCTTATATCGATTGCGAACTTCCTCTTTCTCTCCGGTTAAAACTACCTGAGAATGATTAATTAGTGCGATACTATCACATAATTCCTCGACCGATTCCATTCGGTGAGTGGAGAATAAAATGGTCGTTCCGCGCTCTTTTAGCCCTAAAATCTCCTCTTTTAGCATGTTCGCATTAATCGGATCAAAGCCAGAAAATGGCTCATCTAAAATCAACAATTTAGGTTCATGCACAACAGTGGCGATGAACTGGGTCTTTTGTTGCATTCCTTTGGAAAGATCATCTACCGGTTTATTCCACCAATCTTTAATATCCAAGCGAATAAACCAATCCTTTAATCGATTCTGCGCCTCAGTCCTAGAAAGGCCCTTTAATTGCGCTAAATACATCAACTGTTCCCCTACCTTCATCTTTTTGTATAAACCGCGCTCCTCAGGCAAATAACCGATCTGTTCGACGTGTTTAGGCTGCAATAATTCACCATCAAAAATCACCTGACCTTCATCTGGTGCCGTTATTTGATTGATAATTCGAATAAGCGATGTTTTACCAGCACCGTTCGGACCTAATAGGCCAAAAATCTGCCCCTTCGGTATCTCTAAACTTACCCCAGCCAGCGCCGTGTGTTCAGCATATCGCTTTACCACGTTTTGAATAGATAGTATCATAAACTGAATTTAATAAAACGAATTTAAACAAAAATTGCGTTCAGATCCTGGTAAAAGGAAGAACGCAACGTACAAAGGATGAATGAATTTAGGCGATAATTTTAGAGACAAAATCCCAAATCACTACACCCATACTCACCGAAACATTCAGCGAATGTTTGGTCCCAAATTGAGGAATCTCCAAACTAAAATCCGCCTCCTGAATCCAGGCATCGTTTACGCCAAAAACTTCGTTTCCGAATACGAAAGCATATTTTTGATCTTGAACAGGGTTGAATTTTTCTAGCGATACAGAACCTTGTACTTGTTCCACACAGACGATTTGATAACCTGCCTCACGCAAGGCCTTGCGACTGTCTGCCGCATCGGCAAAATAAAGCCAGTCTACTGATTCATCTGCCCCCAAAGCGGTCTTAGAAATCTCTCTGTGAGGCGGTTGCGCAGTAATCCCACACAAGTGTATGGCAGCACATTTAAAGGCATCCCCTGTTCGAAAAGCGGAGCCAATGTTATTCATACTCCTGATGTCATCTAAAACGATCACATAAGGGAATTTTTCCGTGGTTTTATAAGTAGAAACGTCGAGCCTATTCAGCTCATCCATGGATAACTTCTTCGACATATTTAGGCAATCCAAGAGAAAGGATACGCTAATTCAGGCACCTTAACTCGATCTGCTAATTTTTCTAAACGGGCTGGCAAATTAGCTACGTAATCACGTGCCTTTTCTGCCGTTTCATTTAATCCCGTCATATTTTCAATATTCCAATCACTAATCAATCCGCGCATGATCGTCACATAATCTTGTGTCGTATATACGCCTAAACGTTGAGCAGCGTCAGAGAAATGCTCGAATAAAGAACTTTTCGCCCCATTAATTTCGCGTAAGAAATGCGCTGGCATCACAATCTTCTTCTTCATCATGTCCGCAAAAGCGAGCATCATTTCGTTCGGATCTAAATTGAAAATCTCAGAAACGAAAGCGCGGTAGGCTTTGTGGTGACGAAGCTCATCTGCAGCAATCTGAGCACACATACGAGATAAAAGTGAATTGCCGTGTTGTTTCGCTAAAGAAGCGGTACGACGGTGCGAGATATTCGTTGCTAATTCTTGAAACGATGTATAAACGAAATTACGGTAAGGATCTGCGGAAGTTCCGATGTCAAAACCATCAGCGATTAGGTATTGTGTGGATACTGCCACTGCCTTCATATCTACCTTTCCAGATAAATACAAATAGGTGCCTAACAGGTTACCATGGCGATTTTCTTCAGCCGTCCAGGTACGAATCCAACGGGCCCAGCCATCATTTTGGTCTACATGATTCACCGTATCCATACCTAATAACCATGACTCATACGTAGGCAAAGCCTCTTCCGTGATGGTATCACCCACTAGAACTGCCCAATAATCGTAAGGCAATTCATTCGCAGCTTCTTGTAAAGCTTTCACATCTGAAAAGAACGAATCTTTCGTCGCATCAGGTAACATGTCTGCTGGCTGCCAATTGGTCTCAATCGGGACTAAGTAGTCCTTTACGTAGGTATCCATGTTTTTGGCCAATTCTGACATGACCTCTAAGCGTGTATGAAATTGCGACATTCGTTTCTTGGTTAAAATACAATTCTGTGAAGATAACGAAAAATCGCTATTTAATCTCCCAAATACGCAATTCCTTTACTCTAATTTCGCCTCCCTGTGCGACTAATTTTAGGGATTCTTTGTTCTTTGGAAAACGCAATGAACTGATAGCCACTGTTCCATCTTGCGCTAATAACTCTAAAGTGGAGCGATCCACTACTAATTGAAAAACTTTATCCCCACCCGACACAAAAGGCGCTGATTGAATCATATCGAATCCAGGTGCAGGAATAACGCCACTCATGCGGCGATCAATGAACCAATCTTGGCTCTTTTCATCAAATCCTATCCGAGTTAATTCAGGGTTTTCTTTCGCCTCATCCCCTATTTCAAGTCCCCATTGCTTTGCACGTGACGCATCTAACCGCAACTCAACCATATAGGTCTTATTTTGAAGAAACTTGATTCCTGAAAGCGTTTTGGACCCGTCAATAACCAAGTTTTTAGCCTCAAAACTAGGCTTCTGACTGGCAAAATTAGGCTTGAATACCTGCTTTAATTTTAAACCCTGAGAAGTGTGTACCAATGACAAGGTTCTAGCTAATGACATTTGGCCTTTCCATGGGAAGGTCGGTTGCTCTTTTCCATAGGACCAGCTTAACATCCAACCTAACCAAAAAGTCTCTTTGTCCACCGTATTGTAAAAAGGGATGGCTGCATAGAAGTCACGCCCAAAATCCACATAATTAACTTGCTCCTTCGGGGCATCATTCTTGAAGGTTTTGCCATCAAAATCTCCTACAAAATACTGCATACCCACAGTTTTCTTGTAAGGTCCTTGGCTCGATAGGGCTAATACCCATTTCGTTTCCTTCGAATTCTCCACCGGCAATTCCAATAATGAAGGGCATTCCCAAATCATATCGATATCACCCTGCTGAACAAATTCACTCAATAGAGACCAATGGATCAAGTCCTTTGACCCATAAAACTGAGCCGTATATTCCCACGGCTTCACCACCGTCATGACATATTGATTTGATGGGGCATGCCAAATAATATTAGGGTCTCTGAAATCCTTCAAATTGATGCTTAAAACTGGATTCTTATCGTATTTCGTCCAAGTCAATCCCTCATCATTTGAATAAGCCAAATGCTGCTCTTGCAAGGTATTGGGATAATCAGCCGTATAAATAGCAATCAATAAAGGCTTTGTGGGATCCCCTAAGCCCGAAACGTGGTCCTTATCATAGACCACACATCCAGAGAATATAAATTCTTTGCCATGTGGAATAGCCACAGGTAACTCCTCCCAATGCAACAAGTCCTTGCTTTTTGCATGACCCCAGCTCATATTTCCCCACTCATTGCCTTTCGGATTATGCTGGTAAAAAAGATGGTAATTGCCGTTAATATAGATTAATCCATTTGGATCATTTGTCCAGTTAATCTTAGGGGTAAAATGAATGGCAGGACGCCATTGTTCCGTACTTTGTTGAGCAAACAAGTTAAACGCCAGAAGGAGCGTTAAAATGAATAAAGTCGATTTTATTTTCATCAATTTGGAGGTAATATGCATTTTTAAATTGAGGATTAAACCAATCCCCTAGGTTATAATAAGTAGCCGTAGGTCCTACAGGGAAAGCCATTGGATGATGACGATGGCCAAAAACAAAGCTTTCAATCTCCGGCTTTTTAGCAGCTGTTTCACGTACATAGGCTAAAATAAAATCAGTTTCTGCTTGAAAAGCATCTTCCCCTTTCGCTAGAGTACTTTCTTTTCGTGTGGAGGACCAAAAGTTCGCCAAACTGATTCCTACATTCGGATGCAGGAACCCGAAAAGCCATTGTGCCAGTCGATTCGTAAATACTTTCTTCAATATTTTATATCCCGTATCACCAGGACCTAAACCATCTCCATGACCAATATGTAATTGGAATAATTTGTTAGCGGTAGTGATTTTCAAATCACTAGGCTCTCTGTAGATTTTCGCGCCCAACTCTTTTTCCAAGTAATCCCACATCCAAAGATCATGATTACCCACAAAAATATGAATCTGAATTCCTTGATCTGCGAGTGCAGAAAGCTTACCTAGAAAGCGAACAAAGCCGCGCGGAACAGCTGTCTTGTATTCGAACCAAAAGTCAAATAAATCACCCATCAAGAATAGATCTTGGGCATCTTTCTGAACCTGATCTAACCAGGAAACCAACGCTTTCTCCCGCTCTCTTGACCTAATCTCATCCGGAAACCCCAAATGAAAATCCGATGCGAAATACACTTTTTTCCCTGATGTCAGATTAAGGTGAATCATATAAAAAATGGGCACCCTTTTGGGCACCCAATTGATTAACTATCTGTCGATTTTGGTTTTCTAGCTCTTGGCTTTGCAGCCACTTCTTTCGTCGCTGTTGGCTTTTTAGCTGGCGCTTTTTTAGCCGGAGCTTTTGCTACCGTAGCTTTCGCTGCTGGCGCTTTCTTCGCTGTTACCACTTTCGCCGGAGCCTTCTTTTTCTCCTCTGCTAAATCACGCTCATCTTTTGCATCCTTGCGTTTTTTCTCCGTCTCCCCCTTGATAAACTCTTGGTAGGACGTCAATTGCTCGAATGGACGAGGACCCACTAAAGCCTCTAAATCGCTTTGGAATAAGACCTCTTTCTGCAATAATTGCTCGGCTAAAATCGTCAATTTATCTTGTTTCGATTTCAACAACTTCTTCGTGCGATCATACGCTTCCTTGATGATTTTACGAACTTCCTCATCAATTTCGCGGGCTGTCGTTTCTGAATATGGCTTGTTAAATTGGTATTCTGAGCCTTTGGAATCGTAATAAGAAATATTACCTAACTTCTCATTCATACCATAAATGGTCACCATCGAGTAGGCTAATTTTGTGATGCGCTCTAAGTCATTTTGGGCACCAGTTGAGATCTTACCAAACACAATTTCCTCTGCCGCACGACCACCCAAAGTAACACACATTTCATCCATTAACTGCTCCGTGCGGTACAAGAATTGCTCCTTAGGCAAATACTGCGCATAGCCTAAAGCCGCCACCCCACGAGGTACGATGGAAACTTTTACTAAAGGATTCGCATGCTCTAAGAACCAACCAGCAATGGCGTGTCCTGCTTCGTGGAAGGCAACAATTTTCTTCTCTTCTGGAGAAATCAATTTGTTTTTCTTTTCCAAACCTCCAATTACGCGATCCATCGCTTCTTGAAAATCGTTCATGTCAACTGCTGTCTTAGAACGACGCGCCGCGATTAAAGCCGCCTCATTACATACGTTCGCAATCTCAGCACCAGCGAAACCTGGTGTTTGAGCAGCTAATTCTTTCGGATCTGTATCTGCGGCTAATTTCAATGGCTTCAAGTGCACTTTGAAAATCGCTTCACGACCAATAATATCGGGTTTGTCAATCGAGATTTGACGATCAAAACGACCTGGACGCAATAAAGCAGGATCCAATACATCTGGACGGTTTGTTGCCGCCATGATGATAATACCTGAATCTGTTGCAAAACCGTCCATCTCCACTAAAAGGGAGTTAAGTGTATTTTCGCGCTCATCGTTTCCTCCTGGCATAGAACCACGACCACGGGAACGACCGACCGCATCAATCTCATCGATGAAAATAATACAAGGTGCTTTTTCTTTCGCTTGCTTGAATAAATCACGCACACGCGCAGCGCCTACCCCGACAAACATCTCCACGAAATCAGAACCTGAAAGTGAGAAGAAAGGAACACCAGCTTCACCTGCAACAGCTTTCGCTAACAAAGTTTTACCTGTACCTGGAGGGCCTACTAATAAGGCTCCTTTCGGGATTTTACCCCCTAAATCAGTGAATTTCTTCGGGAATTTCAAGAACTCTACGATCTCCTGAATCTCCTCTTTCGCCTCGTCTAAACCAGCAACATCGTTAAAGGTAATCTTCACTTTCGATTCGCCTTCAATCAGCGTAGCACGGGACCGACCAATGTTAAAGATTTGACCTCCGCCACCGGCTCCACCACCCATTCTAAAGAACAAGAAATAGAAGCTCAGACCCATTAAGATGAAGAATCCCCAAGTCCCTAACCAGTCTAAAGGACCCGTTCTAGTCTCCGGAGAGGCCATAATTTGCTCATTACGAGGGAAGGTTTTTTGGCGATCTTCTAAGAAACGCTCGAAGCTTTCTTTCGAATTAATCTCAAATTCAAAGTGAGGAACTTGCGCAGCAGGAACTAATTTCTGCGTCGTGTTTTTCTTGAAATACTTCGGGATATAAGTCGGCTTAAGACTTACTTCCACAATTTTATCATTTACAATCACCACTTTCTCCACCTCTTTTTGAATCAACATCGATTCAAATTGCTTGATTGTGATAGGCTGCAATGTTGTTTCCTTCGAAAAGAAAAACATACTAACAACCGCTAACACTAAACCTACGACCATCCAACTTTGGAATCCTCCGACTGGTTTTTTAGGCATACGAGGCTGTAAGCCTGAACGTTTCGCGTTTTTAAAATTATTCCCTTGTTTGGCCATTTTGATTTTTATTGTTGGGCATTAAACACCCTGATGGGTGATAAGGTTCTATAAATCTAAAATAAAATTAATCTGGAATAACAGTGAATTTTGCATCACCCCACAATTCCTCAAGCTTGAAAAAAGCCCGTTTATCTTTCAAAAATACGTGAACAATCACGTCATAATAATCCATTAAAATCCATTCGCGATTTGCTTTCCCCTCTACCGCATGTACGTGAATTTTACCAGATTCCCACACTTCTTTATCCACTGAATCAGCGATCGCATCAATTTGTGTGTCAGATGTACCTGAACAAATCACAAAGAAATCCGTAAAAGCATTATCTACTTTACGTAAATCCAACACCGTGATTTCTTGCGCTTTTTTATCCTGCATGCCTTTTACCACCCAGCTCACTATTTCCTCTGACGCATCGACTTGCTTAGCGACTTTCTTAAGAGTTTTACTCATAAATGTTTTTCTGTATTAATTTGTGTAACAAGAAACCAATAACGAATAAAAATCTAAATTTGTTCTTGTAACCCTAAAATTACAAATAATAATTGAACAATTACCAAGCTCCCACCCGCTTCATTGGCAAAAACAGCAAATATCTAGACATTTGTCCATCGACGAATTCTATCGCCTTTGAGGAGGCCTTAAACGGGGAAATTCCAGAAGGTTTTGCCTGGATTGCAGGTCATCAAACTGCCGGTAGAGGACAAAGAGGAAACACCTGGCAAGCCGAGCCCCATCAAAATCTTACCCTTTCCATTTTACTCAGACCATCTCATGCACTGCTCGAAAAACAATTCTTTCTAAGCAAAGCCGCAGCGAATGGCATCTTGGATGGACTAGAGGCTTGGTCTCGTGCTACGCAGGGAGAAAATTTCAATTTTGAAATCAAATGGCCCAATGACATTTACCTGGATGGAGTCAAATTAGGAGGGATTTTAATTGAGAATAATTTCCAAGCCGGAAAGTGGAGCTTTTCCATCATAGGTATCGGACTAAATATCAATCAACTCAATTTTGAAGGAATTAGAGGAACCTCACTCCGTTGCTATTTAGAACTGAAAGATCCCATTTCTCTTCCAGAGGTCTACAATTATATTTCCCAAGGGATCGAAAACACCTATACCCTCTTTAAGGAAGGACAGTTTGAAAAAATCGATGAGCACTACCATGAGCGCTTGTTCAGACGACAAGAATGGGCGAGCTACGAAGCTGGCAATGAACGTTTTGAGGGCAAAATTCTAGGGGTTAATGAACAGGGATTATTGGAAATTGAAAAAGAATTCACGGTAGAATCCTATGATTTAAAGGAAATAAGTTTTATTTTTCCCTCTTAAATTCCTCTAAATACCTTACATGATTTCTCATTACCAAAGCAACTTGGAGAATTTCCTTCATTGGGCAAATACCACTCCAAACAACCTTTATTTAAGACAACCACATGGCGATCAATACATTGACTATAGCTATGCGGCAGCCGCAGTGGAGATTAAAAAGATCGCTCATTTTTTACAGAGACATCTAACAGAGGAATCAAAAAATGTTGGAATAGTAGCCAAAAATTCGGCCCATTGGATGATGGCAGATTTGGCAATTGCAGCTGCGGGAGGCATATCAGTCCCTTTCTATGCCACGTTAACGAAAGACCAATTGCATCAGGTTTTAGTGCATTCGGAGTGTTCCATCCTGATTGTAGGTAAATTAGATCATTGGGACAAAATCAAAGAGGCAATTCCGGAGCACGTCCTTGTGATACATACGCCAGAAAGTTCGGAAAAATCGGGTCATCAATGGGCGGAGATTCTGAAAACAGAAAATGAAATCGCGTCTTTACCTCAGCCGAAACCCGAGGACATCGCCACCATTGTTTACACCTCTGGCACGACCGGAATGCCTAAGGGAGTTATGATTACCTATGGCGGTATCGAAGCAGGCATCAATATGGCCAGAGAAATTGCGTTATTAGATCAACCTTCGGCACGATTTATTTCCTATTTACCCCTATGCCATATCGCAGAGAGAAACTTTGTCGAATTTGCTGGAACAGCGGCAGGAGGCACCATCTATTTTGTCGAGAACCTCGATACTTTTGCGAAAAATTTAGCAAGCGCTAGACCTACCCATTTCCTAGCTGTACCGCGAATCTGGGCGAAATTCCAAGAAGGTATTCTACAGAAAATTGGAGGTCAAAAGAAATTAGATCTCTTCTTGCGGATTCCTATTTTGAAAAATATCATTCAAAAAAAGATCCAAAAAGGACTCGGCTTAGACTGCACAAAACTAGCTGTTACAGGGGCGGCACCCATTTCTGAGGAACTGATGATCTGGTTTCAAAAATTAGGCATTTTCATTCAGGAGGCCTACGGTATGACCGAAAATATGGGCTTGAATGCCGTCATGCCTAGAGATCAAATCAAACTAGGTTCTGTAGGCAGAGTGCATCCGGACTGCGACACGCGAATTGATCCTGAAACCAACGAGATTCAGATGCGGGCACCTTATAATTCAACAGGCTATTTCAAGGAACCGGCATTAACGAATGATTTATTCACCTCAGATGGCTGGCTAAAAACCGGCGATCAAGGCACCTTGGATTCGGCAGGATTCCTCTCTATTACTGGGCGAGTTAAAGATAATTTCAAAACGGCCAAAGGGCATTACGTGGCACCCGCTCCAATAGAAAACAAAATTGGTACACATGAATTGGTGGAACAAGTCTGTGTGGTGGGCGTCAACTTACCACAACCGATTGTTCTTGTTGTGCTTAGTGCAGCGGCAAAAATCAAGCCAAAAGAGGAGATCGAACAAGACTTGATAAACCTAAAAGACGAGGTTAATCCATTGTTAAAAAATTATGAACATTTAAAAAAGGTGGTCATCGTAAAAGAAGATTGGAACATTGAAAATGAATGTTTGACGCCTACAATGAAGATTAAACGGCCATCCATCGAGAAAAAATACCAGGCGAATTTCGAACGTTGGTATGATAGCCCTGAAACGATTATTTATGAATAAATCGCTCTAAATGACTAAATTGCGAGGTGAAAATGCTCCGCCTCCTTTTCTTATTATTATTATTTACCACGATTTCTAATAGTGCAAAAGCGCAATTCGTCATCGTGGACAGCGTCATTTTCAAAGGGAACGAAAAAACACGTGACAATATCCTGCGAAGAGAATTGGATTTGCACTCGGGTGACACCTTGCAAGTGTCAGAATTAGATGCTCGACTTGAGTTTAATCGCCGAAAATTAAACAATACGAATCTTTTCATTTGGGTGAAAGGTGATTACCACCAAAACAAACCCGAACATATAGAAATTACCTATGAGTTTCTCGAGCAGTGGTATTTACTAGGCTACCCCATATTTCAGTTAGCTGATCGGAACTTAAACGAATGGTGGTCTAAAGGTCATTCTTTTAGTAGAACGATTTATGGAGCCCACTTAATTCACAATAATTTTAGGGGTAGAAACGAAAGGCTCAGCTTTAAAGCAGAAACTGGATTTACGCAGCGCCTGGAATTGGGCTATTCTAACCCCTATATTGATCCTAAAAAGACCCTAGGTATAGGGGCAGCTCTTAGTTATACCACGAATAAAAATTTAGCCGTCAGAACTAGAAACGACACGCTACAAATTTTAAGTTCAGATAAAATTTTACGTGAACGCTGGAGCGGAGCCTTAAGCTTTCGAAAAAGAATTAAATTCTATGATTTCCACTTTGCAGAGATGCGCTACAGTCACTCTGTGGTATCAGATACCATTCGCCTACTAAACCCAAATTACTATTACAAGGGATCGAATGAGCAAAATTTCCTACAGCTAACCTACGCGTATTCGTATGATTTTCGGGATTATGCGCCCTATCCTTTAAGAGGAAAAAAGCTTGATTTTGCGTATAATTATTTTGGTATTCTGGCGCAAGACGCCTTGAATTATTGGGATTTACGAGCATCCATTTCCTATTTCTTCGATTTAGGGTCGAATTTTTTCATCACTACATCCTGGAAAGGCAAATTGACGCAAGAGAATAGAAATATCCCCTATGCAAACCTACAAGCCCTGGGATACGGGAATGACAATGTGCGTGGCTACGAACTGAACGTCATCGATGGAACGAATTACTTGTTATCTAAAAACACCTTTAAATACCAGCTTTATAATAAGGTAATTCCCATTCGCTTTATTCCTTACAAGCAATTCAACCAAGTGCCTATTGCTGTTTATCCGACCGTATTCTTCGATTTCGCTTATGTTTATCAAGCAAGCCCTGAGCTAACTAATAGTCGCTTTTCAAATCGATGGATTTACGGCATGGGCCTTGGATTCGACATCGTTACCTATTATAACTTCGTATGTAAATTAGGCGTCCCTGTCATTAATAGTGGAAAATCTGGCCTCGTAGTTAGTATCGGTCGGGAGTTTTAGGCAAAAAAAAAGCCGGTTAAAAACCAGCTCATTTTAAAAATACCTAACCACTAATAATCTTATATATCTTGAAGGCCAAAGCCTATAATCCGATTATATTTCCCCAAAAATAACATTTTTTATCATCAATGGCGAAATTCATCTATTTTTGGTAAATAAAAATTCTCACTCCCTTTTGCATTTGTATGAAGAACCCGTTAAATAAACTAATCGTTCCATTCTTGAGCCTTTTTATTTCCGGAACTGTAGTAATCATCTTACATTCCTGCAGTCAGGAAAAACAAGCAGAAAACAAGGATAGCCAGCAAACAGAAGCAGTCGCGACAGCTTGGTCAGCCAGTGGCGAATGGGTTCAAAAGCTGACGGTAAGCCCAACAAATATTGTTCGAAACACGACCTGGGGTCAAGATTTCTCCACCATTAACGACTCGTTAGAAGTAGCCGAATCTCAACCCGAAAAAGGGAAATCCTACACGCTTTATTTCGATGATACCGATTTGAATTTTAGCGATATCACTTACATCCCAAACGATCAAAATAAACTCCAAGAAATCACCTTTGATATTTTCGTTGATTCGGCAGAAGATGTGCAGCCTTTAATTGATCAATGGAAAGGCTATTTAGAGGTAAAATTTGGCCCATCTGAGACAAAAGGTACGCAAGTTCTTTGGACTAAAAATAAAAATACCCGAATCCAATTAGAGAACGTTAGTACTCCCAAAGATCCGGGTATTAAAATCAGCTTTAAAGCAGCTAATTAAATTTTATAAATCCAACCGCGGGTGTCAGCGATTTCGCCTAATCGAATTTGGCTGATCTCGTTGAACACTTTGGCAGAGAAATCGCTCTCCTTACGAGCTGGTAATTCGTAATCTTTACCTTCAAAACCGATCGTCTGAATAGGCGCAATCACTGCAGCAGTTCCAGCCCCGAATGCTTCGGTTACCGCTCCTGAGCTAATTCCTTCCACTAATTCTTTCACAGATAAGAGACGCTCTTGGACTTCGACGCCCCAGTCTTTGGCAATCTGAATCACTGACTTCCGTGTCACTCCATCTAATATGGTATCACCTGTAGGCGCAGTCACCAAAGCTCCATTGATGATAAACATCAGGTTCATCGTCCCCGCTTCCTCTACATATTGATGTGTCGCCGCATCTGTCCAGATAATTTGATCATATCCCGCCTTGTTCGCCTCTATCGTAGGGAATAATGAACCGCCGTAATTACCGGCATTCTTAGCAAAACCTACTCCCCCTTTTGCTGCGCGAATGTATTCAGTCTCTACACGTACACGCAAAGGCTTTGAATAATACGATCCTACAGGACAATTGAAGATGATAAATTTATAGGTAGTGGATGGAGAAACGCCCACATACTCATCTGTTGCAAACATAAACGGACGGATGTACAAAGAACAACCGTCTTTTTCCGGCACCCAAGCATTATCCAATTGAATCAATTGCTTCAATCCACCTAAGAAAATTTCTTCTGGAACCTCCGGCATACACATACGAACTGCCGATTTATTAAAGCGCTTCATATTTTCCTCTGGACGGAAAACGAGTACCTCGCCTTGCTTCGAGCGATACGCCTTCATTCCTTCAAAAATTGCCTGACCATAATGAATAGACATCATCGCGGGTTGATAAGACAAAGGGCCGTAAGGTTGAATTTGGACGGACTTCCAAGCTCCATCTGCATATTCAGCGACGAGCATGTGATCAGCGAAACTGCGGCCAAAAGCCAAATTGTCAAAATCTACCTCGCTTAGGCGAGATTTAGGCGTTTTTTGAATGGTAACTTGCATAAGTTTTTGTTTCTACTTGCCGGAATTCCAAGGTATCTCAGGGATGCCTAATGAATGGTGCAAATAACGGCACATCATAAATAAGTAATCTGATAATCTATTCAAATACGCGATCGCAGTCGCATAATCTTCTTTTTCTTCTATTTGAACCCACCGAATCAAGCTACGTTCCGCTCTGCGGCAAACCGTCCGCGCAATTTGAGCCGCCGCAATAACGGGATGACCTCCTGGCAATATAAAGAAGCGCATAGGCTCTATTTTACTGTCAATTTCGTCAATCATCTTTTCTATTTGCACAATATCATGCAAAGAAATCAACTTCATATTACCCAAATATTCCTTCGAATCGCTCGCAACGTGAGCACCCAAAACAAATAGGCTTGATTGAATCGCTTGCAAGTATTCTGCTAAATGAGGTTCGATAACACAAATCAAAGCACCTAGGTGACAATTCAATTCATCAATATCACCAATCGCGTCCATCCGAACGTCAGACTTTGACAATCCTTTTCCATCCGCCAAGCGGGTAAATCCACCATCTCCATTCTTCGTGTAAATTGCCATGCTATTGGGGTTATTTACAAAAATAATAGAAATAAAGATTAGGTCGGTATGATTTTCAAAACTAATTTTGCAGACATTTTAATCAACTATGTCGATAGACCATTTTGCATCCCGAGTTTGGCGAATTTTGTCCATCGTGGCATTCGGAATCTCTTTATTATTTATCTACAGAGGACTTCCTGATCCTACGGCGGTACATTTTGGGGAAACAGGCAGAGGCGATGGTTTTTTACCTAAGGAAGAAGTCTTCTATTTAGTTGCCGGAATCACCACTTTACTAAACGTTTTAAGCCTTTTACTGATTAAAGCAATCGACAAAATCCCTAGGGAAAACTGGGGGAAAATACTTCCTGTTTTCGCTGAAAAAGGAGACGAGACTATCAAAACTACCTTTATCAACTGGTTACATTTCTTCCCAGCCATCATCAACACCTATTTAATCTTGGCTTTAAGAGCCCTATTGATGTTGAATGATGAAAGAACGTATCAAAGCGATTATAACTACATACCCTCGTTAGGCATTGTACTACTATTGATTTGGCTGATTTATTTGCCTCTTCGCTTATTTGCAAGTCCTAAATTCCAGGAGGAACTATGAGTATTCAACTGCCGAATATTCCCATTCAGGCTTTTGATTACCCCCTACCTGAATCCAAAATCGCACAATTTCCACTGGCGAATAGACATGATTCGAAACTATTAGTTTATCAAGATGGCCAAATTACCCACGCCGCCTTTCGCAACTTAGCAGGTCAACTCCCGGAGAATTCCTTATTAATTTTCAATAATACCAAAGTAATTCCTGCCCGCATTCCACTATTTAAGGAAAATGGCGTGGCGATTGAGCTCTTTCTACTTCATCCGCTTTCGGACGCTGCTCCCACCGAGCAAATGATGGAGGCAACAGGGGAATCTAGCTGGGAATGCCTAGTGGGTAATAAAAAGCGCTGGAAGGAAGGCGATGTGCTATCTAAAGGTGATTTATCTTTCTCTTGGATCAATAGAGAACTAAATCACATACGAATCAGCTGGGAGACAGATAAGAGTTTTGCGCAAGTTTTGGAAGAAATAGGCAAAATTCCGCTTCCTCCCTATATGGAAAGAGAAGCCCAAGTTTCTGATTCAGAAAGATACCAAACCTTGTTTTCCGAAAAGCAAGGTGCCGTGGCAGCTCCTACCGCTAGCTTGCATTTCTCGGAGGATGTTTTAGCAGATATCGATCGATTAGGTATTAAAAAAGCTTACCTCACATTACACGTAGGTGCTGGTACTTTTTTACCGGTAAAAGAAGAGGATGTCAGTAAACATCCGATGCACCGGGAACAAATCGTCTTTACTCCTTCCCTGATAGAAACGCTTTTAAATCACAGAGGGCCCTTTATTCCGGTGGGAACGACGGCTTTGCGTGCGCTAGAAAGTTTGTACTGGAGTGGAGTTTGGCTTGTTGAAAATAGACCTCTAGAGAACGGATTACTTATTTTACCCAAAGAATTTGCCTACGAAAGACGTGAAAATACGGTATCGATTCAAGATTCGCTCACTGCGGTTTTAGGGTATCTACAAGAGCATAATCGTCATTATTGGGTCGCTGAAACCGAATTATTAATTATGCCGGGATACAAGCCTCGCTTTTGCGATGCCCTTGTGACGAATTTTCACCAACCTAAATCGACCTTATTGGTTTTAATTACCGCCCTGATTGGGGAGGATTGGAAGAAGGTCTATGACTCGGCTTTATCGAACGATTACCGCTTCCTAAGCTACGGAGATTCATCTCTATTATTTAAAAAGAAGGATATTTAGTACTTTTGCAAAAAACAATCATTTATGACAAATTTCATTGAAGAATTACGTTGGAGAGGGATGTTACACGATATGATTCCGGGTTTAGAGGATCAGTTGGCCAAAGAAATGACGGTGGCCTATATCGGTTTTGATCCTACTGCACCGAGTCTTCATATTGGAAATTTAGCTGCGATCATGCTATTAAAGCATTTTCAATTAGCTGGCCATAAGCCGATTGCCTTAGTAGGTGGTGCTACCGGAATGATTGGTGACCCGTCTGGAAAATCCGCTGAACGTGATTTTCTTTCTGAGGATACGCTTCGCGCGAATCAAGTTGGGATTCAAGCACAATTAGAGAAATTCTTAGAGTTCCACGGCGGTACAAATTCGGCGGAATTAGTCAATAATTACGATTGGTTTAAAGAATTCAGCTTCCTAGGTTTCCTACGTGAAGCGGGTAAATTCTTAACCGTTAATTATATGATGTCCAAAGATTCAGTAAAGAAACGCCTAGAAACCGGCCTTTCCTTCACTGAATTCTCCTATCAATTATTACAAGGATACGATTTCTATCATTTATATAAGACCAAAAACGTGCGTCTTCAAATGGGTGGTTCTGATCAATGGGGAAATATCACCACGGGTACAGAAATCATTCGCCGTAAAGAAGGGCACGATGAAGATGCGACGGAACGCGCAGCTTTCGCTTTAACCACTCCTTTAGTTACAAAGGCAGATGGGACAAAATTTGGTAAATCAGAATCAGGCAACGTTTGGCTAGATTCAAGCAGAACCTCTCCTTTCGCCTTTTATCAGTTTTGGCTAAATGCAGCTGATGCAGACGTACCTCGTTTAATCCGCGTATTTACCTTATATACGAAGGACCAAATCGAAGAGATGGAACGCGCACATGCGGAAGCTCCACACTTACGTATCTTACAAAAGGCCATTGCGGAAGAAGTAACTACCCGCGTTCACGGAGCAGAAATTTGTGCCTTAGTGATCGAAGCTTCTGCCCTACTCTTTTCTAAAGATGCAGTAGAACTATTAACTAACGCCTCTGATGCCTTAATTGCACAATTACCAGTGTACGAAGTTTCGTCTACTTTATTATCAGAATGCCAAAACTTAACCGACCTGCTCAGTGTAGGAACAGAAAATCTGATTTGTTCTTCCAAAGGCGAAGCCAGAAAAGCCATCCAAGGCAACGCCATCAGCGTAAATAAGGTTAAAATTACCGACCCTGCCACACCGCTTAATTTCGACAAAATCAAAGGTTCTTTCCTTTTGATCGGAAACGGAAAGCAGAAAAATTATATTTTATCCTTCAAATAGTCTAGGAA
>JACCDY010261009.1_pt1 | contig 20051 bp, 4 predicted proteins | sample 7446391 | NCBI WGS metagenome assembly JACCDY01 (sample SAMN15323451, study PRJNA562643) | freshwater metagenome | isolation source: river surface water | place: USA:Blue River Watershed | collected 2017-08-18
AGAAACAGGTTCAACAGGTTATACAGGAGAAACTGGATCAACAGGTTATACAGGAGAAACAGGTTCAACAGGTTATACAGGAGAAACTGGATCAACAGGTTATACAGGAGAAACAGGTTATACAGGAGAAACAGGATCAACCGGATATACAGGAGAAACTGGATCAACAGGAGAGACAGGATCTACAGGTTATACTGGTTACACCGGAGAGACAGGATCAACCGGTTACACAGGAGAAACAGGTTCAACCGGTTATACAGGAGAAACTGGCTCAACTGGGTATACAGGAGAAACTGGTTCGACCGGTTACACTGGAGAGACTGGTTCAACTGGGTATACAGGAGAAACTGGTTCAACCGGTTACACTGGAGAGACTGGATCAACCGGGTACACTGGAGAGACTGGTTCAACCGGGTACACTGGAGAGACTGGTTCAACCGGGTACACTGGAGAGACAGGTTCAACTGGTTACACCGGAGAGACTGGAACAACAGGTTATACAGGAGAAACTGGTTCAACAGGTTATACAGGAGAAACTGGTTCAACAGGTTATACAGGAGAGACTGGTTCAACTGGGTATACAGGAGAAACTGGTTCAACCGGTTACACTGGAGAGACTGGTTCAACTGGGTATACTGGAGAGACAGGATCAACTGGTTACACAGGTGAAACTGGCTCGACTGGTTATACAGGAGAAACAGGTTCAACTGGTTACACTGGAGAGACAGGTTCAACTGGTTACACCGGAGAGACTGGGTCAACCGGGTACACTGGAGAGACAGGTTCAACAGGTTACACCGGAGAGACAGGATCAACCGGTTACACTGGAGAGACTGGAACAACAGGTTATACAGGAGAAACTGGCTCAACAGGTTACACCGGAGAAACTGGATCTACAGGTTACACTGGTTCAACTGGGTATACAGGAGAAACTGGTTCAACCGGTTACACTGGAGAGACTGGTTCAACCGGGTACACTGGAGAAACTGGCTCAACAGGTTATACAGGAGAAACCGGATCTACAGGTTACACTGGTAAAACAGGATCAACCGGTTACACAGGAGAGACAGGTTATACAGGAGGGACAGGATCTACAGGTTCAGCAGGAGTGACCGGATCAACCGGTTATACTGGTTACACTGGATATACAGGATCAACTGGTTACACAGGAGTTGCAGGAGTTACTGGATCAACCGGTTATACAGGAGTTACTGGTTCAACCGGTTATACAGGAGATACAGGATCTACAGGACAGACTGGATCAACTGGTTACACAGGAGAGACTGGCTCACCCGGTTATACTGGTGACACAGGATCAACCGGTTACACAGGAGAGACAGGATCAACAGGTTACACAGGAGAGACTGGTTCAACAGGTTATACTGGAGTTGCAGGAGTTACTGGATCAACTGGTTATCCTGGTGAAACAGGATCAACTGGTTACACAGGAGTTGCAGGAGTTACTGGATCAACTGGTTACACAGGAGAAACAGGATCAACTGGTTATACAGGAGAGACTGGATCTACCGGACAGACTGGATCAACTGGTTATACTGGCGAAACAGGATCAACCGGTTACACAGGAGAGACAGGTTCAACAGGTTATACAGGAGAGACTGGATCAACAGGTTATACTGGAGAAACAGGTTCTACTGGGTATACAGGAGAGACAGGTTCAACTGGTTATACAGGAGAGACTGGATCAACAGGTTATACTGGAGAAACAGGTTCTACTGGGTATACAGGAGAGACAGGTTCAACTGGTTATACAGGAGAAACAGGATCAACTGGTTATACAGGAGAGACAGGATCTACCGGACAGACTGGATCAACTGGTTATACTGGCGAAACCGGATCAACCGGTTACACAGGAGAGACGGGTTCAACCGGATATACAGGAGAGACTGGATCAACAGGTTATACTGGAGAAACAGGTTCTACTGGGTATACAGGAGAGACTGGTTCAACTGGTTATACAGGAGAAACAGGATCAACTGGTTATACAGGAGAGACTGGTTCAACTGGTTACACTGGAGAAACCGGATCTACAGGTTATACAGGAGATACTGGATCAACCGGTTACACAGGAGAGACGGGTTCAACCGGATATACAGGAGAGACTGGATCAACCGGTTATACTGGAGAAACAGGTTCTACTGGGTATACAGGAGAGACAGGTTCAACTGGTTATACAGGAGAAACAGGATCAACTGGTTATACAGGAGAGACAGGATCTACAGGACAGACTGGATCAACTGGATATACTGGAGAAACAGGATCAACAGGTTATACCGGAGAAACAGGTTCAACTGGTTATACTGGTTCAACAGGTTATACTGGAATCACTGGGTCAACTGGATATACTGGAGAAACAGGTTCAACTGGATATACAGGAGAAACAGGTTCAACCGGTTACACTGGAGAGACTGGATCAACAGGTTATACTGGAGAAACAGGTTCAACTGGTTATACTGGTTCAACTGGTTATACTGGAGTAACAGGATCAACCGGATATACTGGAGAAACTGGTTCAACTGGTTATACAGGAGAAACCGGGTCAACTGGTTATACTGGAATAACTGGATCTACTGGTTATACAGGTGAAACTGGACCTCTTGGCACTGGATCGACTGGATATACTGGAGTGACTGGATCGACTGGTTATACTGGTCCTCTTGGTACAGGTTCAACCGGTTATACCGGAGTAACAGGATCAACCGGTCAAACAGGATCAACTGGATATACTGGTCCACTTGGAACTGGATCAACTGGATATACTGGTGTAACTGGTTCAACTGGATATACAGGTCCTCTTGGTACTGGTTCAACAGGTTATACTGGAGTAACCGGATCGACTGGTTATACTGGATCAACAGGTTATACTGGCCCACTAGGTACTGGATCAACAGGATATACTGGGGTAACTGGTTCAACTGGGTATACAGGACCTCTTGGAACAGGATCAACTGGATATACGGGTGTAACTGGTTCAACTGGATATACAGGACCTCTTGGAACAGGATCAACTGGATATACTGGTGTAACTGGTTCAACTGGATATACTGGTCTAACCGGTTCAACAGGATCAACTGGATATACTGGTGTAACTGGTTCAACTGGATATACAGGTCTAACAGGGTCAACTGGGTCAACTGGTTATACAGGAGAAACAGGATCAACCGGGTATACTGGAGTAACTGGGTCAACCGGTTATACTGGACCATTAGGAACGGGTTCAACTGGTTATACTGGAGAAACAGGTTCAACCGGTTATACCGGATATACTGGGTCAACCGGTTATACAGGTGAAACTGGATCAACTGGTTATACTGGAGAAACTGGTTCAACAGGTTATACTGGACCATTAGGGACGGGTTCAACTGGATACACTGGAGAAACTGGGTCAACCGGTTATACTGGAGAAACTGGATCAACAGGTTATACAGGAGAAACAGGTTCAACCGGTTATACTGGAGAGACTGGATCAACCGGGTATACAGGATATACAGGTTACACTGGAGAAACCGGATCAACCGGTTATACTGGTGTAACTGGATCAACCGGTTATACAGGTGACACAGGATCAACCGGTTATACTGGAATCACAGGTTCAACAGGATATACTGGAGAAACTGGGTCAACAGGTTATACTGGTATAACTGGGTCTACTGGATACACTGGACCAATTGGTCCAACTGGAAGCGGATTAACTACACAAGACATAAGTAATTTATTAGCAAAAAATAATTCATGGACTGGTACAAATTCATATTATGGCACAGTTACAATCAATAATCAATTAGTAGATTCTCTTGCATCATCCGGTATATCTGGACAAGTATTAATGACAGATGGAAGTAAAGTAACATGGGCAAATTATTCTAATGGAACTGCATTGTTATCCAGTAATAATGTATGGTTGGGTACGAATGATTTTTCAAATACTCTTAGTTTACCATCTACTGTAAATTCATATTCACCAACTAGTACAATCAATCTATTTACAAATATTACGGACGGAAATATTAATGTTGGATCAGGGGTTGCAACACATACAATTGCATTACGTAGTGAGGTCACTCATATAGCATTAAAAGACACTAATTATATTGAAGCAGCTGCAGGTTCTGGATATGCATATTTTGATTTTCATTCAAATAATGGTTCTGATATGGATTATGATAGTCGAATTATATCAAATGGAGGAGGGTCAACTAGTGGTGAAGGAACTCTTGATATTGTTTCTAGTACAATTAATTTGTTAGGTGGTACAATCACTATTGGCAAGTCAACAAATACAACTAATACTACAATTTACGGGGGTCAAGGAACTCTTATACTTTCTTCTAGTGCAATTAATTTGGTAGGTGCTGCATGGTTACAGAGTAGTTTAGCTGATAATTCACAAACTACAGGTATATCTGGACAAGTGTTAATTACTACAGGCAATGGAGTTCGATGGTCATCTATTCCTTCTAATACTTCATTATTATCAACTAATAATACATGGTCCGGTACGAATACTTATTCAGGGTCGTATATTACTGTACCAAACACAGTAAATGCATACGCTACAACTAGTACTGTTAATCTATTCCCATCTCAGAATAGTAATATATTTATTGGATCTACTACATATAATTCATCATCTACAAATGGGTTACGTGTACCTAGATATATTGATTCCGTAGATTTAACTTCTGGTATTTTTATTGGATATAATCATACTGGAGGATTTTTACGTTCTAATTTAGCATTGATTTTTGATGGAGTATCAACCTCTAATAATATTCAAGTTAACTATATACATCCTACTGCAAATACTACCGGAACATTGTATATTGGGAATAGTTTAACTTCAGGAACAATCTTTATTGGTAATTCAGCAGCGACAACTGCAACAACATATATATATGGAGGTACAACAGGAGGTATATCAATTGGTTCTAATGTTTCCGGTGGAAATATCAATATTGGTAGCACAAACTCATCAACTACATTAAATGGATCTGTAATTATACCTAATAATTTAACTACGCCAAATTCAATATATTCATATTCTACAACTATATCTCAAAATTTATTTACGACAAATACAGGAGATATATATATTGGTAATACAAATGCAACATCATCAACTGTTAATATACGAGGAAGTAATAGTGGGACATTAGCATTAGGTCTAAATGTATTTACCGGTACAATTTCTATAGGAACATCTATATCTACTGGAACAATTAATATTGGGCGTTCAGCGGGTATAGGTAAGGTTTCTGTATATGGTGGTACAACTAATGGTATGGACATCGGTATAAATGTTACATCTGGAAATCTTACTATAGGTAATTCAACAGCAACAACTTCATCAACATCTATACATGCTGGTACGGGTGGATTAAATCTGGGTACTACAATATCCGGTGGTGAAATCACTATTGGATCATCATCCAATACATCTAAAACTACAATTTATGGTGGTATCACTGGAGGTATATTGGGAGGATTAGATATTGGTACTAATCTAACAAATGGGGTAATAATGATTGGAAAAACTAATAATACATCTAATACTACAATTTATGGTGGTACAACCAGTGGTATTTATTTGGGAACAAATGTGACAACTGGCGTTGTTAATATAGGAACATCAATTACTAATGGTAATATAAATATAGGTAATTCATCTAGTATATCTGGATATACAACTATACATTGTGGAATTAGTGGCATTATGAGAATCGCTACTGCGATTAACAATGCAAGTATTATCATTGGTAATTCTGGTGCACCAAAAGGATATACTTATTTACATTGTGGACAAACAGGTAATATGTATTTAGGTTCATTTATTACTAGTGGTACTATTTACTTAGGTAATTCATCCGCAACAACAGCAACTACTAATATCGATGCTGGTACAGGTGGAATAAAAATAGGTACATCTTTATCAGGTGGTGCAATTACTATTGGAAATACAGGTAACATATCTAAAACTACAATCTATGGCGGTACTACATCTGGATTAGATATAGGAACAAATATAACTGATGGTAATCTCAATATTGGTAATTCAAGTAATACATCTAAAACTACAATTTATGGGGGTACTACATCTGGATTAGATATAGGAACAAATATAACTGATGGTAATCTCAATATTGGTAATTCAAGTAATACATCTAAAACTACAATTTATGGTGGTACTACATCTGGATTAGATATAGGAACAAATATAACTGGTGGTACTCTCAATATTGGTAATTCAAGTAATACATCTAAAACTACAATCTATGGCGGTACTACATCTGGATTAGATATAGGAACAAATATAACAACTGGTAACATCCAAATTGGACCTCCTGGTTATCAATTATTGTTTAATTCAACAGATAATTTCATGTATTTAGATGCATCTAATTTATACATAAATTCAACAACTAATGAAACTAGCAGTTTTACAACATATATTAGCTCATTTAAGTATGTACAATCTAGTGTTAGTATCGCACATGATACAATTGGGTGCAGCGTAAATATAGGAGCGGCAAGTACAAATCCTAAAATAAATATTGGTTCAAATTCAAATGGTGGATATATAAAGATAGGTGATAATGCAACTAATTATACTCTCCAAGTTGGTAGTTTAATAAATACAACTAAAACCACAATCTATGGTGGTACTACTGGTGGTATGGATATTGGTACAAATATTTCAGGTGGTACGATTACAATTGGCGGTGCAAATTCTTCAATTAATTTAGAAGGTAAAATTGGATTCTCTAAATTTTTGAAAACACAATCAACTCCTTCAAGAGTATATGGAACAATTTATCAAAATACTAGTACATCTCCAATGTTTGTAAGTATTTGTGCAACCGCTGGAACGAATGGTGAAATATTTTCAGTATATAGTGACATGGCTACCTCTCCCGTAACGTTAATACAACAAATTTCAATATATTCAAATGATTCATTATTATTTTTCATAGTTTTACCTGGATATTATTATAAAGTCACTAAATCATCATCTGGATCATTTAGAAAATGGACAGAATGGATGTAATTGATTAAATTAGTAGATTCAAATCTAATATATAATTTAAAAGAATCATAAAAAATAGTCATTTTTCAATCAACTATATTCAAACATTATTCCAGATGGATTTAAATTACTCATTTTTTGATATTTATAAATTTGTTTACTCGCAATAACACCAGAATTCCATACTCTACCGGTTAAATTAATTCGATTAGCAATAATTTCGAGTGTTCCTTGTCCTGATGTACTCGATTTTTATTTATATTTTTTATTTAAAAAAATATAAATTTTACCCTAAAATCATTTTAATCGGATTCATGCTTGGAACATGTTTCATCTTAAAATTTTTTTCATTAATCATGATTAATTTGTCATTCAATTCATGATTGTTTACATTCGATGCTTCATATAATGATGTATAATCCGCTATAATACTATTCAAAAACACTAACCCCTTTGTTTGTCGTCTCTTTCGATCTAATTTTAACATCGATGATATCTTCACTCCCAATAAATAATATTCACGATGGGATAATAATTCTACTTCACTTCTCTTCTGAATTTGTAAAAATAATTCAATCGAAGATATGACTGCACACATCAATGAAATCACACTATTGATTCCACTTACAATTGTTTGCGAATGAACAAACGCAGATAATCCAATGGCTAATATACTATTCACTGATGATAATACAATTAGAGGAACTCTAAAATAAATAAGTTGTCCAATCAATACTAAATAAACTTGTTTATGATAATCACTCATGATGGTACAGTTATAATTGATTTCTTCTAAAATACGTTCAATATCATCACTCCATTCGGTTTCAATATCACTTGATGCATCTGAAGCATCCAACTCATCTAAAAATTTATCATTGTCTTTTTTAAATAAAAAACTAGGAGTGGATGGTTCTTTTTTTAATTTAGGTATTTTAAATTCATCTTGAATTTCATTTTTCAAATTTGTTTTAATTTGAATCATTTCATTCATTACAGGTTCATTCACTAAATTCAAACGCCGAACGGATTCTTTTAATCTAGATTCATTTTCTTCGCTCATATATATTTATACAATATAATTCACTAAGGTTAAATCACTTTGTAAGATTTGAGTGGTACTCATTCGTATGAACCATTGGTAGTTCAATTTTGATAATAATTGTTTATAAGGTATCAATACTCCGTAGATACTCGGTAATAATTTTAAATCTCGTTTGGTCGATAATAAATCTTCTAATAAAACAGGTGATTTATCGCATCGTTTCACCCCAATATAAGTGGAATCCATCATTGTAATTTTATAATCTAAATGTTTACTGGTTAACCATAGATTAACATCTCCATTAAAATCAGATTGAGCAGTTAAATCATGATTGTACAATTTAGTTTCATAGGTTACTAATTCTTCCATAAGAGGATGATATTTAACGCACCCTATCATAGTAGAATCGGGGAGAAAAGGTGATTTTCCAGCAGATACAGATGCGTTTACATTTTCAATGACAAACATGTCGTACATTTGAATACCGGTGTAATATAAATCGATTAAATCACGAGTGCATAAAAAAGAGCAAGGCATCGTTAAACCACCGTATTCGTATAGTAATTTGTGCATACCGAGTTGAATGAAATGGTCTTTAATAGGGTCGGTTAAATAATTAATTTTAATGTCCCAATCAGGTAATAAAGTAGAAAAGGAATCTTGATTGATTAAAAGAATATTAAAAGAAGAACCGCAATGATCAATGATGCTTTTGAGAGTGATGTATAAATAAGGTTGATTTAAATCGTTGGAGTTTCTAGAATAAAAATCTTTCCAGTTACGAGAATTAATGTGATGAGGAACAAAAATCCAAAGAATGGGTTTAGAAGGTTCTAAATTTTCACGGTCGACACAATAAGGTTTTAAGAGTTGGTGATTATGATAGGTAGGTTTGCTAACATGTTGAATGGAATAACTAATGATAATAATAATGATACACATAATAAAAATATTAGTATAATCGCTCATATATTTAGAATAACATAATTAATTCATTGGTAAAGAATAATAATTCAATGGAATGTTCATGAAGTTGATTAAAAATGCAAATATATTTACAAATAATTTTAATGATTTTATATTTTAATTGATCGGGTAAAGAACAACATTTAATAAATAAAAAATAATTATCTAAAATATCGATATAAGAATAACCGTTTTCATAAAAATATTGAATCAATTGAAATGCTTCTTGTGTTTTTTTATCTTGAATTAATAAATTAAATAATTCTAATTTAGAGAATTGAATGGTTGTACATACATTTTCTATTTTGATTAAATCAATGGGTTCATTCAATAGTTTAAATTTTTCTAAATAATTCACCATAATACGAACCGAATGATTGGATAAATTTAATAAAAATTCAATGGCTTCAGGTGTCATTTCAATGTTTTCTTGAAGAATGATTTTATTTAAAATGGAATGTAAATGAGATTGGGTTAATGTTTGTAATCTGAATGTAATTAATCGGGATTGTAATCCTTCTACGATTTTTTGAGTATTGTTGCCGGTTAAAATAAAGTGAATGTTTTTGTATTTGTCAATGAAATTAATAAAAATTTGTTGAATTTGTTCATTGAAAACATCGATGTCGTCGATGATGACCATTTTCTTTTTGTTGGGGATGGTACAAGTGGTTTGACAAAAGTATTTAAAGTCGGTACGATAGTATTGAATTCCTTGTTCCTTAAGGCTATTGATGTATAAAATATTATCATTGGAAACATGAAAATTAAAATATTCTTTGATTAAAATTTTGGTCAAGGTTGATTTTCCAGTACCTGAATCACCGATTAATAAAACATTTAAATTATCTAAATGAATTAAGTTTCTAAAAATGGAAAGTAGGGTGGAATCCATGATAAAATCATTTAAAGTCAAAGGTTTGTATTTGGATAAAAATGTTTTATTCATATTTATTTAAGCCTTATGATTATTTATTTAATTCATTTTGATTTGTCGTTTAATTAAATGAATAAAATATCTATTAAATTAATATGGGTGATTCATATTATAAACTATTAAATGTACAAGAAAATGCATCGATTGATGAGATTAAAAAAAATTATCGAAAATTATCCTTAGAATTTCATCCTGATCGTCCAAATGGTAATGCTGAGAAATTTAAACAAATCAATGAAGCGTATGAAGTATTATCGAATCCACAAACTCGTCAGCAATATGATATGAGTGTATTACATCCTCAAATGAATCAAATGCCTCAAGGTGATCCATTTATGGATATGTTTTTCAATGGAATGCATGGATTTCATGGGATTAATATCAATGGAATTAATATATCGCAATTGTTTAAACCTCCTCCGATTGAAATTAATTTTAATGTTACATTTGAGCAGTCGTTCAATGGGTGTTCTATTCCATTGAATATTAACCGAAATGTAGGACCGAATCATGTAGAGCATGAAACCATCTATGTAGATATACCGCAAGGAATTGATAATGACGAGATTATCCAAATTCCAGGAAAAGGAAATAAATCGCATGATGGAAAAATAGGGGATATATATTTACGTATTAAATTACAACAAACCCATCAAAATTTAACACGTCAAGGGTTGGACATAATGTATACGCATAGTATAACATTAAAACAGGCGTTATGTGGGTTTGAATTTGATTTTGAATATATGAATCAGCAAAAATTCAAGATACAAAATCATGATCATATTATATCGCCTACGTATAAAAAAGTGATACCTACCTTAGGATTTACACGTGGAGATAAGCGGGGTAATTTGATTATACATTTTAATGTTATTTTCCCTACTCATTTGACGGCGGAGCAAAAGACTGCATTGAATTGCTTGTAGTGTCCATATTATTTATGAAATAGTCTTTAAATTAGTTTTTTTATGATAATAGTTTTTTAATTATTATCATATATATTTAAGAAAATGTTGTCCAATATAATATTACTGCATCTGCATTACATAATACATAATATCGGTGTAATGGTAACACTATAAATGATAAGGTACGAATATCAGATGTTGATAAAATTACTGTCTGGGCAATTATTGTTGTTGGAGGATTATTACCAGTATTGTCACAATAAACCTTTATATCTGTATTAGGTGCAGTAGCTGTTATTGTAAGTACAATAAATATAGGAGTGGTTTTTAGATTACGTCTTACTAATCCAGGCACAAGTTCATTGGGTGTAACTACTTGTGAAGTTAAAAAATTAATAAATTTAAGATTACCATATAAATTAACAGTTGAACTAGAACTACCTATAGAAATTGAACCATTAGTACTCATATTAGTACCCATAGAAATCGATCCAGTAGTCATATTAGTACCCATAGAAATCGATCCAGTAGTCATATTATTCCCTATAGTAATTCCATTAGTTTTAGTTGTTCCACCATATATATTTGTTGTACTGGTGTTACTCGTTGTACTATTACCAATAGTAATTGTTCCAGTTGTCACAGATGTTCCTATATTTATTGTACCGGTTGTCATAGTTGTTCCTATACTCAATATACCCGATATACCATTGTATATATTTATATTACTAGTTGCAGCAGATGAATTTCCTATAGTAATTGTACCTCCTGTTGTCAAGTTAGTTCCAATATTCAAATTACCACTTGATCCACCATATATATAAGTTGTAGTTGTTATTCCACTAATATTTCCAATAGTGATTGTTCCGCCTGATATACCTGTTCCTATATTTAATGATCCTCCTGATATATTATTTCCAATATTCAATGAACCTGTTTTACCTCCAAATATTTCTGTTATTGCTGTTGTTGATGTATAACTACCTATAGTAATAGTAGCAGTTGTTACACTACTTCCTAATCTTAAATATCCTCCATATCCAGGTGTTATTAATATACCAATAAAAGGATTACTTCCATTTCCTATAGTAATGACACCATTACTTGACATAGAACTCCCTATGTCAATTGAACCATTAGAAGGAGATGGGTTTATATTAATATTGGATGCTCCATTATAATTGTCATTTTCAACATTTAATCCTATATGTATTGATCCTCCTGACATATTTGTCCCCATATAAATATTTCCTGCAATTCCACTATATATATATGTATTTGATGTTGTTGATAATGAATTCCCAATCGTTAGCGTACCACTTTGAATGTTTGTACCAATATTTAAATTACCAGTTGAACCACTATATATATTTGTAGTTGCTGTTGTTGATGTTGAATTTCCAATCGTAATTGTTCCAGTTGTTAAATTTGTACCTATATTTAATGATGTATCTGTACCACTGTATATATTTGTCTTTGCTGTTGTTGCATATTGATTTCCTATCTGTATGCTACCGTTATATATTCCATTTCCAATTAAAATGTTTGAAGTATATGATACATCAATAGTAACATTTTCTGTTTTATAAATAGATCCTAATTTAATATTTGTCACCCCAGTATTTGTATACATTGATGGTGTCCCTATAAATATGTTTGTATTTGATAAACATCCCTCTCCAATTCGTATATCTCCATTATAATTATTTGATCCAATATATATGCTAGGTGCTTGGATTGGATTATTATAATCTCGACATCCAATATTAATGAATGCTGTATTATTACCAATATACATTATATTATCATACACATATGATGCTGATGTATCAATATACATTTTATTTCCATAAATAGTTGTTATTAAATTATTATTAGTGGACATATTTCCAATAGTAATATACCCATTCAATATATTATTTCCAATATATAACGAACCATCGATTATATTTTTACCAAGATTTAATGTACCTGATATACCCGCATATATATTTGTTATTGCTGTTGTTGATGTTGGATTTCCAATATTAATTGTTCCTCCAGAGACATTTGTACCAATATTAATATTACCACCTGACATATTTGTTCCAAGATTTAATGTTCCTGATACACCAGCGTATATATTTGTGGTTGTTGTATTTGATAATGAATTACCTAATGTAATTGTTCCGCCTGACATATTTGTTCCAAGATTTAATGTACCAACATTACCAGAATATACTGTTGTAGTTCCTACCCCAGAGGATTGACTTCCAACTACTATACTTCCGTTTGTAATATTACTACCTATACTAATTGTACCAGCTCTTCCACTAGTTATAGTCACATTTGATGTTGCTGCATTTAAAGATGTTCCAGTATAACCAATATAGATATTACCATATCGATTTGTATTTCCAATATTCAAATCACCTGATATACTTCCATACAAATTAATATTACCCGATACGTTATTTATATTACCTATATTCATATTACTTGTTGTTGTTGTACATATATTTTGAGTAGATGCAGGAGTATATGAATTGATTGTATTTGGTAATGTGATTGATGTTGAAGAATAAGTATTATTACCAGACCATACATTATCTAATGGCAATAAATTTGGTCCAGTAGGTCCTGTATAACCAGTTGAACCGGTATACCCAGTTGATCCTGTATATCCGGTTGATCCTGTATAACCAGTTGATCCTGTCTGTCCTGTATATCCAGTTGATCCTGTTACTCCAGTATAACCAGTTGATCCTGTGTAACCAGTTGATCCTGTCTGTCCTGTATATCCAGTTGATCCTGTTACTCCAGTATAACCAGTTGATCCTGTGTAACCAGTTGATCCTGTCTGTCCTGTATAACCAGTTGATCCCGTTACGCCCGTATATCCTGTTGATCCTGTGTAACCAGTTGATCCTGACTGTCCTGTATAACCAGTTGATCCCGTTACGCCCGTATATCCTGTTGATCCTGTGTAACCAGTTGATCCTGTCTGTCCTGTATAACCAGTTGATCCCGTTGTTCCAGTATACCCAGTTGATCCTGTTACTCCAGTATATCCGGTTGATCCAGTATAACCAGTTGATCCTGTTCTACCGGTATAACCTGTTGATCCTGTATACCCCGTTGTTCCCATTGGTCCAACTAATACTTGTACGTTATAATCCACATCACCTGCTACTTGTGTACCGTATATATTTGTAACCAATAATGTTCCACTTGATTTAGTTAATGAATATCCAGTTCGGTTGTAACTAGTTAATCTTCCATAAAATCCAACGGATGTATTTGTTGATAATATACACTGAAAAAATGTACCTAATATTACATCAAATTGTGATGCAAATGTAAAATTATATGAATATCCTACATATGGTGCTAATACTCCTAATGTACCAGATAATACTCCAATATATGTTGGAGGTGGACCGGTATAACCTGTCGATCCTGTCTTTCCAGTGTAACCAGTCGATCCGGTGTAACCAGTTGATCCAGTCGATCCGGTGTAACCGGTTGATCCGGTTTGTCCAGTGTAACCAGTTGATCCGGTCGATCCGGTGTAACCAGTTGATCCAGTTGATCCGGTTACTCCAGTATATCCGGTTTGTCCAGTGTAACCAGTTGAACCTGTTTCTCCAGTATAACCAGTTGATCCTGTTCCGAGTGGTCCAGTATAACCTGTTGAACCTGTTTGTCCGGTGTAACCAGTTGATCCTGTTGATCCAGTATAACCAGTTGATCCCGTTGTTCCTGTATACCCTGTTGATCCCGTTATTCCAGTATAACCAGTTGATCCTGTATGTCCAGTATAACCTGTTGATCCTGTCTGTCCAGTGTAACCAGTTGATCCTGTTGATCCAGTATAACCAGTTGATCCAGTCTGTCCGGTGTAACCAGTTGATCCGGTCTGATTAGTTCCATTGTTGACCCATTTTACTCCGGTTGTTGTAGTAGATAATATCTGCCCTTCTATACCGGTTAATCCTGATGAATCATATAACCTTCCATATAAATATGTAGTACTTTTTACAGAACCTATATTAATTTTACTTCCGGATATACTTGTACCAATGTTAATACTACCACCACATATAGTTGTACCGATATTGATATTACCTGTTATAATATTTGTACCTAAATCTAATCCTCCAGTAGTACCGCCTCTTATATTTGTTTTACCTGTATTTACAGTATTACCAATCGTAATATTATTTGGAAAACTTGTTGGAGTAGTCGATATATTAATATCTCCACCTACAATACCATTTCCTATGTTTATGTTACCACTATAATTATTCAGTTCAATATTTCCAGCCATACCGCTATTGTTACCTAGCCGTATATTTCCAGTTACCAAATCTGAACCAACATTTATAGTATTATTTTTACCAGAATATATAGTTGTATTTCCTGATATTGAATCGCTATTTCCAATAATTATATCACCTGTTGTTGTTGTAAATAATTTTTGAGTAGATGAAGGATTATATGAATTGATTGTGTTTGGAAGAGCAATAGTAGATGCTGAAAATGAATTTAATCCAGACCATACATTATCTAATGGCAATAAATTTGGTCCAGTCGGTCCTGTATATCCAGTTGAACCAGTATATCCTGTTGATCCTGTTACTCCCGTATATCCTGTTGATCCTGTTCCGAGTGGTCCTGTATAACCAGTTGATCCTGTTTGTCCAGTGTATCCTGTTGATCCTGTTACACCTGTGTAACCAGTTGATCCTGTCTGTCCTGTATAACCAGTTGATCCAGTCTGTCCTGTATATCCTGTCTGTCCTGTATATCCTGTCTGTCCAGTATAACCCGTTGATCCAGTAACTCCTTGCAAACCAGTATAACCAGTTGATCCTGTCTGTCCAGTATAACCCGTTGATCCAGTAACTCCTTGCAATCCAGTATAACCAGTTGATCCCGTAACTCCTTGTAAACCAGTATAACCTGTTGATCCTGTCTGTCCAGTAGATCCAGTCACTCCTTGTAACCCAGTATATCCAGTTGATCCTGTCTGTCCAGTAGATCCTGTTACTCCTTGTAAACCAGTGTAACCTGTAGAACCTGTTACTCCTTGCAATCCAGTGTAACCAGTTGATCCTGTCTGTCCTGTATATCCTGTTTGTCCAGTATATCCTGTTGGTCCTGTTAGTCCTTGCAATCCTGTGTAACCAGTCGATCCTGTCGATCCGGTTACTCCTTGCAAACCAGTATATCCAGTTGATCCAGTATATCCAGTTGATCCTGTTTCTCCTGTATAACCTGTTTCTCCAGTATAACCAGTCGATCCTGTAGCTGATACTCCTTCTGAAGTACTTATATCTATCCATTTTACACCAGTTGAAGTAGTCGATAATACTTGACCGGATGTACCGTTTGATGCTGTAGAATCATATACTTTTCCATAGATATATGTATTTGTTTTTGTATTACCTATATTAATTGTTCCACCAGATGGATTTGTACCTAAATTTAATGCACCACCATTCCATCCTTGATATAAGTTTACATTGCTAGTTGTTCCTGATATACTACCTATGTTTACACTACCACCAGTTGTTATTCTTGATCCTATGTATATAGGTCCGGATGGTGTTCCATATATAGTGAATGTACTATTGACACTTGTAGGACTGCCGAATGTCATATCTCCTTTTGTATAAATATATACTCCATTAATTGATGATTGTGATCCAATTGTAATTATTGATGTTCCTCCTATATTTATAAATGGAGAACTAGATGAATTATTTCCAATATTAATAGATCCAGCTATCATATTCGTACCAATATTGATGGTTTTTGGTTTTCCTGTACCTATATTAATAATACCACCTGATATAGTTGGTCCTAAGTCTAATCCACCAGATACTCCTCCATATACAATAATTGTTCCATTTGACAATGTTGTATTTCCAATTGTAATATTTCCTGTTGTATTTGAACCTGCAATTGTTAAATTACCAGTACCTAATGTACCACTTGATATATCATTTTCTGTATAAATATTATTTGTGTATACACTACTTGCATCTATCATTGAACTGTTTAAACCAGATGTAAACGTTTTAGTACCACTAATAGTTTGGATTGTATCAATTGTTACATAATTATTTAATATACTTGTATCAATTGTACCAGTTGGTCCTGTATAACCAGTTGAACCTGTTTGTCCTGTCTGACCAGTATATCCAGTTGATCCAGTATGTCCCGTATAACCAGTTGATCCGGTGTCACCTATAATTGTGATTGAACCATTTGACATATCAACCCATTGTATACCATTTTGTGTAGTTGATAATATTTGTCCGTTTGTTCCGATAGATCCAATCGAATCTTTTAAATTTCCAAATATTTGGGTAGTAGTATTAGTTGATCCAATTGTTATGACTGAATTACTAGCTGTACCAATATCAATTGAACTATCTGTAGAATCTGATCCGATATACAATGCACTATTTGTCATTGATTTTCCAAGATACATTATACCGTTTGTAATTGATTTTCCCATTGTAAATGAGGATGATAACTCGCCAAAATTAAATTCATTAGCTTGTATAACCATCGATTGTAGTGAGATACTACCCAAATAGATAGTTGAAGTATTTGATGTAAATAAATTTACATCACTTGTTGGATTATATTCATTTATTGTATTCGATAATATAATATTTGAATTAGAAAATGTATTTATACCACTCCATTCATTATTAGTTAATAATAAATTACTTATATCTTGGGTTGATACTGATCCGGTTGGTCCTGTCAATCCAATCGGTCCAGTATATCCAGTCGATCCCGTCTCACCAGTATAACCAGTTGATCCAGTCTCTCCGGTATAACCGATTGATCCAGTCTGTCCAGTATAACCGGTAGAACCTGTTACTCCTTGCAATCCGGTGTAACCTGTTGATCCAGTCTGTCCAGTATAACCAGTAGAACCTGTTGATCCAGTCTCTCCGGTATAACCGGTTGATCCAGTCTGTCCAGTATAACCAGTAGAACCTGTTACTCCTTGCAATCCTGTATAACCAGTTGATCCAGTCTGTCCAGTATAACCAGTAGAACCTGTTACTCCTTGCAATCCGGTGTAACCTGTTGATCCAGTAACTCCTTGCAATCCTGTATAACCGGTTGATCCTGTCTGTCCTGTAGAACCGGTAACTCCTTGCAAACCGGTATATCCGGTTGATCCAGTCTGTCCAGTATAACCTGTTGATCCTGTTACTCCTTGTAATCCAGTGTAACCGGTTGATCCTGTTTGTCCAGTATAACCAGTAGAACCTGTAACTCCTTGTAATCCAGTGTAACCAGTTGATCCAGTCTGTCCAGTATATCCGGTTGATCCAGTCTGTCCTGTTGAACCAGTAACTCCTTGCAATCCCGTATAACCGGTTGATCCGGTAACTCCTTGCAAACCAGTCTGACCAGTTGATCCGGTAACTCCTTGCAAACCAGTATAACCTGTCGAACCTGTTTCTCCAGTATAACCAGTTGATCCTGTGGATGATGCTCCTCCTCCTGAACTACTTACATCTATCCATTTTACACCAGTTGAAGTAGTTGATAATACTTGACCGGATGTTCCACTTGATGCGGTGGAATCATACACTTTTCCATAGATATATGTATTTGTTTTTGTATTACCTATATTAATTGTTCCACCAGATGGATTTGTACCTAAATTTAATGCACCACCATTCCATCCTTGATATAAAGTTACATTGCTATTTGTACCTGATATACCACCTATGATTATACTACCAGTTAATATGTTTGATCCAATATACATAGGTCCAGATATTGCTCCATATATAGTAATTGGATTAAGGCTATTTACGGAACTACCTATATTAACCGGTCCTCTTGTATAAATGGATATAGTATTTAATGAATTGATTGATCCAATTGTGATTGGTGATAATCCACCAATATTTACATATGGAGAACTTACTGTATTTGTTCCTATATTAATCGTTGAACCAGATAACATATTTGTACCTATGTTTAGATTTCCTGAACTTTTTGGACCATATATATAGGAGCTTACACTGTTCATCTCACTACTTCCAATGATATAACTTGATCCAGCAGCCATACTTGATCCTATATTAATGGTTTTGGGTTTATTTGTACCTATATTAATAATTCCTCCTGATATATTCGTTCCTAAGTCTAACCCACCTGATACTCCTCCATATACTGTTACATTACCTGTTATCATTGCGGAATTACCGATTACAATATTTCCTGTTGTATTTAAAGTTCCAATATTTAAATTACCAGTACCTGCTGTATTTACGGATATATCATTTTCTGTATAAATATTATTTGTGTATATATTACTTGCATCTATCATTGTACTGTTTAATCTATTTGTAAAGGTTTTAATACCACTAATAGTTTGAATTGTATCAATTGTTACATAATTATTTAATATACTTGTATCAATTGTACCGGTTGGTCCTGTATAACCAGTCGATCCAGTATGTCCAGTATAACCGGTAGATCCGGTTTCTCCTGTATACCCTGTTGATCCGGTTACTCCTGTATAACCTGTTGATCCTGTTTCACCAGTGTAACCAGTTGATCCTGTCTCTCCCTTATAACCTGTTGATCCGGTTACTCCAGTATATCCGGTCTCTCCGGTATAACCTGTAGATCCAGTCACTCCTGCCGAACCAGTAGATCCTGTCTCTCCGGTGTAACCTGTAGATCCAGTATAACCTGTTGATCCTGTGTCTCCTGTATATCCGGTTTCACCTGTATAACCGGTAGATCCAGTTTCTCCTGTATACCCTGTTGATCCGGTCACTCCTGATGAACCTGTAGATCCTGTCTCTCCGGTGTAACCTGTAGATCCTGTCTCTCCGGTGTAACCTGTTGAACCAGTCTCTCCTGTATAACCGGTAGATCCAGTTTCTCCTGTATAACCTGTTGATCCGGTCACTCCTGCAACACCTGTATAACCTGTTGATCCTGTTTCTCCAGTGTAACCAGTTGATCCTGTCTCTCCTGTATAACCGGTTGATCCTGTCACTCCTGCATAACCAGTAGAACCTGTTACTCCTGTATTTCCTATCTCTCCTGTATAACCAGTTGATCCTGTTACTCCTGCTGAACCGGTAGAACCTGTTACTCCTGTATAACCGA
>JACCDY010190859.1_pt1 | contig 20036 bp, 18 predicted proteins | sample 7446391 | NCBI WGS metagenome assembly JACCDY01 (sample SAMN15323451, study PRJNA562643) | freshwater metagenome | isolation source: river surface water | place: USA:Blue River Watershed | collected 2017-08-18
AACTGGAAATAGTAAACCATCAGTAATAACTGGAAATAGTAAACCATCTGTAACAACTGGAAATAGTAAACCATCAGTAATAACTGGAAATAGTGGGTCAGCAAAAGTAACTGTAACTAAAAATGGTGTTTCAAAAAGATTTATTGTTACAGAAAATAAATCAGGTGGTGGAAAGAAAAAATCACATAAACATAAACATCATAAAAATTCACATACACGAAGACATATGCGTAAGAAATCACATCGTCATCATTAAATAGTATATTCTATTTAATAAAAATAATTTTTTATAAAGAATTATTTTTATATACCTCCGACATTCTTAACTAAATAAAATTTTTCTACGGACTACCAATTAAAAATCTGAAGAATAAATATAGATTATAAATGGCTACTACTCAAAATACCTCTAAATTAGTTTCTAATACTGTAAAAACAAATGAGAAGATGGTTAATAATGTTGTAAAGACAAATGAGGAGATGGTTAATAAAGTTGTAAAGACAAATGCTGAAAATGGTGCTAATCAAAGTGGTGGAAAGAGAAGATCTCATAAACGTAGACATCATTCTCGTCACAAGAAATCACATAAGCGTCATCGTGGTGGTCGTCGTGCTCATCATTCCCGTCGTCATCATTCCAAACGCAGACATCACTCCCGACGCAGACACCATTCCCGTCGTCATTAAATCCTCTATTCTACATTTCTTGTAAAAAACAATAAATAACCATATTGAAACGATAAAGGCATTAAATCCACATATTTTGTATATGCCCAGCCATTTTGTTGAGCTTTCTTAACAATATCGTCTATACTTGGCATATACAAACGATGTCGTTGTCTTCTTACAGATCCATCTTTAAAACGAAAGGTTTCACGAAATTCCGCCTTTGGATCCTCCAACTCAAATACTGCCTCATAATCAAACTTATCAAATACCACCTTCGACGTTGTTATCCTATCTTTTGTATATCTTTGTGGAGATACACCTACCCAAGGGTTACTTGAATCAAGTACAGGTTCAAATTTATATTTATTAACAACTTCAATAGCAAGTGAACCATTGGGTTTAACCCAAAGATGTAGGTTACGGAAGAGAGTATCAAGGTCACGGAAGTAATAGATGGTAAAATATAATAAACAGGCAGCATCAAATTCGGCTGCACCTGCGGCACCTGGACCATTCAAGTCGGCCATACGAAATTCAATATCTTGTTTTTGGAGATCTGTTAAAGTTGTACTTGGTAAAGTAGTTCCTTTAGCATATTGAATCATCGCATTACTTCTATCAATACCAACAACGTGTTGAGCACCTAATTTAACTAAGGAGCAAGTACCAATACCAATACCACAACCCGCATCGAGAATAGATAATTGATTGGTTGAAATATGTTTTTTAAATTCAGTCATACATAAAGCAGTTTCAGCTTGAACCAATTTATCATTTTGAGTTAATTTTGTAAAAACAGAGGCATAAAAATCATCAAATAATTCTTCATTTTCTAGCCATTTATATTTTGATTGAGTCGCATCTGAATCAGTTACAAAACCTTCTTTAATCATTCCACAATTTAATGTTGTCAATTTATCCATTGATAAAATCACAATATAACTTACAAGAATCATAAGCAAACTTACCATAAGGATTGTTTCCCAAGTATCAAAAGTGAATAAAGTAAGTAAAACGGCTAATAAGACAATGGTAGCATAAATAATTATTTTTTTAAATAATTCATCGCTCCAATTCATTGTATATTCTACTTTCTCTATGAATAACTATTTTCTTCTTTTTTTCATTGTATGATGATGATATTTTTTATGTTTCTTGCGACAAGTGAATATATCTTGTTTTGCTCCACAATCACTGGAATAATTAGCAATTTTTTTACAAATGGAGTGATATGGATCTTGGAAGGATGTATCAATGGAACATCGTATTTTCCATAGCCAGGAAATGGTGGTATGTCTTGTTGAAAGAGTAGGAGGATGTAATTCTTGAGATTCTTTCCAATGTATTTTAATATCACTGGGTAAAACGGCCGGAAGAAGATTCCAAAAACGTTCAAACCAAATAATTCTCTCTTTTAATGCAAGTACATTCCATTTATTTTTTTCACAAGAATCTTTACAAGTAATAACTTCACGAGGACAATTAGGCATTGGTTTTGAATATAATTGTTTTTCCTTCGGATGATGATATCCAACCGAAAAAAGAAAATCCCAAAAATAGGTTAATTTCTGTTTCCAAGAACATTTATGTAATTTATCATATAATTTCTTTACTTGTTTATAAGTAGGATTTGGATTTGGATTTAATTCTTGTTGTCGTAATTTATTATTGACACAGTTGTGTATGGTGTACATCCAGTGTTTGAGATCAAGAGAGGGATTCATCCAACCATTGGCGAGGGAGAAAGGATGTAGACGGTAATAATCAGTGAGTGAGGCTCTACAGAATTTACATGGGAGGATATAGGGTAATGTTTCAAAGAAGGATGCGTAAAGAATAGCATTTTCAGAGGAGTATTGATAATCAAAGGTGATAAGATGGAGTAATTTCCATCCTGATGGACCCCAAAATCGCGTATCCATATTCTAAACCTTTTTAACAATTATTACAACAATCAATTATAAATAAAAAAATAGAATTCTATCTTTTTATTTATTTTTATTTTAAAATATAAGGGGGGGGATTTAAAGAAAATAGATGGGGTGGATTAGTCCATACCGAAACCTCTGTAGCTAAGTGGAGCTAAATAGGGGCGGATAAGTGAATCGTCTACTACATTTTCTGCTTTACATTTAACGGTAGCCGGAGGACAAGTCTGACGAGGACAAGGAGCACAAGGTGGGCATTTCGTGGGTTCTGGACATTTGACTTCTGGACAACGAGCACGAGGACAAGGTGGACACTCTCCCTTTGGCTTCTGACATTTCGAACAATCCAATATTACAGGTTGCTGTTTTGGTACTGATGATTTTAATACATAATTACTTAAATCAGGTACAGGTGGACATTCACTTTTTAGAATATAATTACTTAAATCAGGTACAGCGGGACAAGGTGGAATGGAGCTTTTTAGGACATATTTTGACATATCTGGTTGTTTACACTCAGGACATGCCGGACAAATTGGACGTGGTTTAGGTTTAGAACAATTACAAGGAGAATCCCCACCACAACTATCACATTTATTCCCATAATCTTGAAATCCTTCATTTTTCATTAATTTTGAAATGAATAAGCCTAATGCTAGACCTACTACAAATACTCCCATTAAATGAACCGACGATGACATCATTCTGTTCGTAACCTACTTTTTAAATACTATTATTTCATATTATTAACTATCCGTTTTATTAATATAAAGCATATCTTCAAATTGTCCCAATACAATATTAATTGCTACAAATTTTCCATTTTGTATATTTTCTTCTAAATCTTCTCTTAAACAAATATATCTTCTTGAAAAATAGGTATGTAACATTCGTGTATCTTCTAAATATTTTTCAATAAAATGATATGCTGAATCCATTGAATGAAATATACCTAATACTTGTCTTTCAGGTATTGGTTTATCAACCGCGCGAATTGTTATATCTGATTCGACTATAAATTTTATATCCATTTAATCTCTATTTATCATTTCGCAATTCTCCATCCTTTCCAATCCATCGGAGGACACCCACATGTTTCTGGTAATGCTGGATCCATTGTTGCTTGTAATCTTGTACAAATCATTTTCGTATAACCTTTCCACGAAAAATCATCTGATACTTTTTTATCTTTTGTCATAATTCCAAAATCATCTGGTTTTAATCCTCTTGCTTTTACTTGAGCCTCTATTTGTTTTGCTCTCTCCTTCCAATCAAAATGTGATGGACCACGACCCGCATCCATCGGTGTTGGTGCCATACGATCTGTTATTGGAACTCCATTATCCATTGGAATAAATTTAGAATTACTTACATTACCTAAATCAGCCAATGATGGAAATCCTGTTACCTCAATTGTTGAATTTTTAGATCTTTCTTTTTCTGCTTCTCTGGGTGAAGTATATTTTACTTCAAATGACGCACTTATTCCATTTACAATTGTATCTCCATATTTATCTACTAATTTACTTATTTCACGCATTGTATCTGGATCTTTTCTTACATTGGAAGGTAATACATTGCCTAATCCCGCAGGTAAATTCAATGTCTTAATCAATCTCGGTAATGGCTCTGATGGCTTACCCAATATTGGTAATGCTCTCTCTATATCCTTCTTCATTATAGGTATTTCTACAGACATTAATGCCCCAGATCTTACTTGTGTAAGTATCTCTTGAACATCTGTTTTCATTTTAGTGAGTCCAGTAATACGTGCTTGTATAATAGGGTCATTGGTTCCACTGGCGGATAATCGTATAATTTCACCTTGTAGTTTTCCAATAAAATCTTCGAGATCTTTTGGAGTGGCAACTTGTCCAGCATTTGGAGGATTTTGAAATCCTTCTACTGGCTCCGTAAATTCATAAATTGGTCCTTGAATAGGTCCCGCTGATCCTATTAATCTTACTTTCTCTTGTAAATAGGCTAAATTAGAGGCTATATCATTTAAATGAGATAATGTAATTGTAGGTTGTAATCCTGGATTACGATTTAATACTTGTACTTCTGTTTGTAAAGTATGAAAATCACTACGAGCCGTATTAAGTGGTAATTGAATACTTGGATCTGAATTTTCAGAAATTTCTTGTGCTTCAAAAGCTAAGAAACCTTTTAACATTTCTAACATTGAAACAAGTTGTTGACGATTGGCTTTAATAAGTGTTGTATCTTGATAGGGTAAAGGACTCATAGAGGCAATTTGTTCATAGGGCGCAACGGGTAATTGTCCTGGTAAAGTAGAAGGTTCTACTTTATTTTGTTCCGTATCTGTAGCCGGAGGAGAAGAGAGTCTTGTTGGTATTTTATTTTCTGGTATTTTTACCTGATGAGCAGGTGGTTTATTGAATGGATCAAATCCCTCTTGAACGGATACAAAACAATAGACGACTACTAAAATAAACAGTATTGCTAAGAACGCAAACATCCTACTTTCTTATTTTATCTTTTATAATACTTCTCCTTTTCATTTTCCAAATAGTTTAAAATCGTTTTCTTTAAACAAATCATTTTAAACTATTTATTTTTTTAAATAAAATTATATTAAATGAATAAAATGAATTAATAATCAATGGAGCAACCCCAACAAGGGATAGAATCTTTTTTGATATATTTGGTCATATCAGGTAAAGGTGGACAGGATCCATCAGGATTTTTAGGACAACGATATTCAGTATCTTGATAACATTCATCTTCTTTTGGTTTTAAACAGCTACTTTCATATTCTTTTCCTTGCATTGTTGAAATACTATCATCTGATCCATTATCATCTGAACCATTAATATCGGATCCATTATTTTGTGAATTAATTTGTTGTAATAAATTACGATTTACAATTAAATCACTCTTAACTACTTTTTGTATATCTTTTAATAAATTAATTTTTTGTTGTAAATTCATTGCATTATATCCTGATTCACTTAATGTAACTTCTGGTACAACATCTACACGTTCTGGAGTTGAACTTTTATCTTGAGTCAATAATTTCTTATCAGCATCTAATTGTCTTACATCATCTCTTAGTTTTGCTAATTGATTTTTAATAACATCTTTATCTGCTTTTGATTTTAATTCATCTTTAAGAACATTTTTATCAACATCAATTTGATATCGATCTTTTGAGATATTTAATAAATCTTTCATTACATTATTCTTTGAATTGGTTAATGTTTCAAAACCCTCTTTATTTGAAAGATACGATAAACTAATTACAACAACTAATAAGATTACTAATCCACATACAGTTAGTTTAAGAATCATTACTACTAATAATTAGATACTTTACATTTTATTTGAATTTATTGTTAAAAATTGAATAAATAAATGGTAGGAGAAATAGTAAGGTGAAAGAATGTCAGAACTAAAAGCGAGATTTGGTGATGATGATGTACTTGAAATTGGTGTGGATGAAGCCGGACGAGGATCCTTTTGGGGGCCTATTATGGCGGGTGCTGTTATATTACCAAATGAATCAGAGTGGTCTGATGCTCAAAAAGCACTCTTAATACAATTACGTGATTCTAAGAAGATAAGTCCAAAGAAGAGAGAAAAAATGTCGGAACAAATTAAATTATTAATTCCATCTCATTCAATTGGAATTGTATCTGCGGAAGAGATTAATGAGAAAGGGATTCAGTGGGCAAATAAGGAGGCATTTCGTCGTGCGGTGGATTTGGTATTAACATCATATTCTAAGGAGGTTGTATGTCGTGTATTAATTGATGGTATATTAATGATGGATGATTGGAAGGGTGAGCAAGAATTAATTATTGAGGGTGATAATAAATATATTGCAATAGCAGCAGCATCTATTTTAGCAAAAGTAGAGCACGATCAATGGATTCACAGATATTGTAAAGAGAATCCTGAACGTGATGAGAAATATGATTTAGTGGGGAGTAAAGGGTATGGTACAACAAGACATAGAGAGGGAATAAAACAATATGGAGGGCATAAGTTACATCGTATGGTATATATTCAAAATTGGTTACCAGGTTCAACCAAGAAACCAAAATTAAAGACGAAACAGAAATCAATTAACAAAAATGAATGTATGATCCAATTTAATGAAATTTAAGAGAACTTAAAGAAATTTAGTTGCGATTGCGATTGCGGTTGCGTCTGGTGTTGCGGTTTCCACCGTTGCGACGATTACGACGCTTTCCTCCTTGAGTACGATTCTTGTTACGACGATTCTTGTTGCCTCCGTGAGTCTTATTACGACGATTACGACGAGTGTTCTTAGCCATTTCTATATTCAATACTTAGATATTTTTTTACGCAAGTATCAATGATCTAAATTGTACAATCTTCCACTTGATTTTAAAAATCTCCGTAGTCTTTCTCTTTTTTTAAAACTTAAATAAAAATTAATTTTATAAAAAAGTTATGGTTAAATATAATCTGGATCATTTAACACAACCTGAAAATCAAAATGTGTCGGGGCCTATACAAGATGATGAAGCCCTTTTTCTTTATTCTATCATACGTGGTTGTAGATTACACCGTATCCTTGAAATTGGTGGCCTAAATGGTTATAGTGCTACAAACTTCTTAAAAGCACTCTCTTTTAGTAATAATGGTATTGTATATACTTGTGATATTAATCCTGTTCCAAAATTAGCAGATAATCATCATTTATTAATTAAAAATGCGTTAGATATTACATTAGATGATTTAGATCATAAACCATTAGATCTTATCTTTTTTGATTGTCATCATATGGTTCAATATGAATGTTATTTACGATGGTATCAATTAGGTATTATTAATGATAATACAATTATTGCTTTACATGATACAAATTTACATTATCCACCTTATCATCATGGTGGTAAATATATTCCAGAAGATAATGGTTATATACATCAATCGGTAGAACGTTATATGGTTAATTTATTTAAAAATATGGGTTATGATATATTTAGTATTTCTACAGATGCATCAAAACATAGTCCTGATTTTCCTGTTCGTCACGGTTTAACCGTCTGTAAAAAATTTAAATTATTACAATATTAATCATATTTTAATTTTTTTTCTAACCACGTATCTAAAATTGCTAAATCAATTGCTCTAAATCTTGGAAAACGTTTTGAACTATATATATGCCCCTCCTTTCTCTCAAATGTCACAAATTTACCCTTTGGATCTGACATCTTACTCTCTTCTGGTGTTAAATATCCCCGTAATCGTTGAATCCATTTAAATGATTCATAGGCAAATACTTGTTTATCTATTAATCCTACACGACTCATCACAAATACTCCTGGAGCTCCATCTACAGGTAATGTATTTATTGGTGATACCGATAATAATTCCTTAAAATCCATTATCTTCTTTAATGGATTACCAAATTCCTCAAATTCTCCTATTGTTAATGGTAAATCTGGATTAGAACTTGTTCTTAATACATCAACATAGGGTACTTCTGTAAAGGCAGCTCCAACAAGATTACCATTTGGATAACGGGATACAATTGCTCCAACTGGTAATCCTCCTGCGGAACGTCCATAAATAACAGTTTGATCGGGTCCTAAATGTAATCTTTCTTGAGAATGTCTGATAACTGCTTCAAAATCATCTACACTGACGTGGCGATTTTCACGTCGAGCAGCTTCTGCCCAAGCAGAATCTACATCTCCTCCACCGCGTACAAAAGAAAATACAATTGCCCATTTCCTTTTTAATAATGGATACCAATTTTGATATGGCCAACCAATTGGTGTTGTTGAACCATATGCTCCATATACATAAATAAATTGACCTTTTGGTTTTATACCCTTCTCATATAATGTTATATATGGAACCTTTGTACCATCTTTCGATTTTGCATATGATTTTTGAACAATTAATGGTTTAAATGTAATTTGTTTTTTAATTGGATACATAACTGGTATTTTATTAACTGTATCATTTGTAAATTGTATAGTATATGGATTTTCAAAAGGTGATTTAATAATGGCGTGATTAGTAATGGATCCTTCCCAGGATTCCCAATCATTCATATTAATAAAACCTGCATTTATTTTAAAAATCTTTTTTGGTTTTTTATGAGGAGAACAAAACCAAATGGTTTGAGATCCTTCAAACATTGTTATGATATTTCCAGTATTAATATTTATCCACCCTATCTCTTCATCTGGTAAGATCCATTCATTAATTGGTTTTCCATTTGCTTTCCAGGGTTCATAACGAGAATTTCTTGTTAGAACACAATCTTCTCCATTTATTGAGCGACCAAAAGGTAATTCAATTAATGATTTTTTATAAAGAAGAATAAGATGTAATTCATCTACTCTCCAGATTTTATTTTCAATGGGATATTCTGATTCTAAATATAAAGTACGATTCGCACATTTATAAATATTTAATCTTCTCTGTTTATCTTTTTCATCATATAAAATATGTTCCCTCTTTCCTGTTAATGCGTCACACGCATATAATGTACCTCCTTGTAATTCTGTTTTTAGTTTAATATAATAACAATATTGTCCAATAATAGCAACTGATCCAGTAACATTATTTTTTTTCCAAATAAGTTTACCAGAGGAGTCTTCACAAATAAGATCAACTTTATAGGGTGTATTATAATCTGGAATAGTATACCATACATAATTTTGTTGAACATCAATATCCAAAGCCGATTTACATTTTTTTTCCCAAGCCCATCTCCAATAAAATCTAGCATTTGGATAAAAAATAATATGAATGGAACCACACCCAATTGTAAAACCGGGTATAACAAGATATTGTGTCATATCTGTTAATTCTTTTTCCATTTGTTCACTTTTTTTATGAACAATGGATTGAGAAGAAAGGTTATGAAAATGATGTTTTTCTTTTGAAATTAAATTTTCCCATCGTTTTCCTTTCATTGTTTCCATCCACGCCCACGGATCTTTCCATCTTAAATATCCCACATCTCTTACTTCCTCCGCTGTCATTCTATTTATATGATACAACTTAAAAGATAAATCTATTCTCATATAGTTTAAATGTCTAGATTACAACCATTAAGTGTAAATATCATTTATAATAAAACAAATACCTATGGATTAAATGATGATATTATAGTGATTGAGAGATTATTAAAGAAGTTACAGGAGTCAATTGGTCAGACGATTGGTAAACCGAAGGTAATGGATATGAGAGAGATTCATAGTGCGTGTGATATTCAGTTTCATTTAGAGATTCCTGTATTTAGTGCGATTCCGTGGGGTCATACAAATGTATTATTAGTAAATCCTGAGCAGTGGTCATATCATTATGATGCTTATGTTCACGCATTTGATATGTTATTATTTCGAGATCATTTATCAGCGGAGAGATTTCGTAAGGAATTAGGAGAAAAAGGATTATCAACGGAGAATATTTATGAAGTAAAATGGTGTGATTCGTGGAAGATTAAAGATTTAGTTTATCGTCCAAAGGATTTACATTCCGGATTTGTATGTTTTCTAGGAGGATCAAAGAGTAAGTTAGAATATGTAAAAAAAGTAGTAGCAGAATGGAAAGATAATGATCCACCCCTCACCCTCTATACCACACGAAATGACTTTTTAGAGGACTTAAAGAAATTAAATGCCTCTTCTAATGTTCGTTTTCTCTGTCAAGATCTCTCCACTGATTTACAAATGCGCACCCTCTCCTCTTTCTGTGGATCCCTCGTATGTAGTCAAGCCGAAGCTTTCGGTTATGCCGCTTCACACTCTGAATCAATGGGTCTCTTTACTATTATGAATCAATTACCTGTATTCCTTGAAAATTATTCTAACTGTAATGGTGTTGCTTGGTTATCAAATTCATATCAATCCTCTCCAAATGTTCGTCAAGATCTTGCTCAACCCACTTCCTCTCTTCGACAAGAATTAGATCACGCCTTTCAACTCTTTCACTCCTCTGATCCCTCCCTCTTCTCCTCTCGACAATCCTCCTCCTCACAACGCTTCTCACAATCCCTGTCCACCTTCTTACCACTCTTACAACAACTACAATCCCTCGTACATCAACGAAAACCAAAAGGTATCCATCATCTACCTCCCATTCTTGATCCCAATGATTGTCCTCCTATCACTGTTATTACACCTACCTATAATCGCAAACAACTCTTTGATATCGCCTTCCATAACATACTCAGTACCGATTATCCACTTTCAAAAATCGAATGGATTATCATTGAAGATAATGAAAAAACTCCACATATGGTAAGTGAAAAAATTATTAATTTTCAAATTCAAGTACCTCAAATTAAAATAAAATATATTCCAATTGAAGGTCGTATGTCTATCGGTGAAAAACGAAATTATGCAATCAAAGAAGCTTCTAATGAAATTATTCTTTTTATGGACGATGATGATCATTATCCTACTACTTCTTTTCGTCGTCGTGTTGCGTGGCTCACTAAGGGTATTAAACGCGGACAAGTATCATCTCGTATTGCTTGTTGTACAACCATTGCTTTATATGATCTAAATCGTGGTACAAGTGCTGTTAATGTTCCACCATTTGATATCGCATTTTCTCAACGAATTTCAGAAGCCACTTTTACATTTTATAAATCAGCGTGGTTGGAGAGACCATTTACACACATTAGTTTATCTGAAGGTGAAGATTGGATTCAAGGAAGAGAAAATCAAGTGATCGAAATTCCACCACAACAAATTATTGTTGCTTTCTCTCACGGATCCAATCAATCTCAACGACGTATTCCTCCCCTTGATCAACCACCTTCTTGCTTCTGGGGATTTCCTAAAGAATATCTTATTTTTGTACATAATCTGGTTGGAGTACAAATTGAAGAACAATCATCCAAAAAAAAATCTACTAAATCAAAATCATAAATTAGATTTTATTTATCCCTTTTATATTATATATTCTCTTACCTCCTAAACTCTTTTCTATCTTTTCTATCTTATTTGCTGTTTTACTAATTGTTGATGCCGCTTTTCCTACTGGACTTTGTATGATTGTATTTGTTGCTGCTTTTCCTAATTTATTAACTGACTGTTGTGCCTCTCTTATAACTGATTGTTGTGTCTCTAATATAGGATTTGTTACTTGTGATACAGTACTATCTATTGTTGATAATGGTGTTATTGTAGGAATTTCAGTAATGGTTTCTCCTGGAGTTAGTGTAATTGTTTCTTCTGGAGTTGTAGTTGGAGTGGAAATAGGAGTAGAGGGTGATTTTTGTTGTCTATCTAATTTTAATAATTCTAAATAGGGTATTCGTGGTTTTGGAAATTGAGAACAAGTAAATTTATCACGAATATTTTCATTTATTGGAATACGAAGTAATTCTAAAACAATACGAAGTAATGGAGGAATATCTTTTTTACTACTTATTAATTCTTCAAATTCTTTTGAACAAAGAAATACAGGATCATCATTTACAGCTTGTAAATTATTTAAATCATTCCATGTAGGTGAAAAAAAATCTTGACGAGGTTTATATCCAGCTTCTTCTAGTTTTTTATCAATTCCTTCTTTACCTTCTCGTAATACAGCCAACATATTTGATATTTTTGTACGAACTTCAAATGGTGCTGTAACTTGTAAAATAGATAATAATAAACCAGTAATAAATGATTTTATAGCATCCCACGATCCATATACAATTCTCTCCTGTAATGTTGGTGATAATTTCTCAAATAAATATAAAAATATTTTAATAAATTGACCAACTAATAAAGGTGATGTTCCAAAAATTCCAATAAAAGTGAGTAGAGCACTTTTCCAGTCACCATTTAGAAATTCTAAGAGGGCTAAAACAGAAGATAATATTTTTTGTGTAGTAACTAATCCTGACATTGCTGCTATAATTCGCGATACATCCATATATAAAAAAATAATAAAAATAATAAAACGTAAAGGTAATTTAATTTGATCAGTAATGTCTTTATAAGGTAGTAATGCTGGTAATGTACGTATGGCTTGAGGAATAAGATGAACATCATTCTTATAATTTTTATCAAAATCATTTTGTAATTTTAATAAACCATAATTTGAAGAAAAATGTTTTACAGATTGATCCATTTTATGTGTTGCCTGTATAAATGAATTAAATAACTCATCAGGATCTACTTCTGCTAATTTACTTTTTAATAAATCACTCATTTGTGGTGTACTTGTACCAGTAGATGCTTGTGTTAATGTGGGTAAAGATTTATCTTCTCCATCTCCTCCATTTTGTTTCTCTTCATTATTATTTTCTGTACTTTTTCTTATTTCCTTAACATAGGGTTGTAATAATAATTCAAATTGTCTTTTTTCTTCTTCTGTTTTAAATAATGGATTTCCCTCATTATCTTTAATATTTTCTGCCCATTGATTTGTAGTTGTTGTAGAGATTGTATGATAAATAATACTACAAGCATCAACTGATTTTGAGAATTTTTCTAAAAAATTAGGATTATTAATTATTTTTTTAATTTTATCACAAAATATATCTAATTTAATTTGTAATTCTTTTTTAGTTTCTAAATTTTTATTTTTATAGACTGAAGTCATTCTACTTTAATTAATTTATTTAAATATTATTCTTTTAATTCTTTTTACAAACCGGATTCATATTTCATAAAAAAATAGATTTTATTTTATGAAAGATGATAAATAAAAGAGAGAGATGGATAGAATGGGATTTATGATCCGCACATAACACATTCATCGTTGTCCGAATTCTTTCTCATAAGTCGTTGCATTTCTGATTTAGCAGCTTCGCGTTGTAGTTCTGGATCAACAGTAAATTTCTGAGCAGTAACAGGCGCTTTTGTTCGTAAATAATAAACACCTGTTTTGAGACCTTTTTTCCAAGCATAGAAATGCATCGATGTTAATTTTGCATAATTGGGATCCGCAAGAAAGAGATTCAAACTTTGTGATTGACAAATAAATGAACCACGAGATGCCGCCATATCAATTAATGTTTTCTGTTTAACTTCCCAAGATGTTTTATATAATTTTTTAATAGATTCTGGAATTTGATCAATTTCTTGAATCGAACCATTTCGAGCAATAATCTGTTGTTTCATCATCTCACTCCATAAATCTAATTTCTTCAAATCATTCATTAAATATTTATTAATCACAATAAATTCACCTGCTAAGGTACGTCTTGTATAAATATTACTTGTAAAGGGTTCAATACATTCATTAAAACCAAGAATCTGTGAAGTAGATGCAGTAGGCATTGGAGCCACCAATAATGAATTACGAACTCCCACACGTTTCACACGCTCTTTAAGTCCCTCCCAATTTAATTTAAAGTCTTTTTCATCATCAACAAGGGATTGACAATGTTCTGGTAAATCATTTGATGTAATTGGTTTTACACCCCACATATCATATTGAAAGATTCCCTTTGACATCGGAGATCCTTCAAATGACGAATAAGGTCCCTCTACTTCAGCTACTTCACAAGATGACTCTACCGCTGCATAATACATATTCTCAAAGATTAATTGATTTAATTCCAAGGCCTTATCCGATTCCCACGCCAATCGTAACATCGCAAATACATCCGCTAAACCTTGAACTCCCAATCCCACTGGACGATGACGCATATTTGATGTTCTCGTCTCAGGTGTTGGATAATAATTAATATCAATTACACGATTCAAATTACGAACAACTACTTTTACTACTTCTCGTAATTTCTTAAAATTAAATTGACGATTTTTAACATCTACATAAGAAGGCAATGCAATAGAGGCAAGATTACAGACAGCAGTCTCCTCTGGAGAGGAATATTCAACAATCTCTGTACAGTTTCCTGTTAAAATTCCATTAAATACTCCTGCGTGATTTTCTGGCTCATTAAAACAATATGTATCGTCTAAACGACCATCATCTGTAATTGAAACAACTGTTAATGAATATTTATTTGAATCAGGGAGACTAAATTCATATAATTCCGTACCTTCTTTTAATTGTGATGCCTCAATTCTTTCTAAGGTATGAATTGTTTTTGATACATTATTTTTTAAGAGAAATTTATGATAAGGAGTACAAGTTAATTGTGCACCATTACTCAAATGTACTGTAATTAATTTTTGATTTTCTCCCGTTTTCATAACGGTTGTTTTAGACCATTTATCACCATTCCATACATTTACTTCTTGACCAGATAGTTCTTGAATTTGAAATTGCCCTTTATCTGTAAGAATATATGTTTCTGGTGCTACACATAAATTCGAGCTTTTAATGGTTCCAAGATTCTTTTGGTTTGATTTTTCATTACAAGCATCCTTATATAATAGATAGGGAGTACCTGTCTCAATTTGAGAATCTAATACTTTAAACCATAATTTCTGGGCATCAACTTGTTTACGACCACGTCCTTCTGCTTCATAACGTTCATACAATGTTCTGAATTCTTCACCATAGACATCAGATAATCCTGGTGCTTCTGAAGGACAAAAGAGAGTCCAAGGTTCATTTTTCTCAACACGTTCCATAAATAAATCAGGAATCCATAACGCATAAAAGAGATCACGACACCGTTCTTCTTCTGAACCAGTATTTAGTTTTAGTTTTAAGAAATCCTCTACATCGGCGTGCCAAGGCTCCAAATAAATAGCAAATGAACCATTTCGTTTACCGCCACCTTGATCAACGTACCGAGCAGTATCATTAAAGTTTCTTAACATTGGTACAATTCCATTTGATGTCCCATTTGTACCACGAATAAGTGAACCTTTCGCACGAATATCGTGAATATGTAGACCAATTCCGCCAGCGTGTTTACTAATCAGAGCACATTGTTTTAATGTATCATAAATTCCAACAATGGAATCACTTTGCATTGAAAGAAGAAAACAAGAAGATAATTGTTGTCGTGGAGTACCTGCGTTAAAGTTGGTTGGAGTAGCGTGAATAAAGTATTTTTGACTTAATAAATCATAGGTTTCAAATGCTTTATCAAGATCAATTGACCCCCATAATGCCAATGAGACACGCATCAGTAGATGTTGAGGACGTTCAAGTGTTTTACCCTTTGTATCACGTAACAGATATTGTAGTTTTTCGAGAGTTTTGAATCCAAAATAATCGTATAAATAATCACGATTGTAGTCAATCTTTGAATTAATTTGGTCACCATATTTTTTACAGAGTTCAACCAGTTCCTCCGAAACATTACTTACGGATTCACCTGTTTTCGTCATTTTCTGATTAGATAATTCAAAGACAACATCTGTAAATTTTTCTGATGTATTACGATGATGATTGGAAATTGCGATACGTGATGCTAATACACCATAATCTGCATTGGTAGTCATTAATGAAATAGATAACTGAGAAGCTAATTCATCTAATTCCGAAGTTTTCACACCATCATAAATACGAAGCAACGTTCGTTGAGCAATGAGTGTGGGATTTACTTCCAAATCCTTTGACGCCAATTGAATACGAGTCAGTACCTTATCAAAGCTTACGTCCTCCAAGGTTCCGTTACGCTTCACAACCTTCATACTAATCATTGACATCTTTCCGGAATATAATCTATACGCATTTTCCCCTTAAATATTTGCTATCAATTTTTTAATAATGATTCAATTTAATAGGAATGAAATCATACTTATTATATGGAATCTTATTACTTTTTTTAATTGTAATATTCTGTAATGATCGTGTAAGTGGATTTATAAATTATGTTGCTCCTTATGGAAATCCATTACAAAAAGATTGGTGGAAAAGAGCAGATTGGTATCATTTTGCATTTCCAACATTTTCATATTGGGAATCATTTGAAAATCAATCCGATAAAAATAATGAAAAAAGAGAATCATTGATGCCTGAAAGAACTTCTTTATTTGATTTTCCTCCCAATACTCCTAGTCCCGCCGATTTATATAATGAACAACCCTATCATCTTCTTGGTGATGAATTTGCTCCGCCCCGTCAAGATGAAACCATTTCGTGTGTTAATAGTCGTTCTTGTTATGCTTCTGACTTTAATCGTCTTATTTCTAAAACAGGTAATTATCGTCAATTAACCAATAATTATAAGAGAGAATATCCTGATAGTTGTTCTGCTCCTTATCAAGAATTGGTTCTCAATTTCTATAAAGTGGCTCCATTTGATGTTCCTGCAAATAATACTGGATATAGTGTTAGTGAAGCGGCTTCACTCTAAATTATTACCATTTTCATCTAATTTATTAAATTGAATTAAACATTTTTCTACTTTTGGTTTTTTAGGGGCTCGAGTTGATTCAGGAATTGTAAATTCACCCTTCTTCGCTTTTTCTACATCTTCCCAAAATGTATTTATAATTGGTTTTAATGATGTCCACCAATCTTCATTACGAAGTACTAATTGTTCACTCCAAGTAAGTAGATTCCAAGGAATCCATTCAACAATTTCTTCATTTTCCCGAATAGTTGGATTCCAATCAATATCACAATTAATTGGACTATAAAGATAATAAAATTCTTGTCCATCTTTTACTTCATCATAACGAACAACTGCAATACGACCATTATATATACCAGGACCTTCTTTCATTTTTTGTTGTTGATAAGGAGAACTGAAGACGGCTTCAATATAATCACATTTGGTAAGTCCAGTAACTTGTAATTGCATCTGCATTTGTGCATAATAATCTTTTGGGATTATTCCATCAATTTCACGGGTGACTGGACATTTAATTTCAATTAATCGTCCTGTTCTTATTTTTTTGGGACAATCATAAACAAGACCATCTGGTGATGCAGTACAACGAGAATCAATGGGGTGATGTAATCTACCTAATTCTTTTAAGGTAACTTCATATTTGTATTCATAAATTTGTTTAACAACCGGTTCAAAACGAATACCCCAATCAAAGGCACTCATTCGATCCGATAATGTGGCTAATGGTTGATAACGTGGTTCATAAGGAAGTGTTTTTGAAACAACTAATTTTGCTCGTTGTCTAACAGCTCCAAATAAACTTCCAAGTTCACTTGCTGAGATAATTTCTGTCATTTGTTTATACCATTCAGGTGTTCGTTGTTCAATTTGTTTTCTATTTAATAGTTCATCTAATTGATCTCTAGAGGGCAAATTAGAAGGCATTTCTATTAAGCCGTGATGTATCTTTGTTTTGAATTGATCTGAATACATTGTAATGATACGATCAATATAATATTGTTCATTATCATTAAAATCATAGGTATAAGATAGGGATTGAGCGGATTCTGTCCATTGTTGGATTTGAGAATGATCTTCTGGATCGGATAACCATTTTTCAAATAAAGTAATCAGATCCATCATTTTTGATTTGAAATCCATTTTTATTTATTTCTTTCTTCTTTTTTTTATTTTATTCTTTTTCCTCAATTTTATTTTTTAAGTCTGTACTCACTGATGGAAGTTCATCTCCTTTTTTCTTCTTACGTGTTGTATCAGTATTACGTTGTTTTTTAGAACTGAAATCATAATGTAAGACGCCATTATCATTTCTTTTTAATTCGAGTCCTTTAATGGTAGTAATTCGTTGTTGTGATTGATCATATACAACAACTTTGAGGGTATTAAGTAATTTTTTATCGAGAGCATTTCGTAAGAATTCAAATAAACCTTCTTTTTCACGAGTATCAAGTGAAAATTGTGGGGAGATATCTTCAATAAATAATCGGATACGATTTAATCGTAATCCTCTTTCAAGACGATGCCATTGTCGTGAGTAGGCTTCACGAGCACCTTCTTCTAATAATGTTCGAAAGGAATCACTTGGATTTGCTAATGTATCATTTTTTTGATCATATTCGGATATCTTCTTTTGAGTTTTATTATGACGAGGATGATCCATATCTAAATATAAATAGTATATAGGGTTTAGATATTGTTTTATAAATTAATTTTTGGTAGAAGAAATAATTTGTTGGAAAATGGAATCAAGACCAATAGATTCATTTTTTGGAATGGGTAACCAACTTGAAAGATCTACATCATTTCCAAATGTATAAAATGTCCTCCAACAAAAACACTCCTTATCCTCTAACCCTATCTCTTCCCATTTATAAAAATCATTTAAATTCGTTTTTGTAATATCTACTTGACATAAGTAATAATCTTTATATTTAATAGGTGGTTTTTCTAGATAGATATCATTAGGTTGTAGGATATCGTGTAATGGATCGAGTGAGTCATTTTCAGTCCAGAGTTGATTGCCGCCGATGGTTAGTATGATAAAGCGGTGTACATTAATTTGGTGTTGTGTAATAGTAGATTTGAGATAAGTAAAAGGGATAATAAACATCTTAAGATAGTAAGTAGTAGGTACTTTAAATGTCACAACCAGTATATCCCGATAAACATACGATATCTGCATATGAGGCATTTCCATTGCCGAAATTTATGGCGAGAACAAGACGGGAAGTAAATTCCATTGATGCAATAAATGCGAGACAATTTGAGCATTGGCAAACGGATGGGAAGTATGGTACGATGAATCGTCCGGATATGAATCAACAGGCACCATTTTATGATATGGCACCGAATGTGAGTCGTACAAATGATCGTAGTTATCGTTCTCAGCCTCGATATGATGCCGATGGAAATCGTGGAGTACAAAATCCCTATTTTGATAAATATGATACATCATATGATGCCAGAAATATGACACGAGAATTACGAGCCAGCGTCTATGAAGATAAAAATACGGGGTACTTAAAGGAATCAGATCGATTATTACAACGGAATTTTGACAATCGTTGGCTAAATCCCCTTGTAGCAAAACAACAAGCTGAAGCTGCTGAACAATTACGCCCTAAAATGGACGATATTCGCTTATTTTATTTAAATAAACCTTCACCTACTATGGATTCCTCAGGATCCAATTCTTCCTCCAATATATGTTAATTAAAATCTAACTCTACAGGCATTGAATACACTTGTAATTTATTTAATGATGATGGTGTCTGTTTTGTACGACGTCTCGTTGTTCTTGTCTTATTTTGTTCTAATTTTAATGGAGCATCTTGTTCTGATAATGGATCCGTTGGAATCTCTGATGCTGTATCCGATGATGTTGATGATACTGACTGATTCTTATTCCGCTTCTGATTTTGCATTGTCTCCTTTAAGTATGAATTGTATCCCGCTCGGATTTCATCCTCGTGGGCTTCAATATAATCTAAAATCTTTGTCTCTAATGCCCATCTAAAAAAATTCAATTTACCTATCGTCGTCATAAATTGCTCATATCCTGGAATCTTAAACATTATCCTCTCACGACGACAATTTGGATCAAAATACTGCTTTGAATACGCCTTTAACTGCCCCTTATAACTTAAATATACCAAAAACTCTTGACCATTCAATGGATACCGAATAAAACTGTTACGCCTATATTTTGTCACAAACCACTCAATCGTCCTCAAACCTAATGGTGCGTCACC
>JACCDY010635069.1_pt1 | contig 19991 bp, 32 predicted proteins | sample 7446391 | NCBI WGS metagenome assembly JACCDY01 (sample SAMN15323451, study PRJNA562643) | freshwater metagenome | isolation source: river surface water | place: USA:Blue River Watershed | collected 2017-08-18
CGATCCGCTCGAATGCTGGGGCCGCGTACTGCTTGATGTACGGGTTCTGCTTGGCGAGTTCGTCTAGTTTGGCGGCGCCCGCCTTCCGCGTGTCTTCGAGGAACGAGTCGGCCCCGAGGTCCGGGGGCATGTCCCCGCCTTCTCCCATCTCAAGGACGCGCGCTTTCCTGGTTCCAGCCACATCGAGCTCGTGCTGGCTGGCTGCAGATAGGGCCATCAGCTGTGCATCCTCACGTAGCTGGCGCTCCTTCCGCTCGGCTTCCTGCCTGGCCATTGCGGCGTCCTGTGCGCGCTGCTGCCCAACGATACTTGCCACCTGCAACGTGGCGCCCTGGATGCTTCTGCCGGCACTTTCGATGGCTTGCCCCACGATTGCCCCGGGCGCCTGGACGCGCGTACTCGGCAGAGCGTCGGGGGTGGTCTGCTGCTGGTACGTTGGGATTCTTGGCATTATTGGGCCCCTAGTTTTGTGCCACCACCGGCGGCCGCATAGCCACCGTATGCAGAAACCCCGCTCTGGATCAGCTGCCCGAATGCTCCGAGCGCTCCAGCCTGCTTTACAGCCCTGGCAGAGGTCCGCATCTGGGCAGCCTCGTCGCGCATTGACTTGGCCTTAAGGGCGCCTTCATAGCGGATGTTCAGCGCATCGAGTTCGGCAGCGGTTCCGCTTTCTTCTGCAATTTGGGCCATGGTCCCAACGGGAGCGAATCCCGATTGAGCAATCGATGCTCGTTGCGCTCCAAGGATTTGCCCGGAACGTTTGCGCTGCAGCTGTTCGGCCAGCGCAGCCTGTTTTTCGGTGAGCACTGCGTTTTGGTCAAGCAGGCGCGCATTTTTGCGTAGCGCGTCGGCTTGACTGCCAGCCTGGGAATACGTCCCAAGCGCCTGCATTGCACCGGTGCCAAATGTTGCCGCGGCTAAAAGCAGAGGGATTGCCATCAAATCACCAACGCGTATAGGTCCATGTCTGTCCCCTCTGGCGAAAATGCGGACATTCTGGCTTCCCGACGGAAGCCTAGAAGCTCCGCCCAACGGCGCCCTTGTGGGAAATCTACGTCAACCCAGGCCTCAATGCGGCGGATTGCTGCGGGGCTGAGAATGCGCATGGCCGCGCGGTGTACTGGAAGCATGGGCGCAGATGGATGGATGATTGCCCACGCAACATACCTGCCCTCCCATTGGCGCATCAGGCCACCACATGCAATCGGTGCACCGCGGCGGGAAACCGTGAATGCCAGGCCTGAGTCTGCCAGCTTGTTGGCGTACTCGTGGGTATGCCCCATGCCCAGATTCAACAAATGCTCCGGCTCGAATCGCGAAATGGTCATCTGCTGTTGACCTCAAACTCGATCCCCAGCGCAACGATGGTGCACGGGAGCGGCTGATCTTGTTCGATGCAAATGTACCCGTCGGTGTCGTAGGGGCCAGGGAATCGGACGACCTTGTCACCCGTGTACGCTGGGACACCCTGGTCCATCGAGTCCCCCGGCACTCGGAATTCCTCGCGCTGCATGTTGGTGAAGCTGGGCCCGATCTTAAACCCGACGGTTTCAAGGAGTCGCACCACGATGTTGTGGATCCGGCGGGTCTTCCCGATGCCTGGACCGTCATCCGATTGGATGTCCAGCCGGGTGGTCTTCAGGCGGGAGACGTTGTGGAGTCCCACGTGTACCACTGACGCATCGCGGTCAAGTGTGACGGACCCACCAGAGACGCTCTTGTCTGCGTGGGTTGCACCGTCGGCCAGGATCTGGACCGTCAATCCGTCGAGGTGGTCCAGCCCCGAAATGGTGTCCGTTGCGGCGCCCGAATAGGTCAGATGGCTATCCAAGTAGACCTGGTCCTCGACGTCGACGCCCAGCTGGTACTCGTCGATCAGGCACTCGACGTAGTAGGTACCCCCGCGCTCTACCAGGAGCCAAAGGTCGTCGACCGTGCCGTCTGGGGATGGGATCACGCAAACGGCGGAGACGGGCCCGCCAACGTCGTGGCGGTGCCATGCGGTCACGTCCTGGTCGCGGTCGTAGGTGATGCCCCGGAGTTCCCCGGACGACGTGGTCAACCAAAGGACGTTGGCGGGCTCCTTCTGCGAAACGATGTCTCGGAAAGGATTGAACCCCAGGTGTTCGGCTAAGATGCTCATGTCAATGGACTTGTAGCCATCGCGCGAGCTGTCCCACGTGAACCGGCGAACTCGCTTTCCGGTGCGGCTGATGTAGACCACATCGTCGTCGATCCGGACGGGCAAGGCCTTCGAGGCCCCCGACGCTCCGTAATGGTCGATCTTGACGTTCAAGGGCCCAAAAGCCTCGTCGCCGTTCTGCTCGGCCAGGACGAATTCCCCTGAGAAGGTGCCAACAAGCAGGACGTCGGCCGACACAATCCAGGAAATGTCGGTGACGTCACCTGTGGAGATCTCCAAGAGGAAGGCGGAGTCGGCGGCGAGGTTGCCCGATGCATCGGAGTAAGCGAAGTTCAGGAAGTCCCCGGCCACGCTGCCGTAGATCCGGTTCCCCTTGGTCAGGATCATTCGATTGCGGAAGAACTGGACCCTCTCGGGCAGGCCTCCAAACGTGGGGGATTCGGTCTGTGCAATCTCGTTCCATGCCCAGCGGTGAGAAACAAACCCTCCGATCCCTGTCGAAAGGGCAAACATGCTGGTGGTTGCCCCGTAGTCGTATCCATACGAGATTTCGGCAGCATCGCCAGGGATGCGGCGCACTTTTGCAACCTTGGCCCCCACTGGGACGTCTGGATTTCCAGCAACTCCACTTTCGACTACTTGGAAATACCATCTGCCGCTCCCGACGTACAGCCATGCAACATCGGTCGCGTATGTCTTGACCCCATAGAAATGGGATGGCGGTTCGTTGATGGTTAATAGAGCGGCGGAAGCGCTCACAAGCTGGTAGTAAGCTCCGTTTGCGATGAGGAATTGACCGCGAGACATGTTCATCCCTACGGTGAATTCGCGAAAGACCAATGGATGTCCAGAGTCTTCGACACAAAAGATTTCGTCGATGCCTGTTGGCTCGAACGTGGTATTGATCGAAACCCGATCGGGCGTCTCGACGTAGGCCCAATACTCCTCAAACCCTAGATCGGGGTCCGCGATAGGCTTCCAGATCTGCATGGGCTCATCGTCTAGCTGGATATCCTTGATCGGAGGCGGGGCAAATTCTGCCGCCTCCACAGTCCAGGACGTGTCAGAAATGCGGCTGATCACCTGGAGAGGGAGATTCCCCTCCGAGTCGCAGACGAACAACTGGTCGCCCGACTGCGCCCACGAGATCCGGACCGATCCATCCGACCGGCGCGGTGGGGTCGGCCACACCGCATCGCCGAACATGTATGGCGTGCCCGGGCTGCTCTCGATAATCCCGCGGTCCGAATAGACGTGGATCCCGCCACCGTCTACACCGATGGCTAGGACGTAGGACTGTTCGCGGTTGAACACGAACGGAACGAGAACCACCTGGGCGGTTCCCTCGCTGGCGATGAATCGCGTGCCCGGCCGGCGGCGGGCTGGACCCGAAACCATTGGGAGGTAATTCTGGAGGAGTACGCAGGCCGCGGGGTACTTCCCGAAATCGGCACGGCCATCCATGAGAGGGCTGAATTCCCCGGCGTTGAATGCGGTCTTGGCCGTGGAACCTCTGGCCATCTCTTACCCCCTAGATTGTAACCAGGTGTCGTCCGGGATCGTCATCGGCGGGTCTTGGATCGCGCTCATCTGCCGCGCGGCGCCGATGTGCTGCTGGTACTCCGCCCAAAGGGTCGCCTTCTTCGCGTTGTTCTGCGTCACGGCCTCGCATACCTCGAAGGCGAGGCGCGTCGCAAAGGCATCCACAAAGACCGACGCCCATTGGTTCGGATCCTCGACCAGGGAAACGTATTTGATGGACAGGGGCGCGGTGAGATCGGTTAGGATCTGCCTTCCCTCGACCATGTACGGTGCCGTCGATTCCGTGATGATGTTGGACAGGTATCCAACCTCGTCGGCTCCGTCGATCTGCACCAGGCTGATGCAATCGTCCGGGAGCTGATACTGTAGATCGTAGCCCCATGCTGGGGCGTCGGCCAGGGCCGCAATCGATGCCCGCTTGATGGCAAAGGCCCACCGGTACTTCTCCAGCTCGGATTTGAGTAGGATGTCATACACGGCGGATAGCTCTTTGGCCTCCTTGACGTCGTCCGCCAGGGAGGTGATCCGATCAGCGCCGAGCTTGGTCAACGCCAGGTTGCAGACGGCAATTTGGCTGGGCATCGGATGCCCCGCTTACAAGACGGGCGGGAAGGTCTCGACGGCCAAGCGCGCTTGGATCTGTTCCAGGCAGGCGCGAATTTCCGACTTGCTCGAAATCTTGGTGTCATCGATCACGACTTCGATTGCCTTCGACGTGGTCGAGGTGTCGATGTTGATGTCCGTTTGGCCCTTGCCCCGATCGATTCCGACGTAATGCTTTGCCATTGGATCCTCAGTGGAAAAAGGGAAGGAGGGCAGGGGGATTGCTCCCCCACCCCTCGATTGGAACAGTACTTACGCGTCCAGGTAGTAGCGGACGCGCACCGAGATGGTGCCGGCGGCATCGCCCGCGGTGTCGCCCGTGGCAACCAAGTCGTAGGGCTTGCCGGGGTCCGACGTTTCGCCGAGGCGCTGCCACAGGGGCTGGCCAATCTTGGAAATGTCGGTCGCGGCGGCCTCTTCCAGGACGTTGGTCCAGGCCACGGCACTGGACAGGTTGAGGTCGCTGGCGAACTCGTCCGCGTCGACGGCCCCGCCGCTGTTGTTCTCGGCAATGTCGTAGATGCCCAGATCGTAGGTCGCGCTGGTGCCAAGGGCATCGGACGCGAGCTCGAGCTGGGTGATCACGGCATTGGAGGGCAACCGCATCAAGCGGAACGTCGAGGTGTCGGAATCGGCGGCGGCCACCTCGATGGTGGCAACCTTAACGATTTCCTGGTACCCGTTGGACGCGAATTTGTCCTTGTTGGTGTCGGCGTTGGTGACTTCGGTGGTCTTGGTATTCACGACGGCCATGTTTGCATCCTCCCCTTATTCGGCGATCTTGATTTCGACGACGCGCTTGGGATCCAGGCGGGCAGCGTTGATGCCAGCCTTGGCATAGACCACCCACGGATGGCCCGTGCGGGTCTTGTCGTTGTAGATGTCGACGTTCATCGCGCCCCAGTTGCCCCACTGCATGGCCTGTTTGGTCCAGACCGGCAAGCGCCGGTAGGTGCCATCGGTCACCAGCAGTTCGGTGTGGATGAACTGGAATCCCATGAAGTACTCGATCTTGCCCTCTTTCAGGGTCAAGGGCTCGTTGTAGTCGCGGGACACCACCATGGCCTCGTCGAACAGGTCGTCGTAGGCCTCCGCGTTCACGGCGATGTACACCGGTTCCCGCGAAAAGTCGACGTTGTTCTTGTGGAGGATCTTGCGGGCCGCGCGGAGCTTGGCCACGTTCAGGCCGGTGGCGGCCGATGCGCCGACGGTCTGGAGCACGATCTGCGCCGATCCTTCGCTGGCCCAGGTCGTGGTCGTGGTGCCTTCCTTGCCGGTCAGAGCATCGCCGAAGAACGCAGCAATTGCCAAATCGTCCTTCTTTCGTTCGAAGGCGGCGCGGATGGATTCCACGATCTTGGACTTGGGATCCTTGACCGACTTGAGCTGGTCGAACGAGTCGAGGAATACCGGCTTTTCGAAGAATCGGGGGGTGATCCACCGACGGGTGTATTCCTGCTCGCTGGGTTCGATCAGCCCGTAACGGCTGGTGACCTCGTTGACGGTCATGGAGTCGAGGCGGTCGAGCGGGGACGCTTTCTCGCCTTCGAAGGTGTCCATCATGAAGGTGGACGCAACGCGGGAATCCTGCTGTTGCAGGGCCAGGTCAATGGAATCCTTGAACTGGGTGGTAAAAAGCTGAACCATGCTGTCCATGGTGGTTACTCCTTAGAAAACGGTTTTTGGTCGGTTTCGGTTGGAGCTTGTCCAGCATGGTTGCCGGGGCTTCGGCGGGCTTTTCGCCGCCCGGGCGTCTCCTCCTCGGAGGTGGAAGGGACCGTATCGGCCGGTTTATCCTTCTGTTCGACCCAATCGACAAGCTTTTGGGCTGCGGCCAGGACGTTTTCGACCTCCAAGCCGCTCCGATACACTAAACGTAATACCTCGATGCGGGTTTGTGTTGGCGTCAAGCGACACCTGCCGCGATCTTCTGTAGGCGTTCCATCTTGGCCCGAGCAGCAGCATCGCCATTGTACAGGCGCTTGGACATCTCGGGGTCGCTCTTCATCATGTCGATTTCGCGGCGCGCCTCTTCCGGCGTGGTGAAATTCTGATGGTCTGTCTTGGACATGCCAATGGATGGGGATTCCGTCATCTTCATGCCGATTTTGGACATGAATTCCATCATCCCCTTGGTGCCCAGGGCTCGTTCCAGTTTGTTGGCCGTCTCGACGTCGACCCCGAACTGGAGAGCGGCGCGTCGGGCAGATTCGATGCGAGGCTCGTAAGCCTGCCCCCATTCCTGCTTCAGCTGCTGCATGTCCAGTTGGGCTTGTTCCAGGAATGCGGATTCCATCTTCTCGACCTGTCCAAGGGCGAGGCTCTTGTGCCACTCCGCCAGCTTGGCGGCTTGGGCGCCGGTGATGCCTGCCCCGTGGAATGCCTCGGCGGCCGACTTTGCAAAGTCTGGATCGAATCCTTCGATCTTGTCGAGGCCGTAGCCGTCCGGCAAGTCGGGGCGGCCCAATGCCTTGTAAACCATGTCCCACCCGACCGCATCGTCCGCCCCCTTGGGCACGGGGATCTTTTCCCCACCCAGGTACTTCTCGAGGTTGCGGTGGGAAATCAGCGCTTCGGCGGGGCTCTTCCATCCCTTCTTCTCGGCCCATTGTTGGAGCTCGGGATCGACGCCGGTTGCCCAGAACTGGGTGGGTTCTCCTGGGGGTGGGGTCTGTTGATTCCCCGCCGGAGGAGGGGTATCACTGGGCGGTGGATTGGGGTTGCCCGCGATGAGGGAGGCAGCGGACCCGGTGGAATCAGACATGGTCGTCTCCAAGTGCGTGGATGGTCTGGTCATCCATGCACAGGTGTTCTTGGATCCGGAGCCAGACCTCGCGGCGACCCTCGGCCACTGCTGTGGCGTGGGTGTCGATCTGCCCGTTTTCCCCTCGGATCACGCATGAAGTGCCGGCATAGCAAAAGCGCTTCAGGTCTGCCAGTACCTTATCCGCCAAGGGGGCGGGGGTTTTGTTGTCAGGAGCAAGGAACAGATTCTTGTAGGCGCGGGCAATGTCGCGCCGTCGGAACCATGCCTGCCGGATTGCGTCGTTCAGCATTTAGAGCCCCAAAAGGCCAGCGTTTGGAATCCCTGCGGTGGCCTGTGCTTGCGCCAGGTCTTTGGCCGCCGATCCTGCCACTTGGGCCGCGCTGAGGAGCTGGGCGGCCTGCTCTTGCTGCGCGCGCCCTTGTTTGATCGCGGCGACTTCATCGTCCGACCGCAGCACCTTGGATGGAACGCCGTTGACATCGGCCAGCACCTTCAGGGCCTCGTCTCCGTCGACTCGGTCGAGGATGGACGGGTCAATCTGCGCCACCGGGCTGATCCCTTCCATCATCCGGAGGATGCCGACGCCCTCGCTGGCGCGCATCGCTCGGGTGATCTCCGAGACGTATTCCACCTGGTATTCTCCGCCCATCTGTTCCCAGGACGGCGGCGCGGGCGGTAGCGCTCCGGCTCGGGCCATGATCCCGATTTCTCGCTCGATGAGGGGCCCGAGGAATTCGGACTGGAGGCGACCGGCAGCGGGGGCCAACAATGCGCCCTTCTCGGCGGCGCGCTGTAGGACCTCGGTCGCGGTCATGTTGGTGCGGTCTTCGGCCAGGACCTGGAACAACGTCACGAGGAAATGGTCGTTGATCAGACGGCGTTTCTGGTCCGTCTTCTCTTCGAGGGCGGGGATGTTCCCGCCGGTCTGCAAGGGGATGACGGATTGACGGCCGTTCGCATCGACCCCGCCTTTGACCATGGCTCCCGGGCGCATCTGGAACGGCTGCAAAACTCCGTTGTCTGCCAGCAACAGCGTCGGGTCTACCTGGTGATGGAGTGCCCGTAGTCCGGTCTTCTCCATCTCGTTGAGCATCTTGATGTCCGCCAATGCGTCCATCGCCGGGGATCGTCCGTAGGTTTCCCCGGGGGCAACCACATAGCGCCCGATCATGTAGGGGAACTCCCAGTACCCCGAAACCATGACGTCGCTCTTGCTGTCCATGCAGATGTACCGTGAAGTCCAGGGCATCCCCTGAGCATCAACGCGCCAGGCCTTCACCTCGGGAGCGGGGTAGACGCAGTGCAGGAAATCGAACTTGGTTTCTGGTTGCGTCTCGGCGGCCTTGCGGATCTTCTCGGGGAGCTCGGCCTCTCCGAACTGCTGGATTGCCTGTCGGGCCGTGAGCCCGAATTTCCGATGCACCTTGTCGATGCGGCCTTGGTGATCCTCGGCCAGGAAGATCTCGGACATGTGCCGCGTGCTGTAGCGGATCCCCCGGCCTGGGTCGTCGTCCACGTACATGCACGCGGTGCCCAAAGCGCCCAACGACATGTAGAACTCGTGGGCCTGGCTGGCGAAGTTGGACCGCGGGGAATACCGGACGCGGAAAAGCTGCTTGGTGATCTCTTCCAACCAGGTCCGGGAGTCCTTGTCCTCCTCAAGGGGCCATTGCGGCGTGAGCTTGTGCCATCGCTCGGCGCGCGGCGTTGCAATGGATTCCATGGCAGCGGCAAAACGGGTCAGCGCCAGCGGGGCGGTCGAATCGAAGATCTTGGACGTCCGCTTGTCCCCCTGGGTGCGGACAGTCCCAAACCATTGATCTTGCCGAGGAAGCACGCGTTCCGTGATCTCCTGCCAATGCGTTTCGAACTGGCTGCGGTCGGCAGCCATCTGCTCGTGCTGGTTGATGATCTGGGAAGCGTCGCTCATGCTGACCCCGCTTTCAATGTAATCAGATGGGCCGCGCCATGAATTCGTCGAACTGATTGCCTGTGCTGCCCGTGATGTAGAGGCCTGCCCGCGTGCCAGCCATCAAGGTGGAAGGGATTTCCAAGGAGCCCTGGAATTCGTTGTTGATGTAGATGTCGAGCCACTTGCCCTGTGCCACGGCCCGGATGTACGAGGGCACCGCCAGGACGGGGTTCGGCGTTAGGCTGAGGTCGTTGGTCGTGACGCCAGCCACGACGGTGCGCACGGCCACGGCTCCCGTTCCTGCGTTGACGCCCACCAAGATGTGGTTTGAGGTGTCAACGTAGCGGAGCATGAGGTACATGCCGCCGGCCGCGTACGCGTTGAACTTGGCCTGTACTTCGTGGTCGATGGTGGACGTCTGGACGGATGCAGCGGCGGTACCAACGCCAGCTGCGACACACAGCCCGGAGCCGTTGCGGTTGAGGTTGGTCCCGGTGTGCTGGGTCCATGACCCCGACAATGCCGCCAACGCGCCCGCGAACCCGTCGGCGTAGCTGACCAACGAGGCCGTGTCCTCGATGAGATTCAGCGAGTAGGTCGACAATGCGCTGGTGAGTGCCCGGAGTCGCCGCTGCCGGATCTGCCCCATGGTGAATTTGTGGCAGTTCATCGTGGCGCTGCTGGCATCGGCGTTGATCCAGACGATCATCCCATACACGTCGTTTTCCCGCAACACCAGGCAGGAACGGTAGTTGCGCGACCGGGTGACCTGTCTGACGGACCAGTTCACCCCGGCGTCGTCGGATTGCCACAGGAAGAGCGATCCTCCCGAGGCGACGTAGTCCAAGGCCAGGCCGATCAGGCGCCCGTCAGGCATGCGGTGAATGTCGGAGTGCCACCAACGGGTCCCGCTTGGGTGCGTGATCGTGAGCGTGCTGGTGGTGGCCCCCGCCCAGCTTTCCAGGATTTCGCCGGTCTTGACCAGCTTGCGAACACGGAACCCGGCGTCCACGATGTCGTGAGCGATCATGACCCAATTGGTCCCGTCGTGCCAGAACGAAGGAGATGCCCAGTCCTCGGTCGCGACGTTGGCGGTCAAGATGGTAACCGGCGCACTCCAAGAAACGCCGTCGGCAGAGCGGATGCAATAGACGCTGTTGGAAACGCCCGTGATCCGGCTCCGGTACATCTGATAGAAGTACCCGTCGGTATGCTTGTACAAGTGCGTGTCGGAGTTGTACCCGCCGGACGGAGTCGGGACCAACGGGTTTCCGGTCGTGCCGGTCCCTTCCATGGTCACGCCATCCGGCTCCACCCAGGTGCGCAGGTCATTCGAGACGAAGATGCACGGGTTTTCGGTCTGGTCGCTGCCATTGGCGAACGGGGTGACGGCCATGAGGTACTGCCACTGCCCGCCCGCGCATCCATCGGGGGTATGCAGCACTGACGGATGGACCAAGATGTTCGAGGCCTCCGTGCCGGTGTAGTATGGGCTCTCGATGTCCACCACGTTCCCGGGCTCGATGGCCAGATCGTGAATGGACAAGCGCTGTGGGGATTGCCCGTACAAGGCCTGGTCGGCCTCCAGGAGATCCTTTTTTGCGTAGTTGTTGAGGGAGGCGATATAGGAAATCATCAGCGCAATTCCTTCCAGCGGAGGGTGGCGGCGGCATTGCATGTGCCAGTGAATGGAGTGACGACGACGGATAGATTCACCGGGTTGGCTCCGTTGATGTCGAGGGCCAGCGGGATCTTTCGCGCCACATCCTGGACAATACGGTTCGCTGTTACGCCGGTCCCTGCAAGGACAAATCCAGAATCAACCACGATCCCGCCGGAAATGGCGTTCGCGGTTACGTCCTTCTGCATGCATGATGCAACAGGGGCCACATCTGCGAATGCAGCTCCGGTGAGCGTCCCGCCGACCACAATTTCCCAGAAGCCGTTGTTGGTCGTTGCCAAAAGCTCGACCCCGACCTCTGTAATCGGAACTCGGTTGACGATGGTTCCGGCGGTTGGGAATGTCAGCGCATGCCGAATCGACAAAATCGGGCGGCGAGCCGTTACGGCAATGGATGTAACCCCGTTGGATGCCGAAGACCCGTAACCGTTGGGGGATTCGAACCCACCCTCGGAAATGACGGCAGAACAGATCTGGTCCATGGTGGATGTGCCCGACGCTGTGCCGGTATTCTCCAGCTCATAGCGGCACGGGAGAGAGCCGGTAGTCGTCCAGACCGTGCTCAGAACATTGGCATTCAGGAATGTGTGTGCCGTGGTCAGTTCGCCGGTGACGGGGTGAGCGAATCCGCATTGCACTCGGCCGACGCCCAACCATTCGAACTGGATGAACATCAGGATGCTTTTGGTCGGATCCGGAACCGTTCCTGACGTCCAGCTTGCAGATTCGACGGCGTTGTCCACAACAACGCCCGACACCTTAGTCCTGCGGACAAATCGGAGTCCCGTGGACGTTTGCTCCAGGAATACCCCGCCGTCGGCGTCGAAGTATCCCACGCGCCGGCGGACGTTGGTTGCCGCGGCACCAAGCACAAAGGACATGACGATCAATTGCCCTTTGCCTGGCTGGTATCGGACGTATGGCTTACTCTGCCGAATCACCTTTGCACCCGATGCGGTACCACCCGTGGAAAGTTCGCACGTCGATTTCAACGGGCGATGCGTCACGGATCCGGTGCCACTGAGCGAGGTCTCCCACTGGTACGGTTCCAAGTCGTACTGCATGGTCGATTCGAAAATCCCGACCGGTGCGGCGGAACGAAGCCAACCGAATGCGGTCATGGAGAAATCTGGCGTAATGACGTCGATGGGCGATGCCCGGAGCTCGGCGTCGGTGACTGGACCAACTACAGGCATCGACCCGCCAGAAAGCGCGGGGATCTTGCGTTCAATCGCCCGGAGGGTGTCCTCCGTCGCGAGCGGCAGCGGTGGCCCCCATTGCCTGGAGGATGGGGGCATTATTGGCCCAGGAGGGTCTTGACGGCCAGACCTTGCGGGGTTGCTGCGGTGCCGGTTGGACCGGTTAGGATGGTCGCGCCGCGTCCGCGCCGTTTACGCAGGAGGTCGCCCTGGCTCTGGGTTGCCTTGGCTTGGCTGTAGGTTGGCATCTTGGGAGGCGCCGACGGCATAGGGGCCTTTGGCGTGCCCAGGAAATCGAGCGGTAATTCGGCCATGGCAACCCCCTATGGGCACAAATATATCACCAGTATCAGGTGAATAGGTCGAAATCAACGTAAGCGCTGGCGTTCTTGGGCCATTCGGCGGCGCTGGTTGATCGGACAACTGCCTGGGTTTCGCCGAACGCGTCGAACAGGTATTGCAGCCCGTCGGACACGTGCGAAAATTGGTTTTTGTCCGGAACGTCCTTGTAACGCTCTCCGGAAATGGCCAAGCGCTTGTAGCAGTACCCCCCGGCCATGGCCTTGCGAAGGGTCGTGCATCTCGGATGCAAGAGGAATCCAGGCTGTCCGTCTGCCATCCTGCGCAGGCTTTGGGCGACCGACTCGATCCGCTTGATAGGGTCGTTGGTCGAGGCTGGGTAGGCCTGGATATTGGCCTTCTGGAGGATCTGGAACGGGGTCTGCTCGTCGGCCTGGCTGCGACCCTCCCCAGCGGGGTCTCCCTTGATTGCTCCGATGGGCCAGTCACGCCATTGACCGCGCAGCTTGGGCCCCAGGAGCTCGGCGAAACGGGATGCTCCCATGTCGGTGGCCACCAGTTCGTCGAAGATCCGGATCTGCCCCGAGGGCAAGCGTTGTCCAAACGCTGCGGCTGGGGTCAATCCGAAGTCGATCCCCACGTAAATGGGCAGGCCTGGCACCAGGTCGAATTCTCGGCAGTGCAGGGAGTCGATGTAGTCGGGCCAGACCGGCTTCCCTTCGCGCACATAGCCATATTCGCCGTTGATGTAGACCTTGATCCAATCCTGGCCTTTCCCCGCGATCTGGCGCTCGTAGTACCCTTCGGGCAGGTTCTCGACGTTCTCGGCGTTGGGGCTCAACCCTCCCGGCTGGTCAAAGAATGCGTACCCTTCCGGCTTGATCTCCTCGGCCAGCTTGTACCACCAGTGGTCGGTGTCTGGCGGGTTGGTGTCCATGATGATGCCAGACCACCCGCGGCCACCCATCATCGCCGAGGGATAGCGCCCGACGCGGCCCGTCAAACCATCGATCACGGCTTTGGGGATTTCGCGGGCCTCGTTGACCCATGCGCCGGTGAGCTCCATGGACAGGAGCTTCTTGATGTCGTCGGGTCGGTCGAGGGCGATAAACAGGAGTTCGAGTTCCATGTCGCCGACGCTGATGCGGTGGGTCGGCGGTCCCTCGCCTCTCCAGTCTCCGAGCGATTGGGGGAACCACTGGTGCCACGTGAGGATGGTAGTAGTCTTCAGTTCCGGGTAGGTGTTGCGGATCGCTGCCCACCGAGACCGGCGGATCCCATCGGCGCCTGGTGGTTGCTCCTTGGCCCTGCGCATGATCTCCATGCAACAGGCAGTGGACTTCCCGGAACCAAACGGGCCCTTGATGCCACGGACAAACGAGTCGGATAGCATGAAGGCCTTTGAAACTGGGCCGGGCGGCTTGTACCGGAGCGTCGTCACTTGAGATCAATCTGAATGGTCAAGGCGTCGGGGGATTTCTTCTTGGCTTCCCACAGGCCCAAGTGTTTCCCGAGGAGTTCGCAGCCCTTGAGGACGGCGTTGTGGTCGGCTTTCCATTCGCCGGTTGATTCGCCGTTGGCGTCCTTGACTTCGATGGCTTGTCGCGCTCGGTCGATGGTCTCCTGGATGGTTTCCAGGATGTACTCGGCGGTTAGACCGGTCTTTTTGGACAAATTGCTTCGCGCTTTTTGGATCGCTGCCTGAACGTCTGGAAAAGTTAAGAGCTGCGATCCCATCACTTTGGCGCTTTTGCGGCTGTATCCTGCTCGGATCGCCGCTTGAGTTCCGTTGAGGTCGATGAGGTATTCATCGACGAACCGCTGGCGTTTTCCCTTGAGCATTCCATCGGCGCGGTTTGGTTTTTTGGAGTTGGGTTGCCCAGACATGGACCCCTCCTTTCTGTGTCGAAGATAATTTCCCACGCGCTTTTTTGCGTGTGGGTCAGCTTCGTTCAGCGTTGAATAGATCTGCCTTCAGATCCGAGAGGACGCGCCCCCCTTCCCCCCATGGCATGCGTGTTGCCAGGAGGTTCGAGGGGTCGCGGTCCTCGTTTGGTCATCCCCGTCCCCCGGCTGTGCCGGTGCTTGAATGAGTCCGCAACGAGTCGTCGAGTCCGCTGGCAGCTTCCCAGGGCTGCCCACCCTGTCGGGTGCCCAATGGGGAATATACTCCACAGATCCGACCCTAACAAAGCCGTTGCGCCTGCACCTATCGGGCAGGCGAACAGGCGGGGGTTAGGCGGATTCCTGCGGCGGGGCGGAATCGTAGACTAGGATATAGTCCCACCCAATATCAGCATCACCGCAAGCATGGAGCCTCCACGAATGCTTCGCCCATATTGGGCGTTCTTTATCCATGAAAAAATTGAGAATCTTAATCGCGGCGTCGTGATTAAATGCCCCCATCGGATCTAATGGGTAGACATATTCTTTTGCACGTACCCCCTCAGACACGCGCAGGACCGCCTCAAGCGTACCATTTCCAAATATGCTCTTGATAACAATGCATATCCCATGACGGAATTCGATCATCTGCACCCTCCATTTCCCCTAACAAGCCCGTTCCACCGTGACCTTCGGCGCAACCTGAACCAGGTGGGTTAGGTGCACGCCTGCGGCGGGGCAAGCATCACAGCGAACCTTCAAATCCCGTCGTCCCGCCAATTTTCATATCAAATCCGTGCCCGTAGCATCCGCTGTGCGAGTTCATCAAAGAAACGAACAAAACTTCACCTGCGTCATTTACAGCCTTAAATGTGACGGAGCCTCCTTCGCCATAGCCATTTTCGATAAAATCAACCTTATACGCGGTATCGAAATTAAAGCCGGGGAAATCCACTCCATCAAGACCTTCCAGATTCTCAAGGTGCTCAAAGCTTGTCGGCTCATCCTTGGTGATCTTGTACCCAAATGACTCGCAACACAATTGGCCAAAATCAAAGCCAACAAAAACATTCCTGCCGTCAACGATATTCAGCTTGCACGAAAAGCAGCCTTCACCAGATTCAAAAACTCGCATATCTATCTCCTTTTTGTTGTTTTCTCAAACTTAGATCAAACCCACCTAACAACCCCATTCCACCCGCATCGCGCCCGTTGTCATGCTGTGAGCGCGATCAGGTGAATAGGGTTGTTAGTACGCCTTCCCGCCAGCCGCGCGCCGGTTCTCGGGCTTGTGGTCTGCCCGCTTGGCGTTGTATTCCAGCTTCTCGACCACGGCCCCGGCCAGGTCCAGGTTGAGCCCGCCGGCCAGGTCAGCGATGCGGATGATGGCATCGGCCAGCTCCACTTCGATCCCTGGGCGGTGCGGTAGCTTGTCGTCTTTGAGGCCTTTGCGGTGCGCTTCCATGGCCTCCGAGATCTCGGAATGGACCAGGCAAAGGAGCTCGCCGACGTTCCGCTTGATGGGCTCCCCGGTGTGGATGTCGTGCCACCATCCGCCCTCTACTGCCGCGGCGTGGCATGTTCCGACGAGGAATGCAACCCCGACCTCGATGTTCTGGCGTTGGACCGGATTCATAGAAGACCCTTCATGTGGTTGTGGTAGTGGAGGAAGTCGGCGCGATCCACGAAAGGGATCGTTGCTTCGAGTCTTGGAGGCCCGACTAAATGTCCCCTGAGGAATGCAGACCGACGCGACTTGTCGAAGAACGTCTCCATCTCCGCGGCCAAGGCCATGTCGTCGGCCTCGTGGATCAGGTCGGTGCAGGCCTTGAGTTCGTCCCCGAGCTGCGGAAGATCGAGGCCGGTTTCGATGGCACACCAGACCTTGGTTTCGAGCTCGGAGAAGTCCGGTATAGCTTGCTTGATCGGACGGCGGATGTCGCCGATGTAGGCCTCGGGGCTGTCGTGATGCAGGGCCCACAATGTCCAGCTCGCGTTCTTGGTGATGCGCCAGACGATGGCCACCATCATTGCGTGCTTCGCGACCGAGTAGAAGACGGGCGCGGCGCCGCCGTAACGCCCCATCATCGAAAGGTGGTGCGCGATGTCGTCCAGGCGCACGTCCCGAGGGTCTGGGTTGAACGGGTCGAATCCTTGCCCCGTGAAGGTGTGGCAGCGAGCGATCAAGTTTGGTCTTTCGGTTGGGTTTTGAGGACCAGATCCCACGGCACGAACGCGACCGCGCCGTCAGAGCTGGAGGGGTAGATGCCGAGGTCATCGCAGGATGCCCCGGTCCATGCGACGGTTCCCGGCTGGGATTGGATGAACTGGACGGGCAGCGGCTCGGGGACCATCTGGCGCCGACGGGCGGTCCACATGGCATGCCGAGCATCGCCTGCGTGCAGGTCGTGGAGGTAGGCCAAGGCAGCCTCCAGGGAGTCAGCCAAAGACCACCTCCCACCCGGGAAACCGGCTCGCCCAGGCCTGCGCCTCGCGGCACACGTTGACGGGCTTCCCGCCAGGCCCCACGGTGGCCACGCCGACGAAGTTCCCCGCGGTCGGGTGGACTTCGCGGCGTCCATTGATGGTGCGCTCCAGCTTGAGGAGGAACTTGCCGCTGGAGATCTGGGTAGCTGCCAGGTTCCGTCGGAATACCTTCTCCCGTTCGCGGTCTCGACGGATCACGTCCAGAACTCCGGGACCATCAGGCCGCGACGTGCGCAAACCCGGCGGAGCTTGTTGCCCAGCTCGATGCCGGCTGTTCGCATCTCCTCCAAACTCGGCAGGTTGCGTTTAGTGGGCTTCGGTTCTGGCGGCTCATTCTCGGCGATCTCGTGGGCCAGGGCAAGGAGGCTGTTGAGTTGGTCGATCCGTGCGAGGCGTCGTAATTCTTGCATGGCAAACCTTTCACGTTGGCGGATGGTTTCGGAAATGGGGCAGAGGTAGGGGCGGCCAAGGGGGATCACATTACACCGTCCAATTCCAGGGGAGCGACGGAATACGTTGTGTCATACCAAAAACTTTCGATTTTAGGGTCCAGCCTCTTCATTTCTTCTTCCAACGCTCTTTCCTCGGCGAAGGTTTTAGCGCGGTCCCTGATTGCCGACTGGATGCGCTCTATAGTCGCCTGGAGGAGCGCGCAAAACTCCTTTGCTCGCGCTTCTGATGCAAAGGCTTTCACGACCCAATCGGTTCTGTCGCTGTACTCGCCACTTGTTCCGCAAACGATGTAGATGGTCTTCATGGCTGCGCCGCCTTGAGTCGGTCGATCTCGCGGAGGCAGGCGCTGCGAAGCGTCGAGAACTTGACGGACCTCTGGTGGTGCCGATCCCAATGCATCACGATTCGGCGCTTGTGCCACATCTCGCGGTCCAACGCAGCCCTCGCCATCCTCTTCAAGAGGCTGATCCTCGTCCGGACGTAGCGGGCGCACTCGGGGGATTGGTGCACTGCATCGTGCTTCGGAGGGTAGAGCGCGGTCCCGCATCGGAACGGGCGCATTCCTCCGGGAGCAAGCAAAGTTGGAGCCCCGCAGTACGGGCAGGTGTCGGGGATCATGGCTCCCCCTCCCCGCTCGTGGTGGCCTGGGTGCGGAGGGCACCCAGCGAATCGAGGAGCCTGTACCGTCGGTCGTTGGCATCGACATACGCTCGGCTGTTCGGGATCCCAGCGTCTTCAGCCGATCGAATCGCAAGCGTCAGTTCTCCGATCTCACACAGGAGCCGAAGCTCTTCTGCCTCCCCCGGCCCGATAGTGCGAGCGCGGGAGGCGGCGAGCTTGTAGCCATCCTTAAACGCATCTTGCAGAGTCCAATGGTCGTATGCTAACTCCTCTCCGTTGAGAGGTGGCACCACCACCGGAGCCACCTTGAGGCGCTCCAGCTCTGCTTTGAGTTTTTTAATTTCTGGAAGGATTGATTTTGCGACGTTATTGCCGATTTTTAATTCAAGCTCCTGCCCGATCTCTTGGAATGGGAAATCAAGCAAAATCATTTCCGCGTTCACGTCACGCGTTTCCTTGATTTTCTCTAGCGTTTTTATCGCTGCTTTTGCAGAATAGATGAGATCACTGATGTAAACGCCAGCAATCGAAACTGGCCCGTACTTTAGGACTTTGTCCGCAGCTTCTTCAAATTCTTCGTGCGTCATTGTTTGCCCTTGGTGTTGAGGCCCCTTAGATCCCGCAGGGCCTTGTCGATGCGTTGTAGGTGGGTTTTGGGATTGGCGGCCGGCGCTTCCCACTGTGGTCTCGGCTTCCGGCGCCTGTCCACCTTCCGGATGGTGCGGATCATCGAGCGCCCCACTTCCACAGGTGGACCGCCTTCCGTGCGGTCGGTGCCTGGACCAGCAGGTCGCAGCATTGGACGCGGAACACGGGGGCATCGAATGGGCCGTTGACGAAATAGTCCTTGGGCTCCAGGACCTTGGAGCATCGCGGGCAGATTGCCGAGAATTCGAGCTCAGGCATTGGAGGCCTTCCGTTCGTCGCGCTCGCGGCGGAGCTGACGCAATTCGACGATGGCTTGCCGGATGATCTGGGCACCCGATTGTGGGAGCATCCCGGCCAGGTGTTCGAGCTCGGGAATGATGTCGTGCACTTGGCTCATGCGACGGGCCATTTTATTTCGAGTGCACGGTGTGCAATCCTCTTGATTTCTCCTACAGCATGGGCCATCACTTCAGGATCACTGTTCCCATTGACGGGATAGTCGCGGATCTTCTCGAGCGCATCGCGCAAGTTCAAAACCTGATGCACATAAAACGCCTGTACTGTTCCGTCCATGGTCAAATCCCCTCCTGGCGGAGGTGGCGGTACCGACGCTCGACGGGTTGCGTCCAGCGCTGGCGGCCGGCAGTCATGGATAGGATCTCGTGGTGGATCCGCGCCTTGGCATCCTGGAGGCCGATGGCGAACCCTTCGAGTTCCGGGGTAGCAGAGCCTCGCGCCCAGACCTTCCAGCGGTAGACGAACCAGAAAACCCGCTTGGCGTGCCCGATGTATCGCGAGGTCTCGACCCAGGGGGATTCGAAGCGCTCGGGTTTGGCCAGGAATGGCAGCAGGACGAAGGGATACAGCTTGCGCATTGGGTTGTCCTTGGATGGAGGTTTCCGGCAGACCGGCTGGCGCGGAAAGTGGTGCGAGGCCCCGCCCGATTGGACGGTCATTTCAGTATCCGAAATAGATGAACAGGTGACACAGCGCCGATACGTAGTAGCAGGACGCGATATTTTCGGCGTCATGCCCTAGCAGGTCGTATGCGATGCCGGATCCGGTCACGTCTTCAACATCTTGCGAATGCACAACCGGCCAGCCGGATACCTTTTCCCAGGTAGCGAGAACCACCATTTTTGTGTCCTTGGATCGCCGCCAGAACCGGCGGGCTTGTGTAATTAATTTACGCAAAGGTTCGGCAAAATAGAACAGGGAAAATGAACTTTTTTTTCACTGCCCCGGCGGGCGTCTCCCTGCAGCGATTTGGAAATCGAACCGGGCGCACTCTGGGCACCTGGTCCAGACATCGGTGTTTCCCGAGCGGGTGTTCCATGCCCAGCGCTCCGACCGATACCGGCCGTGCTTCGGGCAATGGGCCTCCCGGACCTCCAGGACGCCCGAGAACAGGCCGGAGGGTATTCCGCCTTCGCCGGTCACCGCTTGACCCTCTGGTCCTGCCCCTGGAGGCAAAGCAGTGGGTTCTCCCCGATTAAGCGGGAGGTCATCCGCGCGCCGTACATGGAGATCAGGCCCTCGGGGTCCAGGTTGGTGGTGTACCACGTGGGCCGGCAGTCGCGATACCTCGAGGACACCACGAAATCGAGCTCGCCGCAAGCGTAGTCCTCCTGGTAGTCGCCCTTCCTCCGCTCGCTGCCCAGGTCGTCGAGGATCAGGACTGGCACCTGGCGCCAGGAATCGATCAACCGGGCCACCAGGTCGGGATCCGAAACCGCGTTGGACCGCAGGAG
>JACCDY010028860.1_pt1 | contig 19980 bp, 14 predicted proteins | sample 7446391 | NCBI WGS metagenome assembly JACCDY01 (sample SAMN15323451, study PRJNA562643) | freshwater metagenome | isolation source: river surface water | place: USA:Blue River Watershed | collected 2017-08-18
AGCTATGTTTCGGCCTATGCTTTTGCCGCCCTGATGCCAGATTTCAAAGGCTTTTGGGCAGCGTGGCTGGTGCTCACCATCGGCACCGCACCCTATGTTTACCTCGCGGTTTCAGCTGCACTGGTTCGCAGCGATGCAGCCACCGAAGAAGTTGCCCGCTCGCTCGGCCTCGGCCGTTGGCGTGTCTTCACCAAGGTCACCTGGCCGTCAATTCGCCCAGCCGCAATCTCGGGCGCAATGCTTTCGGCCCTCTACACACTCAGTGACTTCGGCGCCGTTTCAATTCTTAGCTTCGATACTTTTACCCGCGCAATTTACAACGCCTACCGCTCCAGCTTTGACCGCTCGGCGGCGGCCAGTTTGGCAGCCATCCTGGTGGCAATCACAATTGTGCTGCTGATTGCCGAGCCTTGGTTGCGCGGCAAAATTGTGCCGACCGATTCACGAGTTCGCAAAACCTCACTGATTCACCTCGGCTGGTTTGCGCCAATCGCAGCGACCGTTGCCCTGACTTGGGCGGCGCTGGGCATTGTGGTGCCGACCATCAGCTTGGTGCGCTGGAACCTAATCGGACTATCGCAAGCTGATGCCGGCGAGCTCGGTCGAGCCCTAATCAACTCGATTAGTTACGCCTTGGCGGGCGGTTTGGTCGCGGCAATTTTCGGCATCGCGGTGTCGGTGCTCGTGGTGCGCTTCCGCTCAAAAGTCACCGTGGCGCTTGACCGAACCATCTGGCTCACCCACGCGGTGCCGGGCATCGTGGTGGCACTTTCACTGGTCTTTATCAGCAACCGCCTGGTGCCCCAGCTTTACCAAACCAGCGCGCTCGTGATTATTGCCTACCTGATTTTGTTTTTGCCAAACGCAGTGGCCGCAATGCAAACACCGATTAGCCAGGCGCCCAAAGCCTTGGATGAAGTTGCGGCTAGCCTGGGCGCCACACGTCTTGAAACCCTGAAGCGCGTTGTGATTCCGATTGCCGGCCCGGGAATCTTGGCCGGTGCCGCGCTGGTTGCACTATCGGTGCTGAAAGAATTGCCGGCCACTTTGATGCTGCGTGAAACCGGCGTTGAAACTCTGGCCACCCGCCTCTGGAATGAAACCTCGGTTTCATCCTTCGCGGCGGCTGCGCCGTATGCACTAATTTTGGTATTGGTTGCCGGAATTCCGGCTTGGTTGCTGAACCGTCAGGTGCGCCAATCAATGTTCAACCAGGTTGACCTTGATCGAAGACTGGAGCGTGAGTAGTGCCAATTGCACTTCAGCTGCGTTCAGTCAGTAAAAAATTTGGTGGTCACACCGTTCTAAAAGGGCTCAATCTTGAGGTCGCCGATCACGAGTTCATCGCCGTTTTGGGCAGCAGCGGCTCGGGTAAAACCACGCTTCTGAGACTGATCACCGGCTTTGAATCTCCTGATTCTGGCGAGATTCAAATTGGTGGTCGGCTGGTGGCGTCGGCCAACAAATTTGTGCCGGCCGAGCAACGCCGGGTTGGGTTTGTTCCGCAAGATGCCGCGCTTTTTCCGCACCTGTCGGTCAGTGAAAACATCGATTTTGGACTTCGCGATCTTGCCAAGAGTGACCGCGCTGCCCGGGTAGCCGAGCTGTTGAAGTTGGTTGACCTAGTTGGTTTTGAAGCACGAATGCCGCATGAACTATCGGGTGGTCAGAGACACCGCGTTGCTTTGGCCCGTGCGCTGGCGCCAAACCCAGATTTGATTTTGCTCGATGAACCTTTTTCGGCGCTAGATGCAGAGCTTCGCGGGCGCTTACGCGACGACGTGCGCCACGTTTTGCGCACCACCGGCACCACCGCAATTTTGGTTACCCACGATCAAGAAGAAGCTCTGTCGATGGCCGACCGCGTTGCCGTGCTGCGCGATGGCGAGTTTGCTCAGGTCGGCAACCCGCGTGAGATCTACCAGGCCCCGGCAGACATTGAGATGGCCACCTTCTTGGGTGACTCGGTAGTTATCGATGGCGTTGTTGAGGGCGGCAAGGTTGTCACGGCTGTTGGCTCACTAACCCCGCTGAACAAAGTGGTTGAGGGTGCGCGCGGCCGGGTTGCAATTAGGCCGGAGAGTTTTTACCTGCAGCCAGATGCCAAGGGCGCTGGCGAGGTTGTTGGGCGCCAGTATTTTGGGCACGATGCCCTGGTTGAGGTGCGTCTGCCGAGCGTCTTAATTCGCGCTCGCGCCAACGGACCATTTGCTCCAGAAATTGGAATGCGGGTTACCGTTTGGGTCCGCGGTTCAGTTAACTTCTACGCCAACTAGAGTTGCCGCGCACCTCAATAAAACCGACTGTGCTTACCCAACAGTACTGGCTCTGACCACAAGCTCTGGTTGAAATGTCACCTGTCGGTGCTTATGGGTGAGTGGAGATTCCACCTCATCGACAAGCATCTCCAAAGCGGTTGACCCAAGTAGACGTGCAGGCTGCTTAACTGAGCTGAGTGGAACCACCGCAGACTCTGCAAAGTCGATGTCGTCGTAGCCGATAACAGCAATCTCACCCGGGATTTTTACCTGCGATTTGAACATGAGCGCCTGGATCAGGCCAACTGCCAACAGGTCGTTAGCTGCAAAGATTGCGTCTGGCCAGGTCTCTTTCTTTTCTTTCAAGAGTTGCTCGCCTACTTCGCGGCCAGCCAAAACATTCATGTCACGGCTCTTATATACCTTTAGGGTTGCAGCGCCTTTAGAAGCACGAATGGCGTCCTTAGCTCCTGACAGACGATCAGCTACCTGAGGAATCGAGAGCGGTCCACCAACAAAGGCAATCTTCTGACGCCCCTGCTCGATCAAGTGCTTGACCGCGATTCGACCACCGGCAACGTCATCTACCGATACTGAGCAGCAGAGGTTTGAATCGGCTTTTCTGTCAACCAATACGGCTTGGGTTCCATTTGTCCTGAGGCCGGCTAACCCTGAAGGCAACTCCTCAACTGGCGAAACTAAAACACCGCTAAGGCGCTGTTGGTTGAAAAGGTCTAGGTAGTGATCCTCGCGTTCGGCAAGGTGTCCGCTGTTACCCAGAAGCAAGGCATAGCCAGCGTCTTCGGCGGCATCTTCAGCGCCGCGAGCCAGCTCAGCAAAGAATGGGTTTGAGGCGTCGAGCACTACCAAACCGATGGTTTGACTTTTTCCGGCCTTTAACTGGCGGGCAGCGTCATTTCGAACAAAACCAAGCTGCGTAATTGCCCGAGTAACTTTCGAAATCGTGGCTTCGCGCACGCGTTCTGGGTTATTCAGAACGTTAGATACCGTACCCAACGAAACACCAGCCAGGCGGGCAACGTCTTGAATGCTGGGTCTTGGTTTGTTTTGGTTAGTCAATTGGACACCTCTTTTGAATATTTCAATCTTAGAGCGCAGACAGTGCCGCAGGGCACCTGTCTAGCAAGGCCTATTGCCAGCATTGGTCGCTGTTTATAACGGGTAGAACACGAATTTGGGAAACAATTTGCCAATTGCGAAACCAAGTGATTAGATAATTGAAACGATTCAAAAAGAAAGGCCTAGGAAGCAATGTCGCCGATCCTAAATAAGCCAGAGATTTTTACCCAGCTCGATGATCAAGCCATCGAACTTCCGTCATGGGCCTTCGGAAACTCAGGAACACGCTTCCGTGTGTTCGGTTCAGCGGGTGTTCCGCGCAACCCATTTGAAAAGATTTCCGATGCAGCTCAGGTGCACAAATACACCGGCCTTGCCCCTTCAGTCGCACTTCACATTCCATGGGACAAAGTGGACTCATACTCCGAGCTGCGCAAGCACGCCAATGACCTTGGCGTTGAGCTTGGGACCATCAACTCAAACACTTTCCAGGACGAGCAGTACAAACTAGGCAGCCTTTCTCACCGCGACCCAGCTGTTCGCCAGCGCGCCATTGACCACCACTTTGAGTGCATCGACATCATGGGAGAGACTGGCTCACAAGACCTAAAAATCTGGCTAGCTGATGGCTCTAACTACCCGGGCCAGGATGACCTGCGAACTCGTCAGGACAACCTCGCTGACTCGCTTCAACAAATTTACGCACGCATCGGTGAAAACCAGCGCCTAGTCCTTGAATACAAGTTCTTTGAGCCAGCTTTTTACCACACCGATGTTCCAGACTGGGGCACCTCTTACGCTCAGGTCAGTGCTCTGGGTGAGAAGGCCATGGTTTGTCTCGACACCGGCCACCACGCTCCGGGTACAAACATTGAGTTCATCGTCATGCAGTTGCTTCGGCTAGGCAAGCTTGGCTCGTTCGACTTCAACAGCCGCTTTTACGCAGATGATGACCTAATCGTTGGTGCTGCAGACCCGTTCCAGCTCTTCCGCATCATGTACGAAGTGATCCGCGGCGGCGGTTATGGCGGTAAGTCTGGTGTTGCTTTCATGCTGGACCAGTGCCACAACATCGAAGACAAGATTCCTGGGCAGATTCGCAGTGTGTTGAATGTGCAGGCGATGACCGCCCGTGCACTGCTTGTGGACCGCGCGGCCATCGATGCCGCCCAGCGCGAGGGCGATGTCCTAAAGGCCAACGACATTTTCATGGAGGCTTTCTATACCGATGTTCGTCCACTGATCGAAGAGTGGCGCGAATCTCGAGGCTTGCCACGAGACCCAATCACAGCATTCAACGACTCGGGATATCTAAAGACGATCGCCGCTGACCGCGTTGGCGGCACCCAGGCAGGATGGGGAGCCTAAATATGACTGAGCAAAACAAAGCGGTTTCAGATCTGATCGCAAGATCAAACAAACTGGGCAGCAATCCAAAGTTCACCAACTATGCCGGCGGTAACACCTCTGCCAAGGGATTTGCCATTAACCCTTCAACCGGCGAGCAAGTTGAGCTCCTCTGGGTCAAGGGATCAGGAGGCGACCTCGGAACTCTAACCGAATCAGGTCTTGCTGTATTAGAGCTCGAAAAGGTTTTGGCCCTCAAGAATGTTTACCAGGGCGTCAAGTATGAAGACGAAATGGTTGCAGCTTTTGACTACTGCCTACATGGCAAGGGTGGCGCAGCGCCGTCTATCGACACAGCAATGCACGGCCTCGTCGACGCAAACCACATCGATCACCTTCACCCTGACAGCGGCATTGCAATTGCTACCGCGGCCGACGGCAAGGCTCTCACCGCCAAGATTTTCGGCGACAAAGTAGTTTGGGTTAATTGGCGTCGACCGGGCTTCCAGTTGGGTCTAGACATTGCCAAAGTTAAAGAGGCAAACCCGCAGGCCATCGGTGTGATTCTTGGAGGCCACGGCATCACCGCGTGGGGTGAAACATCAGCCGAAAGTCAGAAGAACTCGACCTGGATTATCAAAACCGCTGAGGAATACATTGCCAAGAAAGGCAAGGCGGCTCCATTCGGAAATGTCGTCGATAAGTTCAAGCCATTATCGGCAACCAAGCGCCAAGAATGGGCTGCTGATCTTGCTCCCCTTATTCGCGGTTTAGCATCTACCGATAAAGCTATGGTCGGTCACTTTAATGACTCGGCTGTTGTGCTCGACTTCTTGTCACGCAAGAGCCTAAACAAACTCGCTGGACTCGGCACGAGCTGCCCGGACCACTTTTTGAGAACCAAGGTAAAGCCAATGGTCCTCGACGTTCCAGTCACCGCTGGAATCGAGAAGGTAAAGAAGCGCCTTGCAGAACTGCACACCCAATACCGTGCAGAGTACTCGGCCTATTACAAGAAGTACGCCTCAAAAGAATCGCCTGCTATGCGCGGCGCCGACCCAGCGATTGTTCTTATCCCTGGGGTGGGTATGTTCTCGTTCGGAGCCAACAAGCAAACCGCTCGCGTTGCCGGAGAGTTTTATGTAAACGCCATCAACGTGATGCGCGGCGCCGAAGCAATCTCCACATACTCACCAATTAGTGACCGAGAGAAATTCAACATTGAGTATTGGGCACTGGAAGAAGCAAAGCTTCAGCGCATGCCTAAGCAAAAGGCTCTTGCCTCACGCGTCGCATTTGTAACCGGCGCCGGAAGCGGAATTGGTAAGGCAATTGCTGAGCGATTGGCAGCAGAGGGCGCTTGTGTAGTTATCGCAGACCTCAACCTCGAGAATGCTCAAAAAGTTGCGGCTGACCTAGGATCAGATGTTGCCGTTGCAGTTTCTATTGATGTGACGAGTGAAGCGGCGATCATCTCTGCACTTCGCCAGGCTTCGGTGGCCTTTGGTGGCGTTGACCTCATAGTAAACAACGCCGGCCTCTCAATTTCAAAGCCACTACTTGAGACCACTCAGCGCGACTGGGACCTTCAGCACGATGTCATGGCACGCGGTTCATTCCTAGTCTCGCGTGAATCAACCAGAATCATGATTGATCAAAACATGGGCGGCGACATCATTTACATCTCATCGAAGAACTCAATTTTTGCCGGACCTAACAACATTGCTTACTCGGCAACTAAGGCAGATCAGGCTCACCAAGTGCGCCTACTTGCCGCTGAACTCGGCGATCACGGCATCAGGGTCAACGGCATTAACCCAGATGGCGTGGTCCGCGGATCAGGTATCTTTGCCACCGGCTGGGGCGCATCGCGTGCCAAGGTTTATGGTGTGAAGGAAGAGGACCTGGGTAAGTTCTATGCTCAGCGCACTTTGCTAAAGCGTGAGGTCTTGCCAGAAACTGTCGCTAATGCAGTATTTGCATTGGTTGGTGGCGAGCTATCTCACACGACCGGCCTTCACGTGCCGGTTGACGCCGGTGTTGCCGCTGCATTCTTGAGGTAAGACCTTGACCGATACCCAAATCTTTGGCGCTGTTGACATTGGTGCGTCTTCTGGACGCGTCATGCTCGCTGAAGTAGGCACAGACACTCTGAAACTCACCGAGGTTCACCGTTTTCAAAATGGTGTGACTGAGATTGATGGTGAGTATTTCTGGAACTTTGACGCTCTCTTCGCTGAAGTTGAAATCGGTCTGCGAAAGTTGGGGTTTACTGCTGAGTCATTGGGTAAGCCAGTTGTAAGCATCGGAATAGACACGTGGGCCGTTGACTTCGGGGTAATCGACTACTCAGGTGAACTTATGCGTCAACCCCGCGCCTATCGCGATCCGCGTCACGAACGTGGCGTACTGCTGGTTGACGCCGCAATCGAGCGCGCTGAGCAGTATGCCAACAATGGCCTTCAATTCTTACCGTTCAACAGCCTCTACCAGTTGGCTCTATTCAAGAATGAAGAGCCGGTCAAGCTGGCAGCTACAAAACACTTTTTGCTCATCCCAGACCTGATTGCCTTCAAGCTAACCGGCCAGGCAAGGACCGAGGTAACCAACGCCTCTACAACCGGTCTTTTCGACCCAAAGTCGGCGGGTTGGAATTGGGATCTAATTAGCCGCCTTGACCTTCCGAAGCATATTTTTGCTGACCTAATCAGTCCGGGTGAGGCCTACGGAACTCTCACACCGAATGACTTTGGTGCCGCATTGGAACAAACAGTAGTTCTTGCAACGGGCTCACACGACACAGCCTCGGCAGTCGCAGCCGTGCCAGCAACGGATGAAAACTTTGCCTACGTTTCAAGTGGAACCTGGAGCCTTGTTGGACTTGAGCTCGACACCTTTGAGTTCAGCGAAGAGGCCCGGTTGGCTGGATTCACAAACGAATACGGTGTTGATAACACCAACCGATTTTTGAAGAACGTGAGCGGCTTGTGGCTGCTTCAGGAGAGCATGCGGGTCTGGGCCGAAGATGGGTCGAAGCAAAACATCGTTGACCTTCTAGAGGCCGCTCAGGGAGTGCCCCCTCAGACGTTCTTCAATGTGAATGACCCTCGATTTATGGCGCCTGGGAACATGCCGGAGCGCATCCAGAATTATTGCAAAGAGCATGGGCTAACCGTTCCGTACTCTAAGGCTGAGATTACTCGCAGCATCATCGATTCGTTGTCCAAGAGTTACGCCGAAACAATTCAGGCAGCGATCTCACTCACAGGTAAGCACGTCACACGCATCCACATCGTGGGTGGAGGAAGTCAAAACGTTCTTTTGTGCCAACAGACTGCAGATGCCTCTGGACTTGAGGTTCTCTCTGGACCAGTAGAGGCCACCGCTCTCGGCAATGTACTTGTGCAGGCTAGAGCGGCCGAGGTGGTTTCGGGCAACCTAGCTGAACTTCGCAGTTTGATCACTGAAACACAGGACATCAGATCCTATAGACCTCGGAGCTAATTACTCCGATGAGCAACCGCAATTAGTCTTGTCTGGTTAGCTAGTAGAAAAAGGTGGGGCCCCCGAAGGGGCCCCACCTTTTTATTTGACGAAGGTGCTATCCCTTTACAGCACCGGCAGTCATACCAGCCACAATGCGCTTGTTGAAGAACAAGAACAGCACGAGCATTGGAATGGTGATCAGCAGGATGTTCATGAAAAGCAGGTTGTAACTCGTCAAGAACTGGCTCTGGAAGTTGAACAGCGTCAACTGAATGGTTGCATTCTTGTCACCTGGCAAGAAGTACAACGGGTTCTGGAAGTCATTGAACACAAAGATTGACTGCAGAATTACCGCGGTAACAACTACTGACTTCAATAGCGGGAAAATTACCTGGAAGAACAGGCGCATTGGCCCTGCTCCATCGATAATTGCCGCCTCATCCAGCTCTTTCGGAATTGACGCGATGAACGCTCGGAACATGACGACTGTGAAGCTCAAACCAAAGGCAACTTCAATCAGGACTAGACCCGGAAGAGTCTTGAAAATTCCAAGAGCCTGCATCACAAAGATGGTTGGTACAACCGCTGGCGGAATGATCAGGCCGGTCAAGACCAACCCGTTGATGATGCTCGAGATTTTTCCTGGTCGACGCTGCAGCACGTAGGCAATCATCGCGCCGAAAATTACCACGATGGTCACGGATGCCACGGTCAAAATCGTTGAGTTTATGAATGCTCGAACAATCATGAAGTCACGGACCTGAACTACTTCTAAAAAGTTCTCCAAGCCGTGGAACTCAGTTGGAATTGTGAAGTCCAGTGCAGCTGCCTCGGTCTTTGACTTTAGGGCAGTGAACAGAATAAACAGGAATGGCACGATGAACAGCAGTGCTGTTACCACAATGCCGATTAGGCCTGATACGTAATTGCGTCTTTTTTCTTGCTTCATGATTAACCCTCAATCTGCTTTGAACTAAGCCACTTTTGCAGCGGGAAGATAATCAGAGCGATCAAAATAAATAGGACGACGTTACCCGCAGTTGAGAGGCCATAGAAACCTGCCTGGTACTGCTTAAAGATGATTGAACCGATAACGTCGGTTGCAAAGCCCGGGCCTCCCTTGGTGGTTGCCCAGATGATGTCGAATGATCGCAAGCCGCCGATTAGGGACAAAATGATGACAGTCGATGTAGCCGGCATCAGTAGCGGAAAAGTAATGTGACGGAATCGCTGCCAGCCGCTGGCGCCATCGACAAGCGATGCCTCTTTGTATTCGGCTGGAATTGCAGCGATACCGGCCAGGTAGATCACGGTGGCCAAACCAACACCCTTCCAGATGTCGATTGCAGCTACTGAAAGCAGTGCGTACGACGGCTCAGTTAGCCAGAATGGGCCAGGAATTCCGAAGATGTCTAGGGTCTGGTTAATCAATCCGCCCTCAGGAGCCATAAGCACTTTGAAGGTAAGGCCGATGCCGATGGTGGAAACCAAGACCGGGAAGAAAATAACTGCACGGAGGTAGCTCTTGGCAAAAATTGCACCTGAAAGCCAAAGGCCCAGTGCCATACCGATGACGACCTTGGCTCCAGAGGTTAGGAACGCGTAGATGAAGGTGTTGATTACACCCTGAACCAGGTAAGGCTCCTTTAGGAACATCACGTAGTTATCGAAACCGATGTACTCGACCTCAAAGATCGTCCATCGGGTGAGGCTAAAGAAAAGCGAAGCAAAGGTGGGCACTGCGAACAAGACCACGAATACCAAGACACCCGGTATTAGAAACCAGAGCGGGTAGTTTCTCGCCACGTGTTTTGCAGTCAGTGACGGTGTCACTTTCATCTTTTTGTTTTTAGTGTCCATTTTTCTTCCTTATTGAAAGGTCGGGTTCCGAGAATGTTCCCCCGAAACCCGACCTTCAAATTACCCTAAGGGTGGTTTACCAGCCTTCAAGGCCTAGCTGCTGTGCCTGCTTCTTTACGTCTTCGTCGTAAAGTGCAGCGGCTTCCTTGGCGGTGTACTGACCAGTACCAACGGCAACGGTCAACTGCTCAAGTGATGGACCCTTGATTGGGCTCAAGAACTCAAGTGCAGGAGTGGTTGCACCCTCGGTCTCGAAGTAAGGGAACAGGTCAGCGTAACCAGAAAGCAACTCGGCAGCAGCTGGAGCGTCGCTAACCAAGAATGGACCAGTCTGGCCGTTTACATCGATGTAGATCTGAAGACCCTCGGTTGAAAGCTGGAATGCAAGGAACTTCTTTGCAGCTTCGAGCTTTGCACCTTCGGTGGTCTTAGGGATGTACATACCGCTTGGCATCCATACGGTTAGACCGTTGGTTGCTGCGTCGTCACCAGGCTGTGCGAAGAAACCGATGTTCTCGCTCAATTCTGGGTTGGTGCCGTCAAGGGTTGAAACTGCGAAGGTAAGCATTGGGAAGTGAGCTGCCTCACCCTTACCAAGGCGAACAACACCGTCAGCGAATAGTGCTGAAGCGTAGTCAGAGTTGTAATAACCAGCCTTGTTCAGCTCTTCGAGACGTTCAAAGCCCTTGCTAGCTGCAGCAGAGGTTGCGTACTTTGCCTTGTTAGCGGTGTAGTCAGCAGCAAAGTTTGGCTCCACTGCCTGAACGTTGTGGTAATCACCAAGAACGAACAACTGTGATGTCCAGGTGTCGCCATAGGTCTGCATAACTGGGATGATTCCGGCTGCCTTGATCTTGGCGTTGTTTGCCATGAACTCGTCCCACGTCTTTGGAACAGATAGACCTAGGTCTGCGTAAACCTTCTTGTTGTAAAGGATTCCACCACCCATAGCGGTTCCGTATGGAGCGCCGTACTTACCGTTGGCGGTTGAAACGGTTGGCCAGAATGAGTCAACAACGCGGTCAGCCCATTCTTCGTTTGATAGGTCTACCAGGTTCTGGTCTGGGTTGATCGCCTGGAACAGTGAGCCTGAGTTGTAGAAGAACACGTCGTTCATCTCGCCGGTAGCAAGCTTGGTCTTGATGATGTTGTCACCATCTGCTCCACCTGGGCGGGTCTCAAGTTCAACCTTGATGTTTTCGTTTGCAGCTTCGAAAGCTGCGATCTGAAGCTCAGCAGTCTTGATGCTTGTCTCAGTGTTGTCGATAAGCAAAGTGATGGTTACTGGACCCTCAGGCTCAGCCGGAGCACAGCCGGTGAACGCGAGAGCAGCTGCGGTCAGCACTGACGCCGCAGCTAGTGCGCGCTTGCCCTTCTTCATTCCAAAAATCATTTGATCCTCTTCTCTTTCAATTTAGTGAGAGTGGTGGTCATCCACTAACTCTAACCATTGAATCGTTTCAATGTGTTATCAAGTTAGCGAATAAAGCCAGCAAAATTCAAATTCTTCCGATAACAATCAGATAACATGAGGTAATCAGTCGCTTTACCGCAATAAATAAGGGATATTGCCGTACAGCCAACTCAGTGAAAACTTTCCAGATCCGCTGCTAAATCGGCCATGAGAAACATTTGATATGTACCTTGAATCGTTTCAATGTATGCTTTTGCTACGATTTGAAAACTGCTAAATAAGGAAGAAAAATGTCAAAGATGCCATCGCCGTCCGCCATCGACGCAACCACATCGGTCGTCAGCCTCGGCAACCAGTTCCCGTCTGACCTAATCGGTGTTACGGGAGACACCCCAAAACTTACTTGGCAGGTTCAGAGCAGCACTGCAGGTACCGAACAGGTGGCCTACGAGATTGAAGTGTCAGACTCAATCACTTTTGCACCCCTAATGGCAAGCAGTGGATTGGTCACCTCAAGCCAGCAGCTTGCTGTTGAGGCGCCTGGAGGCAAGCTTTCCAGCCGCGAAATCCGCTACTACCGAGTGCGAATTGCAACCCAACTTGGTTTCACTGCGTGGAGCCCGACCCTGACTGTCGAGGCCGGACTTCTCGAGGCCAGCGATTTCAACGCCAAAGCGGTTGGCAACGTCAGCAAGCACAGCGATGCAGCTCCCCTCTTGCGCAAAGAATTTGAACTCAGCAGCCAGCCAGTAAAGGCGCGCCTCTACGTCACCTCGCAGGGCCTTAACGAGATGTCCCTAAACGGACTCAAAGTCGGCGACGAATTTTTGAGCCCTGGCTGGACCTCATACCACAAGCGGCTAAACGTCTCGACCTTCGATGTCACCCACTTGCTCACCAAGGGCGCAAACGCCATCGGTGCAAAATTGGGCGATGGCTGGTGGCGCGGCAAGTTTGGCTTCATGAACATGTACGACAACTACGGAACCAACATCGCCGTACTCGCGCAGCTTGAAGTTGAACTTGAGGACGGCACCACCCAGACCATCGTTACCGATGAATCTTGGAAGACCGGTACCGGATCACTCCGCTTCGCCGACATCTACGACGGTTCAACAATTGACCTCAACCTAGCTGCAACTGGATGGAACAAGGCGGGCTTTGACGACGCTGGATGGTCCGCCGCGGTTGCCTACCCGGTTGACTCGGCAATTTTGAAGCCACGCATCAACTCACCTGTACGAGTCATCGATGAATTTGTTTTGAAGCTAAAGCAGCAGTCGGACCGCGTGCTACTGGTGGGCGAGCAGAATATTTCTGGTTGGGTGCGCCTAGTAGTGGACGGCAAGAAGGGGCAAATCGTCACGGTTCGCCACGCTGAAGTTCTTGAGCCAGGCGAGAAACTCCACACCAAGGCCCTTCGTACAGCAAAGGTCACCGACGTCTATGTTCTTGACCGCGATGGCCGCCACGTGCTTGAGCCAGAACACACCTTCCACGGTTTCCAGTTTGCTGATGTCGTGACCGAAGCCGAAGTAATTTCGGCGGTTGCAGTTGCAATCAGCTCTGACAACGAGATTCGTGGAACCTTCCACTCATCGGATGTGCGCCTGAATAAATTGCACAGCAATGTTTACTGGTCAGCACGTGACAACTTTGTCTCGATTCCTACCGACTGCCCTCAGCGAGATGAGCGTTTGGGTTGGACTGGTGACGCTCAGGCGTTTGCCGGAACCGCAAACACACTGTTTGACGCCGAGGCCTTCTGGCGCTCTTGGCTAATTGACCTCGAGCACGATCAGGCCGAAAACGGTGACGTTGCTGCTGTGGTACCTGACCTAATCAGCCTGAACCCAGTGCCACCAGCCGAGGATGCTGGCTGGGAAGTAATGGGCCGTGCCGGCTGGGCTGACGCTGCGACAATTGTGCCGATGGCTGTATACGAGCACTTTGGCGACAAAGACGTTTTGGTTCAGCAGCTTGATTCGATGCGTCGCTGGACCGACGCCCTGCACAACCGCCGCAACGGCGCTGAGTTCCTGCCGACTGAGTTCCAATTCGGCGACTGGTGTGACCCAGATGCGCCTGAAGACCGCCCTTGGCTTTCTAAGGTTTCAGCAGACTTCGTTGCTAACTCATTCTTTGCCAACACCCTTGACCTAATGGTTGAGGCAGAGCACCTGGTTGGTAACGCCGAAGGAGTCGCCAAGTACGGCAAACTTCGTGATGAGCTAAAGGCCAACATCTGGGCGAAGATGGGCGAAGAGGCGATGTCGACCACCGCTGGCCTCTCAATGGCAATCGAGTTTGACATTGTGCCAGCCGACAAAAAGCAGGCAGCCGCCGACAAGCTAGCAGCCATGGTGGTCGCCGACAACGGCCGAATCACCACCGGCTTCCTCGGCACCCCGCTGATCCTGCACGCCATGTCAAAGAACGGCCACACCGCCGAGGCATACAAGATGCTGATGCGTCGCGAGATTCGCTCATGGCTGTACCAGGTGGACCAAAACGCGACCACAATTTGGGAACGCTGGGATGCTATCCGTGAAGATGGCTCGATTCACTCAGGCTCGATGGACACCGCTAGCGATGCCCAAGAAGACCCATCGATGATCAGCTTCAACCACTACGCATACGGTGCAGTTATTGACTGGGTTTACCGCAATGTGGCTGGTTTGGCTCCGGTCAAGAACAAGCCGGCATACCGCGAATTCACAGTGGCACCAAAGCCAGCGGTCGGTTTCACTTTCGCAGAAGCAACCATTGCAACTCGCTTTGGCGATGCAGCAATTTTCTGGGAACTTCAGGCAACCGGTGACCTGGCAATTCAGCTAGCAGTTCCATTTGGAACCAACGCCGTGATTGACCTCCCGGTGACCGCAGGTTCTGCAATCACCATCAACGGTGAGACAGCAACCAATGGTTCAACCCTGGGTCACGGTGACTACGTTTTGGTAGTCACTAAGCCAGCAGTACTCGACTACAAGTAATCAACTAGAACAAAGAGGCAGTGATGGGCAACATTCAACGTCGTTTTCCGAACCCAAAGGACTTGGCGCAGTTGATGCGTTTTAAGGCACCAACCCTTGATGGCAAGAAGCGCCGCTTGGATGCTGCCCTCACTATCTATGACCTTTACGAGATCGCCAAAAAGCGCACTCCAAAGGCGCCGTTTGATTACACCGATGGGTCGGCTGATCAAGAGATTTCACTGACCCGTGCCCGTCAGGCATTCGAGGATATCGAGTTTCAGCCCCGTGTTTTGCGCGATGTCAAGGACGTCGATCTGAGCTCAGAGGTATTGGGTAAGCGCGTAGCTATGCCATTCGGCATTGCTCCAACCGGATTTACTCGCATGATGCACACCGAGGGCGAGTACGCAGGATCAATGGCGGCTGAGGCTGCTGGGATCCCGTTTTCACTTTCAACCATGGGCACCCGCTCGATTGAAGAAGTTGCAGCGGCAGCACCAAACGGTCGCAACTGGTTTCAGCTATACATGTGGAAAGACCGCGAAAAGAGCATGGCTCTGGTTGAGCGTGCTGCAGCTGCGGGGTACGACACTCTGCTTTTGACGGTGGACGTTCCAGTTGCTGGTGCACGTCTGCGCGACAAGCGAAACGGAATGACAATTCCGCCGCAGCTAACAGTCGGCACCGTGGTCAACGCATTGCCAAGACCGGAATGGTGGATCAACTTCTTGACCACTGACCCTTTGAAATTTGCTTCGCTCGACAGTTGGAATGGAACTGTTGGCGAACTTCTTGACCAGATGTTCGACCCAACCGTGACCTTCGAAGACCTCAAGTGGATTCGACAGCAGTGGAAGGGCAAGCTAGTTGTCAAAGGCATTCAAAATGTTGAGGATGCCAAGCTAGCTGTCGAGGCCGGAGCCGATGGTGTGATCCTTTCTAACCACGGCGGCCGTCAGCTTGATCGCGCGCCGGTTCCGTTCCACCTACTGCCAGAGACCGTTCGCGAAATCGGAAAGCAAGCAGAAGTTCACGTGGACACCGGCATTATGCACGGCGCGGACATCGTGGCCTGTGTTGCCCAAGGAGCAAAGTTCACACTTATTGGTCGCGCTTACCTATACGGTTTGATGGCGGGCGGTCGCGAGGGCGTAGACAAGACCATTGAGATTCTTGGAACACAGATGACTCGAACCATGAAGCTTCTCGGTACTCGCACCCTAGACGAGCTTGAACCTGGTCACGTAAAAATTCTTGAGCGATTGACCGAACGAAAGTAACTTAAAAGCAAAGTGGCCCCAACCAATGGTTGGGGCCACTTCTTTTTAAGTCTGCTGAATTACTTGTATTCGCCAACTAGGCGAACTGCGCCACCGTCAACACCCTTAGCGCCCTGAACATAGGTTGATAGGTCTGCCGGTGCGGCCTCAATCTCGCCGAGGTTCCAGGTGTGAACACCAAGTTTGGTCAGGGTTGCTGCAACTTCGTCAGCCTTGTCAGCCTCAACAACCACAGCCTGGCCGAGGCCAAGGTTCCAGGTGCCTTCGACTGACTCAAGGTTAAATCCGCCCCAGCCTGCAAGAACCTGGAAGACATCCTGAGGAGTCCAGGTTGCGCGGTGAACATCGAGGGCAACACCCTGCGGAAGTACGCGGGCGATGTTGGCTGCAATACCGCCACCGGTGATGTGGCTCATTGCGTGAACCGCTGAGCCAAGCTCGCTCTCAAGCAGCGTGTTTAGAACGCCGGTGTAGAGCGCGGTTGGTTCCAAAAGCTTTTCGCCAAGGCTGATGCCCGGAAACTCTGCAACGTTGTCTTTGTAGTCAAAACCCTTGTCACGGATGATCTTGCGAACCAGCGAGTAACCGTTTGAGTGCAAGCCCGATGATGACATTCCGAGCACGACATCGCCAACGCGAACGTTCTGTGGGCCAAGAAGTTTGGCTGCGTCAACAACACCAACGGCAGCGCCGGCAACATCGTAGTCATCAACACCAAGTAGGCCCGGGTGCTCTGCGGTCTCGCCGCCAACTAGGGCAACACCAACTGCTGAACAAGCCTCGGCAATACCGCGAACGATGTCGGCAATGCGCTCAGGCACAACCTTTCCGCACGCAATGTAGTCGGTCATGAACAGGCTCTTTGCGCCAACTACAACGATGTCGTCGACAACCATTCCAACCAGGTCTTGGCCAATGGTGTCGTGCTTGTCGATTGCCTGGGCAATAGCAACCTTGGTGCCAACACCGTCAGTCGAGGTTGCCAAAAGTGGGCGGTCGTATGACTTGAGGAATGAGTCGTCCAGCATGCCGGCAAAGCCACCGAGGCCGCCCATCACGAGGTCGTTGTGAGTTGCGCCAACGGCACGCTTCATAAGTTCAACGGCTAGGTCGCCGGCTTCGGTGTCAACACCAGATGCCGCGTAGGCGCTTGAGTGCCCGCCTGAGTTAGTCATTCAAAGTCTCCTGTTGCTCGCGCGAAAGTGCGTCGAGTTCACTGTCTGGGCCTGGGTTGCAGGCGGCATCGTCGTTGCGCTCAAGCAGGTTTTTACCCAGGCGTTCAGCGGTCGGAAGTTCAATTGGGTACTTGCCGGTAAAGCAAGCGGTGCAAAGCTGGCTCTCTTGCTGACCGGTGGCGTAAATCATGCCCTCTTTGGTCAGGTAGCCCAGTGAGTCAGCACCGATAGAGGTGCGCACATCGTCTACGCCAAGGCCGGTGGCAATTAGTTCGGCGCGGGTTGCAAAGTCAATGCCGTAGAAGCACGGCCAGGTGATCGGTGGTGATGAAATTCGTACGTGAATCTCGGCGGCACCGGCTTCGCGCAGCATTTGAACCAGAGCGCGCTGGGTGTTGCCGCGAACAATTGAGTCGTCAATAACCACGATGCGCTTGCCGGCGATGACCTCTTTAAGCGGGTTCAACTTGAGGCGGATACCGCGCTGGCGGATGGTCTGCGATGGCTGAATAAAGGTGCGGCCAACGTAGGCATTTTTGACCAGGCCGTGACCGAACGGGATGCCTGATTCTTGAGAGAAGCCGATGGCAGCTGGGGTGCCAGATTCTGGGGTTGGAATTACTAGGTCAGCTTCGACCGGGTATTCGCGGGCAAGAACGCGGCCCATTTCAACGCGGGCGTCATAGACGTTTTTTCCGTTGATGGCGGTGTCTGGGCGGGCTAGGTAAACGTATTCAAATACGCAGCCGGCGCGCTTGGTCTCGGCAAAGCGGGTTGAGCGCAGGCCGTTTTCGTCAATCGCGATTAGCTCACCTGGTTCGATCTCGCGAACAAAGCTTGCGCCAACGATGTCTAGTGCGGCGGTCTCAGATGCAACTACCCATCCGCGCTCTAGGCGGCCAAGTACTAGCGGGCGAACACCCTGTGGGTCGCGCGCTGCGTACATCGTGGTTTCGTCCATGAAGACCAAGCAGAAGGCGCCCTTAACTTTTGGAAGAAGTTCTAGGGCGGTTGCTTCGAGAGTGTGGTCAAGGTCGCCGGCCATCAGGGCGGTGAGCACTGCGGTGTCAGTGGTGTTTCCGCCGGTGATCTCGTTGCTCTCTTGGTTTGGGTAGCGCTCTTTTAGAAGGTCAAGCAGGTCGGCGGTGTTGGTCAGGTTGCCGTTGTGAGCCAGGGCAATGGTGCCGGCTGAGGTGCGGCCAAGTGTTGGTTGGGCGTTGCGCCAGTGGCTTGCGCCGGTGGTTGAGTAGCGGTTGTGACCGACTGCAATGTGACCGACTAGTGACTCAAGAGCTGACTCTGAGAAGACCTGCGATACCAAACCCATGTCTTTGTAAACCAGGATTTTTTTGCCGTCTGAAGTTGCAATACCGGCTGATTCTTGACCGCGGTGCTGAAGTGAATAGAGGCCGAAGAAAGTTAGCTTGGCAACTTCTTCACCTGGGGCCCAGACGCCGAATACGCCACATTGGTCTTGCGGAGACTTGTCGTCATTACTTACAGCAATGTCGAGATTTAGATTTCCGTCGCCACGAAGCAAGGCAGTTTCCTGTCGTTAGAGGTGGGCGTTTGCCTCTTGGAGGCGCGATTACCCCTCTAGTTTAGTGGCTTCTAGGGTCTTAGACCTAGAGGCAGAAATTCGGTCGGCGACCAGTGCCGACACAATGCCCAAGACAGCACCGATGGCGCCAAAGTAAGCAACCAAATAGGTGACGATTGGTTCAGCTGTGCGCTGGTCGGCCGGAATCGATACGCCCACGATGAGTGCAGTGATGACGCCCAGAATGCCGCCGGTCAGTAGGAACGGTAGGTACTTTGGGGTGCGACGAATGCGGACTTGCTCAACTCGTGATTTGTTCTCAGCCATGTATCAATTCAACCGCAAGAATCGTGTGAACCTTCCGGAGTTTTTGGGCGGCCCGGTCCGGCGGGCCCAGACCCACCCCTCTGGCGCAACTTGGCAGTGCTCTCGGGCGGGTCCAGACTTACCCCTCCGGCGTTCAGTAAACCCCTGCATTTTCGGCAATTTTGACTAACTTCACCCCGATAAACCTGCTCACAATCAGCAAATTCTGCGTAGGCAAAAAGCCAGCTACGCGATGCGCAGCTGGATCTGAAATTTGGAATTAATGCCGATAAAGATGGTGGCCAAAATTTAGGGCCAGGCCGAAATTTAGGACGCGGCCAAAATCCGAGCATCCGTGTTTGAAATGCAACGAAATTAAGTTGGCTTTTTGCATAGGCAAATTTGGGGAATTTTGGGCAGGTTCAGGGACCGGAAGGTGATCAGATCGGTCAAATCTGAGGGGGTTTACTGAACGCGCAGAGGTAGCACACCGGAAAGATCGGCACGGGTTCCCGACGCCAAAACCTTGGATTCGGCGAGCGCCTGCTGCCAACTCAAAGTGCCGGTAGCCAGAGCAAACCAAACCTCGGGGCTCATCTCAACCGTGTTTGGCGGAGTGCCTCGAGTGTGCCGTGGACCCTCGATGCATTGGGTTGCCCCCAGTGGAGGAACCCGAACCTCAACCGAATTGCCCGGTGCCACGTCCGCCAATTCTTCAAGCAGAAAGCGGACCGCCGTGGCAAAGGCTGGGTGGGTGCCGGCAGCAGCAGCCGAGGCCGAAACCTCAGCAACTACCTGCCAACCCTGCTCGGGCTTAATTCTTCGCCTAGCCATTTATCGAAATATGCGCTTTATCGACTGATTCGCCGAACAGCGATTAGTTGACCTTCGCTACCGCTGATTCAAACCAACCCTGCTCTTCAGAGGTCAGTGCGCCATATCGAATTGCACGCTCGAAAGCGACCTCGCCAACCTCGGCACCTGGGTACTGAACCTTTTCAATCAGACCAGCATCGTTCAGGTAGAAGAAGGTAACTGCAGCGCCACCCTCACCCTGAAGGCCGACGGCAACGTAGGAGCGCATCATCTTGTCGTAAGTCACGTGCATGACCTTGTCTAGGTCAATGCCACCCTCACGAGCCAACGCAAACTGGGTAGCAAAGTAACAGGTGTCAAACTCGTAGGTTTCGTAAATAACCTCGGCGCTATCGGTGGCAGAACTGTAACGTGCAGCCGAGAAACCCTCAATTGCCTTTGAC
>JACCDY010264940.1_pt1 | contig 19978 bp, 18 predicted proteins | sample 7446391 | NCBI WGS metagenome assembly JACCDY01 (sample SAMN15323451, study PRJNA562643) | freshwater metagenome | isolation source: river surface water | place: USA:Blue River Watershed | collected 2017-08-18
CACCTCGTCGATGATGGCCTCCAAAGCGCCGGTGTCGTTGATTTGCTTCAGACCCTTGGCCTCGATGATGTCATCCACCTCGCCGCCTTCGGTCCACAGGGCTTCGAACACTTGTTTGGCGGCGTTGTTGCTGATGGTGTTGTCACTGATGCGGGCGATTAATGCGCCGAGTTTCGCAGCGCTGACGGGGATGTTGTCAAACGTCACTTCGCCGCTGTTGAGGCGGCGTGACACTTCACCCATGATCCAGTTGCTGGCCAGCTTGGGCTGACCGCAGGCCTTGGCTGCAGCTTCAAAGTAAGCCGCTGCGGCCTTGCTTTGCGTCAACAACGTGGCGTCGTATTCGGGCAGCGCGTAGTCTTTGACGAAGCGCTCGGCCATCACGCGTGGGAGTTCGGCCATCTGGCTTTTGACGCGCTCAACCCAGTCACGGCCAATCACCAGCGGGGGCAGATCGGGGTCGGGGAAGTAGCGGTAATCGGCGGCATCTTCTTTGGTGCGCATGGCGCGGGTTTCGCCGGTCTCGGGGTCAAACAGCACGGTGGCTTGTTCGATCGCGTGGCCGTCCTCAATTTGCTCGATCTGCCAACGCACTTCGTAGTCGATGGCTTGTTGCATGAACTTGAAGCTGTTCAAGTTCTTGATCTCGCGTCGTGTGCCCAAGGGTTCGCCAGGTTTGCGCACCGACACGTTGGCGTCACACCGGAACGAGCCTTCTTGCATGTTGCCGTCGCAAATGCCGATCCAGGTGACGATCTTGTGCAGCTCTTTGGCATACGCCACGGCTTCGTCGCTGGAGCGGATGTCGGGCTCGGTCACGATCTCAAGCAGGGGCGTGCCAGCACGGTTCAAGTCGATGCCACTTTGACCAATGAAGTCTTCGTGCAGCGATTTGCCCGCATCCTCTTCGAGGTGAGCGCGCACCAAGCGCACGGTTTTGTGCACGGTCTCTTTGCCTTCTTCGAGGAAGAACGACACCTCGCCGCCTTGCACCACCGGAATCTCAAACTGGCTGATTTGGTAGCCCTTGGGTAGGTCGGGGTAGAAGTAGTTTTTGCGCGCAAAGATGCTGCGTTCGGCGATGTGCGAATTGACGGCCAAGCCAAACTCGATGGCGCGTTCGACCGCGCCCACGTTCATCACGGGCAGCGTGCCGGGCAGCGCCATGTCCACCGCGCAGGCTTGCGTGTTGGGCTCGGCACCAAAGGCCACTGAAGCACGGCTGAAAATTTTGCTTTGCGTGGAGAGCTGGGCGTGGGTTTCAAAGCCGATGACGACTTCGTAGCCTTGAACTAGCTTAGACATATTGGACTCCTGCCGGGCCGCCCCAAAGGAGGCCAGCGCCCCCACGGGGGGCAGTGATTACACGAAGTGAAGAACGTGGGGGCATCATTGCGCGCGCTCCGGCTTGGCGTGATGAAAATCGGTCTTCAGTTGGTACTGGTGTGCGACGTTGAGCAACTTGGCCTCAGCCAAGTAGTTGCCAATCAACTGCATGCCCACAGGCATACCGCCCTCTCCAAAGCCCACGGGAATGCTCATGCCGGGCAAGCCGGCCAGCGACGCGGGCAGGGTGAAGATGTCGGCCAAGTAGTCAGCCAACGGATCGCTGGCGTTGTTGCCCAGCTTCCACGCGACCGTCGGTGCCACAGGGCCAGCGATGACATCGCACTCGGCGAAGGCGCGTTGGAAATCATCCGCGATCATGCGGCGAATTTTTTGCGCTTGCAGGTAATACGCGTCGTAGTAGCCGTGGCTCAATACATAAGCACCAGTCATGATGCGGCGTTTGACCTCTTCGCCAAAACCTTCGGCGCGGGTCTTTTTATACATCTCGACCAAGTCGGTGTAGTCCTTGGCGCGGTGGCCGAACTTCACGCCGTCAAAGCGGCTCAGGTTCGAGCTGGCTTCTGCGGGTGCAATGATGTAGTACACGGGAATCGCCAGCTCGGTGCGTGGCAGCGTGATCGGCACGAGCTTGGCGCCTTGCGACTCCAAGGCGTGCAGCGCGGCGTCCACGGCGGCCCGTACATCGGCAGCCAAGCCGTCACCAAAAAACTCTTTAGGAATACCGATGCGCAGACCTTGAAGGCTCTCGCCCAGCTTGGCGGAGAAGTTCTCAGTGGGCACATCCAACGAGGTGGAGTCGCGGTCCAGATCAGCGCCGCACATGGCCGACAGCAACAGCGCGCAGTCTTCGGCACTGCGGGCCATGGGGCCAGCTTGGTCGAGGCTGGAGGCGTAGGCAATCATGCCGTAGCGAGAGGCGCGGCCATACGTGGGCTTGATGCCGGTGATGCCGCAAAAGCTGGCGGGCTGGCGAATCGAACCGCCGGTGTCGGTGCCTGTGGCTGCCGGCGTCAAACGGGCGGCCACGGCCGCCGCGCTGCCGCCTGAAGAGCCGCCTGGAATGCGCGTGGCATCCCATGGGTTTTTCACTGCGCCGTAGGCTGAGTTTTCGTTGCTCGAGCCCATCGCGAACTCGTCGCAGTTGAGCTTGCCCAAGGTCACCATGCCGGCGTCTTGCAGCTTGTGCACCACGGTGGCGTCAAACGGCGAGCGGTAGCCTCTCAAAATTTTGGAGCCCGCGGTGGTGGGGAAGTCGCGCGTGACGAACACGTCTTTGTGCGCCAGGGGCACGCCTTCAAGGCAGCCGCCATTGCCTGCCGCCAAGCGGGCATCAGACGCTTGGGCTTGGGCCAAGGTGGCGTCTTCGTTGAGGGCCAAAAAAGAGCCAGTGGTGTCGGCCTTGGCGCGGGCCAAAAAGTGCTGGGCCAGTTCAACGGCGCTGATTTGTTTGGTGCGCAGGGCGGAACTGAGTTCGCTCAGCGATTGGTCGTGGAGGGCTTTCGTCATGGTGTCGGCCCTCATTCAATGACTTTGGGGACCAAGAACAAACCGCGCTCCACGGCGGGGGCACTTTGTTGGTTGGCGTCGCGTTGGTTGGGCTCGCTGGCCAGGTCGGGGCGCAGGCGCAGCTCGATGTGGGCGCCTGGCATGGCATCCACGGGGTGGGCCATGGGGACCACGCCGGTGGTGTCGACCGCACGGATTTGCTCGACGATGCCGAAAAAGTCATTGATTTTGTGCAACATGCGCGCCTGTTCGTCAGGCTGAAGTTCTAGCCGAGCCAAATTGGCAATGCGGCGAATGTCTTGGTCGTTCAGGGACATACTTTTATGGGGGGAGAAACCCGCGATTTACGGGCGATGCGGTATTATCTCGCCTTTGTGTCCGCGGCCGCGGGCAAGCTTAGAGGACAAACATGTTTGGATCTTTCCGTCGGTATTTCTCCACCGATTTGGCGATTGACTTAGGCACCGCCAACACCCTGATTTATGTACGTGACAAAGGCATCGTGCTGGACGAGCCTTCGGTTGTGTCGATTCGCCACGAAGGCGGCCCCCAAGGCAAGAAAACCATTCAAGCCGTGGGCCATGAAGCCAAGGCCATGTTGGGCAAAGTGCCCGGCAACATCGAAGCCATTCGCCCCATGAAAGACGGCGTGATCGCCGATTTCACCGTGACGGAGCAAATGCTCAAGCAGTTCATCAAGATGGTGCACCCCCGCTCGGTGTTGAAGCCCAGCCCCCGCATCATCATTTGCGTGCCTTGCGGCTCAACCCAAGTGGAGCGTCGTGCGATTCGCGAATCCGCATTGGGCGCTGGCGCGTCAGAGGTGTATTTGATTGAAGAGCCCATGGCAGCTGCAATTGGTGCAGGGTTGCCGGTGTCTGAAGCATCGGGTTCGATGGTGGTGGACATTGGTGGCGGTACCACCGAAGTGGGCGTCATCAGCTTGGGTGGCATGGTCTACAAAGGTAGCGTGCGCGTGGGTGGCGACAAGTTTGACGAAGCCATCATCAACTACATCCGTCGTAACTACGGCATGTTGATCGGCGAGCCCACGGCCGAAGCCATCAAGAAAGAAATCGGTTCTGCATTCCCTGGCTCTGAAGTCAAGGAGATGGAAGTCAAAGGCCGCAACCTGTCTGAAGGTGTGCCACGTTCGTTCACGATCTCGTCCAACGAAATCTTGGAAGCCTTGACCGATCCGCTGAACAACATCGTCTCTGCCGTGAAAAACGCGTTGGAGCAAACGCCTCCTGAACTGGGCGCAGACATTGCCGAGCGCGGCATGATGCTCACCGGTGGTGGTGCGTTGTTGCGCGATTTGGACCGCTTGTTGGCCGAAGAAACGGGCTTGCCCGTCTTGGTGGCCGAAGACCCACTGACCTGCGTGGTCCGTGGTTGCGGCTTGGCGCTTGAGCGTATGGAGCGTTTGGGCTCCATCTTCACGAGCGAATAACTCAGTGCCACTCGGCACCCTCGACCGCACGCCTCCGGCCTTCTTCAAGCAAGGCCCTTCCGCCGTTTCTAAATTACTTTTCTTCAGCGCCGTGGCGGTGCTGTTGATGGTGGCGGACGTGCGTTTTGGGGTGACCCAACCCTTGCGTGCCACGCTCTCGGTGGTGCTGTATCCGGTGCAATGGTTGGCCATGCGGCCGCAGGCGCTGGCTGAATACTCGACCGAATATTTTGAAGCCCGCGATGTGGCACAAGCCGCCGAACGCGAGGCGCGTCAGCAGTTGTTGGTGCAAGCGCGTCGCTCAGGACAAGTGGAACAACTCGCGCTAGAAAACACCCAATTGCGTGAACTCTTGAACCTGAGCAAGCGCTTAGACACCAAGGGTGTGGCGGCCGAGGTGCTGTACGACGCCGCTGATCCATTCACCCGCAAACTCATCATCGACAAAGGCATGGTCAATGGCATCAAGCCGAGTTCGCCGGTGATGGACGAGCACGGCATCTTGGGCCAAGTGACGCATGTGTTGCCCTTGGTCAGCGAGGTGACACTGGTGACCGATCGCGAGCATTCCATTCCCGTGCTCAATACCCGTACCGGCGCTCGGGGCGTGGCTTACGGCGAAGCGGGGGGCGCACCGTTGTTGGAACTGCGCTTCATGGCCACCAACGCCGACATTGAAGTGGGCGACCTGTTGTCCACCAGCGGTGTGGACGGCGTGTATCCCCCCGGCGTCTTGGTGGGTAAAGTGACCAAGGTGGAGCGTCGCGCGGAAACCGCATTTGCGCGCATCTTGTGCGAGCCGGTCGGTCGCGTGCAGGGCGCGCGCCATGTGATGGTGCTGGAGCCCTTGAGCGACCAATTGCCTCCCCGTCCACAAATTGAAAAGCCGGCGCCGGTGACGACGCACAAAGGAGCCCGCCGATGATCATGCCGCGCGGCCAACAGCTGCTGTTGCCAGCCAACCCTTTGTTTATTTTGATCACGCTGTTGATGGCCTTGTTTGCCAACATGGTGGTCAACATCAGTTTGGTCGGCAATGCGGCTTGGATGCCAGACTTTTTGGCCTTGGTGTTGGTGTTCTGGTGTGTGCACCAACCGCGTTTGGTGGGTATTGGTGTGGCGTTTTTCTTTGGTGTGGCCACCGATGTGCACCAATCGGCCTTGCTCGGTCAGCATGCCTTGACCTACACCGTGTTGGGCTTCATGGCGATCATGATTCATCGTCGCTTGCTGTGGTTCACGGTGCCGTCTCAGGCCATGCAGGTGCTGCCGATTTTTGTGTTGGCCCATGCGTTGGAGCTGTTGGTACGGATGATGTCGGGGGCCTTGTTTCCGGGTTGGATGATTTTCCTGGCCCCGTTGTTAGAAGCATTGTTGTGGCCCATCGTCAGCATTGTGTTGTTGGCGCCTCAGCGCCGTGCGCCTAACCCTGACGCGAATCGACCACTATGAGGGTGATTCGCGACATCGAGTCCGATCTGCGGCGATTCAGGTCGCGCGTGATGGTGGCGACTGGCGCGATCTTGGTGCTGTTTGGTTTGCTCACCGTGCGCCTGTTTTATTTGCAGGTGGTGCGTTACGACGAATTCAACGCACAGGCTGAAAACAACCGCACCGCCATCGTGCCCATCGTGCCCAACCGTGGTGTCATCATGGACCGCAATGGCATTGTGTTGGCCACCAACTATTCGGCCTACACCTTAGAGATCACGGCCTCCAAAGTGGTCGCGCCCCTGGAAGATGTGATTGAGCAGTTGTCGGGCGTGATCGATATCCAAGCGCGCGACAAACGGCGCTTCAAAAAACAACTGAGCGAATCTAAAACCTTTGAATCCGTCCCGATTCGCAACCGACTCACAGACGAAGAGGTGGCACGATTTGCAGCCCAGCGTTACCGCTTTCCCGGCGTTGAAATTCGCGCGCGTTTGTTCCGGAACTATCCCTACAACCAATTGGCCAGCCATGTGATTGGCTACATCGGTCGTATCAACCAAGCGGAAAAAGGCAAGATTGAAGAGTCGGAAGACGCAGGCAATTACCGCGGGACCGACTACATCGGCAAGCTCGGTGTGGAGCAAAGTTACGAGAAGCAATTGCACGGCATCACGGGCGTGCAGCAAATGGAAACCTCGGCCGGTGGTCGCGCGGTGCGACGCCTCAACAGCAGCCAATCGGTGCCTGGAAACAGCGTGGTGTTGTCGATCGACATCAAGTTGCAAAAACTGGTGGAAGACTTGTACGGCAAACGCCGCGGCGCACTGGTGGCACTCGACCCCAAGACGGGCGAGGTGTTGGCTTTTGTGAGCAAGCCCACGTTTGACCCCAACCTGTTTGTGGACGGCATCGACTCCGAGAACTGGCAAGCCTTGAACGAATCACTCGACAAGCCTTTGCTGAACCGTGCCTTGCGGGGTACCTATCCCCCCGGCTCAACGTACAAACCGTTCATGGCCTTGGCCGCATTGCAAACTGGTAAGCGCTCTGAGAAAGTCGTTATTTCAGATCCCGGCTTTTTCATGTTTGGTAACCACCGTTTTCGCGATGACAAAGAAGGCGGTCATGGTGCGGTGGACATGTACAAATCCATTGTTGAATCGTGCGACACCTATTACTACACGCTGGCGCGTGACATGGGCGTGGATTTGATGCATGACCAAATGAAGCCCTTGGGCTTTGGCCAAATCACCGGCATCGACATCTTGGGCGAGTCTCGGGGGGTGTTGCCTTCGACGGAGTGGAAGCGCACCACCTACAAGAAACCCGAGCAGCAGCGCTGGTATGCAGGTGAAACCATTTCTTTGGGGATTGGTCAGGGATACAACAATTTCACCATGTTGCAAGTTGCACACGCCATGGGAACGGTGGCCAACAATGGTTTGAAGATGAAGCCGCACTTGGTGCGTGAAGTGGTGGATGTAGAGACGAAAGCCTCCACGCCGGTGGCCAAAGAGCCCATCGGCCAGTTGTCTTTGGCGCCAGAGAATTTAGAGATCATCAAAAAAGGCATGATTGGCGTCAACATTGAAGGCACATCGGCCTCCAGCTTCATTGGTGCGCCATATGTGAGCGCGGGCAAGACGGGGACCGCCCAGGTGTTCACCGTGAAGCAAAACGAAAAATACAATGCCGCCGCCATCGATGAGCGCATGCGCGACCACGCTTTGTATGTGGCCTTTGCACCAGCCGATGACCCCAAAGTAGCCTTGGCCATGGTGGTGGAGAACGCAGGATTTGGTGCGCAAAACGCCGCGCCGATTGCACGCCGTGTGTTCGACTTTGTGATCATGGGGCAATACCCCTCGCAAGAGGACATTGAGGCTGTGCAAAAAGGTCAGGCCACGCGGCCCATTGGCAAGCCCCGCAGCGTGGCCAGCGTGCCGTGGCCACCGAAGGCCGCCGACTTGGCGCCCGATGAAATTCCTGAAGTCGCGTCTGCTGCCAAGACCGCTTCAGCACCCAAACCTGCGACCAGTGCCGGCAGCGCGGCGCGTTAAAGCCTCAATAGGCCCTCAACGCAAGAACGCGTCGTAGCTGGTTTTACAAATCAGCGCGGCCACGACCACGATGAACATGCCGCGCACAAAGCCAGCGCCGTGCTGAAGCGCCATGCGCGTGCCCAGCAAGCTGCCCGCCACATTGGCCATGGCCATGGGCAGCGCCAAGTGCCACCACACATGTCCCTTGAAGGTGAACAGCACCAACGCAGCGATGTTGCTGGACAGGTTCAACAGCTTGGCGGCCACCGAGGCATTGAGGAAGTCGTAGCCTAACCAGCGCACGAGCAAAAAGACAAAAAAACTGCCGGTGCCGGGACCGAAAAAACCGTCGTAAAAGCCAATTGTGGTCCCCACGATGGAGGCCGCGTAGAGCTCGGCACGTCCCTCAAAGCGCGGCGCATGGTGCCGCCCCATGTCCTTGCGCATCAGGGTGTAGCCCAACACCAGAAGCAGCACAGCAGGCAGCAGGCGGCGCAAAAAATCGGCGGAGATGAGGGTCACCAACCACGCGCCGAAGAAAGCGCTGACCATGGTCAATGCGGCCGCGGGCAGCATGACAGACCAGTTCAATGACACACGTCGGCTGTATTGCCAGGTGGCGAAAGCAGTGCCCCAGATGGATGCACTTTTGTTGCTGCCAAACAAGGTGGCGGGTGCGGCGTTGGGGTACACCGCAAACAAGGTGGGGAGCAAGATCAGCCCGCCGCCGCCAACGATGGAGTCAACAAAGCCAGCGAAGGCGGAGGCAAACGTGGCGATGAACAATTCCATGACGTAGCTAACGAATGCTGAAAAAGAAAAAGCACCGGCTTAACCGGTGCTTGTTTCAGTTGCCTCCTTGAAAGGGGCTTGTTGTATGTCTCCTCGGACCCTCAGATCGACAAGCCGAAGATTGTCGCGAGTGGTGACAATGTAGCGCCCCACAGCGGTGCAAACCGTAGGGAGTTTCCCGAACATCTTAGACATTCGCGGCATCGTGGGCCAGCCACTGGGCGGCCTTTTCCGCCAGCATCAAGGTAGGGCTGTTGGTATTGCCGCTGGTGATGGTGGGCATCACGCTGGCATCCACCACACGCAGGCCGCGCACCACACCCCCTCGGCCATCGCGCACGCGCAGTTCGGGATCGACCACAGCCATGGGGTCGTCTATGCGACCCATGCGCGCCGTGCCCACGGGGTGGAAGATGGTGGTGGCGATGTCGCCAGCCAGGCGCGCCAAGTCGTCATCGCTTTGGTACTGCACGCCGGGTTTGTATTCTTCAGGTTGGTACTTGGCGAGAGCCGGTTGCGCGGCGATGCGTCGTGTCACGCGCAGCGAGTCGGCGGCCACTTGACGGTCTTCAGGTGTGCTCAAGTAGTTGGGCGCAATCTTGGGGGCGTCGGCGAAGTTGGCGCTGGTGAGGGTCACTGTGCCACGGCTGGTGGGATTGAGGTTGCACACGCTGGCGGTGAACGCTGGGAAGTTGTGCAAAGGCTCGCCAAACGCATCCAAGCTCAGGGGCTGGACGTGGTACTCGATGTTGGGGTAGGGCTGATCGGGGCTGCTGCGCGTAAAAGCGCCGAGCTGTGAGGGGGCCATGCTCATCGGACCGCTGCGTTTGAAGGCGTATTCCAATCCAATTTTGGCTTTGCCCCACCAACTGTTGGACAAGGTGTTGAGTGTCTCGACGCCCTGTACTTTGAAGACCGAGCGAATTTGCAAATGGTCTTGTAAATTGGCGCCGACCCCGGGCAAGTCGATGCGCGGTTCGATGCCATGCTGTTGCAGTAGGCCCGCGGGACCTAAGCCTGACAGTTGCAAGATGTGCGGCGTACCGATGGCGCCTGCACTCAGCACCACAGATTCTTTGGCGTTGACGGTGACGTGGTCGTAGCCAGTCCATACTTCGACGCCTGTGCAGCGTTGCGTGCCATCAGGCTCGGTGTGCATCACCAGCTTGGCCACGTGAGCTGACGACCACAACTCAAAGTTTGGACGTGCGTAGCAGGTGGGGCGGATGAAGGCCTTGGCTGTGTTCCAGCGCCAGCCGCTTTTTTGGTTGACTTCGAAGTAGCCGACGCCTTCGTTGTCGCCACGGTTGAAATCCTCGGTGGCGGGGATGCCGGCTTGCACGGCAGCTTGTGCAAACGCGTCCAGCACGTCCCAGCGCAGGCGTTGTTTTTCGACGCGCCATTCTCCGCCGGCCACGTGGTGGCGCAAGGTTTCGCCGTAGACCGTGTGGTCGGCCAACAGCACCTCGCTGCGTTCCCCTTTGGTTCCGTGGAAGGCGTTGGACCCCGCATGGTGGTCTTCGTGTAGTTTGAAGTAGGGCAGGGTGTTGTCCCAGCGCCAGCGTTCGTCGCCAGTGACGGTAGCCCAGTGGTCGTAATCACGGGCTTGGCCGCGCATGTAAATCATGCCGTTGATGCTCGAGCAGCCCCCCAAGACCTTGCCGCGCGGGTAGCGCAAGCTGCGCCCGTTCAAGCCCGTGTCGGGGGCTGTGTGATAGAGCCAATCGGTCCGTGGATTTCCAATGCAATACAGGTATCCGACGGGGATGTGCACCCAGTGGTAATCGTCTTTGCGCCCGGCCTCAATCAGCAAGACACGCTTGCTGGCATTGGCGCTCAGGCGGTTGGCTAGCAGGCAACCGGCAGTACCGGCGCCAACGATGATGTAGTCAAACTGGGTGTCACTCATGGGGGCATAGCTTACTTCGACGTGGGCATCACAAACTCAGCGCCTTTGCCAATGCTTTCGGGCCAGCGTTGCATGATGCTCTTTTGCTTGGTGTAGAAACGCACGCCTTCTTCACCGTAGGCGTGCATGTCGCCAAACAAGCTCTTCTTCCAGCCGCCAAAGCCATGCCAAGCCATGGGCACAGGAATCGGCACGTTGATGCCGACCATGCCCACTTGGATGCGTCGAGAGAATTCACGCGCCACGTTGCCATCGCGGGTGAAGCAGCTTACGCCGTTGCCGAACTCGTGGGCGTTGATCAGGTCCACCGCTTGGCCAAAGTCGGCCACGCGCACGCAGCTGAGCACGGGGCCAAAAATTTCTTCTTTGTAGATGCGCATGTCAGGCGTGACGTGGTCAAACAAAGTGCCACCCATCCAGAAGCCGTTCGCGCAACCCTCGCCAGCTTGTGCATTGACAAACGTGCGGCCGTCGACCAACAGTTGTGCGCCTTCTTTGACGCCCTGATCGATGTAGCCGGTGATGCGTTTGTGCGCGACATCGGTGACGATGGGCCCCATCTCGGCAGCGAGGTTGGTGCCGTTCAGTACCTTCAAGGTCTTGGTGCGCTCAATCAGCTTGGGCATCAAACGCTCGGCCACGTCGCCCACCAACACGGCCACGCTGATGGCCATGCAACGCTCGCCGGCTGAGCCGTAGGCCGCGCCAATCAGGGCGTCGACCGCTTGGTCGATGTCGGCATCGGGCATCACCACCATGTGGTTTTTTGCACCGCCCAAGGCCTGCACACGTTTGCCATGGTGTGCGCCGGTTTCATAGATGTAGTTGGCGATGGGTGTCGAGCCCACAAAGCTCACGGCCTTCACATCGGGGTGAACCAGCACTGCATCGACCGCTTCTTTGTCACCTTGCACCACGTTGAACACGCCGTCGGGCAGGCCCGCTTGCTTGAGCAAGTCGGCGATGAACAATGAAGGCGAAGGGTCAATCGGGCTGGGCTTCAACACAAACGTGTTGCCGGCAGCAATGGCCACGGGGAACATCCACATGGGCACCATGACTGGGAAATTGAAAGGCGTGATGCCTGCCACCACGCCGAGGGGTTGGCGCATGGTCCAGTTGTCGATGCCGGTGGAGACTTGTTCCGTGTAGTCGCCTTTGAGCAGCTGAGGGATGCCGGTGGCGAACTCGACGATGTCGATGCCCCGGGTGACTTCACCTTGCGCATCGGTAAAGACCTTGCCGTGCTCGGCGGTGATCATGCGCGCCAGGTCATCTTTGTGTTGGTTCAGAAGCTCCAAAAACTTGAACATCACCCGTGCGCGACGCAGCGGTGGTGTGTCAGCCCAAGCTGGGAAGGCTTGTTGGGCAGCTGCCACCGCGGCATTGACATCGGCCACGCTGGCCAAGTTGACTTGGCCCGTCACTGCGCCCGTGGCTGGGTTGTACACGGGCTGGGTGCGTGTGCTGGCGCCCTGGGCGGCAGTGCCATTGATGTAGTGCGCAATCTGTGTAGGTGAAGTCATGGTGTGCCTCGGTGTTTATAAAAGATGAGGCAGTGTAGGCAGGGGTGGTGCGTGTAACAAGTGCTAAACCTTGAATTGATTGTTCAAAATAGTGAACAATCAAGCCATGCATGAACAAAAAATCAATGAGTTGTGGCATCACTTGCATTGGCTGAGTGTGCTGGCGCAGCAAGGCAGCTATACCGCAGCGGCCGCACGTTTGGGTGTGAGCAAAGCGGCGATGAGCCAGCGCATCGCCGAGCTCGAACGCGCGGCGCGGGTGCCCTTGGTGCAGCGCACCACGCGCAGTGTGCGCTTGACCGAAGCCGGCCAACGCTTGGTAGACGACACGCGCGCCTCGTTCGAGCAAATTGAACACAGCTTCGCGCAGGTGCGCGATTTGGCAGGCGTACCCAGCGGCTTGTTGCGGGTCACTGCCCCGGTGGCATTTGCGCGGCAGCAGCTGGTGCCGCGCATGGCCGACTTTTTGCGCGCGTACCCCGCGGTGCGTGTGGAGTTGGACATGTCCGACCGCCTCAGCAGTTTGGCCACCGAAGGCTTTGATTTGGCCATTCGCCACACGGCCCGCCCCCCCGATACGCACGTGGCTTGGACCTTGTGTGCCACGCATTCGGTGCTGGTAGCGAGCAAAACCTACTTGCGTCGTGCCGGCACGCCGCAGACGCCAGCGGATTTGCAAGCGCACAACTGCTTGCATTACCAGCGTGCGCAAGACACGCCCGCATGGACCTTTGAACGGCTGAAAGGCAAAGCCAAAGATGCGCGCCTCACCGTGCCTGTGACGGGACAATTGGCGGCGAACAACAGCGAGGCGTTACGCGAAGCGGCGCTGACAGGTTTGGGGATTGCGCTGTTGCCCGACTTCAGCGCCCAAGCGGCGCTGCAACAAGGCAAGTTGGTGCAGGTGTTGTCCGACTGGAAACCGGTGGGGGCATTTGCCGAGCAGCTCTATGCGATTCGTCCGTATTCACCGCATGTGCCGCGCGCAGTGACTGCCTTTGTGGACCATGTGCGTCAAGCGCTGGCGGGCGGCTTCGCGGCGTGAAGCAAGTTCGCGCGCGCGGATGCCGTCAGCGACCGCCGGAGATGTCCATCAAACTCATGGTGGTATAAGACGCAGCGTCGCTCAGCAACCACACAATGGCGTGTGCTACCTCTTCGGCGGTGCCGCCACGCTGCATTGGTACCAGAGGCGCCAGGTCACGTACGCGGTGGGGCAAGCCTCCTGAGGCATGGATATCGGTGTCAATCAAACCCGGGCGCACAGCATTGACCCGAATGCCTTCGGCTGCCACTTCTTTGGCCAAGCCGAGGGTGAAGGCATCGATGGCACTTTTGGCTGCGGCGTAATCGACGTATTGACCCGGTGACCCAATGCGCGCCGCTGCGCTCGACACGTTGACGATGCTGCCGCCCGCGCCACCGTGTGCAGTGCTCATGCGACGAACCGCCTCGCGTGCACAAGCGAACGAGCCCAACACATTGATGCGCATCATGCGTTCCCAGCGCGCCCAACTTTGATCCGCCACTTTGGCGGTGACGTCGACCACGCCGGCGTTGTTCACCAGACCCGATACCCGCCCCAGTTGGGCATCGACCTCGGCAAACATGCGCATGATCTGCGCCTCATCGCTCACATCGGCCTGTACGGCGATGGCGTTGCCTCCGGCCTCACGGATGCGCGCGACCACGGCATCGGCCGCCGCTTGGTTGCTGGCGTAATTGACGGCCACGGCCCAGCCTTGCTGAGCGGCCAAGAGGGCGGTGGCAGCACCAATGCCGCGGCTGGCGCCGGTGATCAAGAGAACGGGTTTCAAGGTTTGTCTCCTAGGTGCGAAATGCGGTGTGTGTTGGCATCCACGATACACCGAGGGACAACAAAACCGAGTAACCTAATTGATAACAACTTCCCGCAACCCTGAGAGAAAGACCTGTCATGACCGTTCGACTCCATGCCGCTGATGGCTTTGAATTCCCTGCGTATGTGGCTCAACCCAAAGGAGCTCCCAAAGGTGCGATCGTGGTGTTGCAAGAAATTTTTGGCGTCAACGCGCACATCCGTGAAGTCGCCGATGGCTATGCCGCCGAGGGTTATTTGGCGGTGGCACCCGCCACCTTCCACCGTGTCAAACATGGCGTGGAGTTGGGTTATTCGCCCGAAGACATGCAAGCCGGCATGGTGTTGAAGGCTGCGATTGAAGCCTTGCCAGCTCCCGGTGTGATTGCTGATATCCAAGCCGCGGTCGATTACGCCGCCAAAACCAGCGCAGGCAAAGTTGGCGTGGTGGGTTATTGCTGGGGCGGCTTACTCACCTGGCGCACCGCGGCCTTGGTAAAGGGGGTGAGCGCAGCCGTGCCGTACTACGGCGGCGGCTCTACCACCGATGAGGAAATTGCGCGCCATCCCCATTGCCCAGTGCTGGCGCATTACGCCGAGGAAGACCACTGGATTCCGTTGGACACGGTGGCGAGCTTCAAGCACGCGCACCCTGACGTAGAGGTGCACTTGTATCCCGCGAACCACGGCTTTAACTGCGACCACCGAGGGGCTTATCAAGAGGCGTCGGCGAAGCTTGCGCGCTCACGCACGCTGGCGTTTTTCGCCCAACACGTAGGCTAAAAAATTCAGGCGCCGCCGCGGAGCTTTTTGGCGGCATCGATGGCGAAGTAAGTCAAGATGCCGTCAGCGCCTGCGCGCTTGAAGGCCAACAGACTTTCCATCATGACCGCGTCGTGGTCGAGCCAGCCGTTTTGCGCGGCGGCTTTGAGCATGGCGTATTCGCCTGAGACTTGGTAGGCGAAGGTGGGCACGCCGAATTCGTCTTTCACACGGCGCACCACATCGAGGTAAGGCATGCCGGGTTTGACCATCACCATGTCGGCGCCTTCGGCGATGTCGATGGCCACTTCGCGCAAGGCTTCGTTGGTGTTGCCGGGGTCCATTTGATACACCTTCTTGTCGCTTTTGCCTAAGTTGGCAGCAGAGCCCACCGCGTCGCGGAAAGGGCCATAGAAGGCGCTGGCGTACTTGGCGCTGTAGGCCATGATGCGGGTGTGGATGTGGCCTTTGGCTTCCAGGGCTTGGCGAATTGCGCCGATCCTGCCGTCCATCATGTCGCTGGGCGCGACAATGTCCACGCCAGCGTCGGCTTGCGTCAGGGCCTGCTTCACCAACATGGCGGTGGTCTCGTCATTCAAGATGTAGCCGGTCTCGTCCAACAACCCGTCTTGGCCATGGCTGGTGAACGGGTCGAGGGCCACATCGGTCATCACGCCGAGGGTGGGAAAGCGTTTTTTCAGCTCGCGCACGACTTGCGGCACCAAGCCCTCGGGGTTGGTAGCTTCGATGCCATCCGGCGTTTTGAGGTGGCCGCTGATGACGGGGAACAAGGCCATCACAGGGATGCCAAGTTGCACGCATTCTTCTGCCACCGGCAACAGCAAGTCGAGGCTGAGGCGTTCTACGCCGGGCATGGAGGCCACAGCTTCGCGGCGTTTCTCCCCCTCGAGCACAAACACGGGGTAAATCAAGTCGTTCACGCTGAGGGCGTGTTCGCGCACCAAGCGACGCGTGAAATCGTCGCGGCGCAGACGACGGGGGCGGTTGGCGGGGAAGGGGGCGAAGGGGTGTTGCATGGCCAAAATTGTGCCTGTTTTTGGCTGTCGCCTTGGCGTAAAGCCCTAGGGTTACCCCATTGTTGGCCCAGTTTGTCTTTGCTAGATTGCTCGTGGGTGGCTTGCCACCCCCCGCTTTTCCTCCCTGAGCGGGGCCTGTTGCGTGACAGCAAATAGGCAACTTGGCCCGACTTCGTGTCGGGCTTTTTTTGAGCGCGGCTAAACTGGCCGCATGTTGTGGATCAAAGCTTTTCATATTGTTTTTGTGGCCAGTTGGTTTGCTGGCTTGTTTTACTTGCCGCGCATCTTTGTCAATTTGGCCATGGTGGAGTCGGGCTCGCACGCCGAGGAAGCACGATTGCTGCTGATGGCACGCAAGTTGATGCGCTTCACCACCTTGCTGATGGTGCCTGCTGTGGCACTGGGCTTGTGGTTGTGGATCGGCGTGGGCATTGGCTGGGGGCCCGGGAACGGCTGGATGCACGCCAAGCTGACCATTGTGTTGTTGGCGCTGGGATATCACCATGCCTGTGGCGCGCTGTTGCGCAAGTTTGAAGCGCAAGCCAACACCCGCAGCCACGTGTGGTTCCGCTGGTTCAATGAGGTTCCGGTGGTGTTGTTGACGCTTGCCGTGATCTTGGTGGTGGTCAAACCTTTCTGAGTGAGCGGACTGGACCATGCGCAAAACCTCGGCGTGGCCACTGTCGCAGCTGTGTGTGGCGTTGATTGTTTACGCCAGCCTGTACCCCTTTGAGCAATGGCGTAACCAAGACATTGCGCCATGGGCGTTCTTGATGGCGCCGTGGCCCAAGTACTGGACGGGCTTTGATGTCGCCTCGAATGTGTTGGGTTATGCCCCGTTGGGTTTCTTTTTGACCCTCAGCGGGCGACGCATGGGTTGGCAAGGTCCGGTGATTTTGTTCACCACGCTGGCTGCTGCGCTGTTGTCTTTGACCTTGGAAAGTTTGCAAAGTTATTTGCCCGCGCGCGTGCCGTCGTTGGCCGATTTTTTACTCAATACCCTAGGGGCATGTCTAGGGGCGGTGGTGGCCAACGCCTTGGAGCAGCTCGGTTTGTTGCACCGTTGGAGCCAATTCCGCGCACGCTGGTTTGTGCGTGATGCCTACATGGCGTTGGTGCTGATCGCGCTGTGGCCCGTGGCTTTGTTGTTTCCGGTGGCCGTGCCGTTGGGACTGGGGCAGGTGTGGGAGCGTTTGGAAGACAGCATGACCAGTGCCTTTGAAGCCACGCCTTTTGAGGATTGGATTCCATTGCGCTCGTTTGAGCTTGAGCCTTTGCTCCCTGGGGCCGAGCTGCTGTGTGTGATGCTCGGCTTGTTGGTGCCCTGCCTGCTGGGCTTTGGCGTGATTCGCCAAGCAGGCCAGCGAGTGTTGTACGCCATGGGCGTGACGCTGGTGGCGCTGGGGATGAGTGCATTGTCGGCAGCGTTGAGCTTTGGGCCGGCGCATGCTTGGACGTGGCTGGGAACTCCTGTGGTCTTGGGTTTGGGCTTTGGATTTGTCACCGCCTTGATTTTTTCAATAGCGTCGGCGCGGACCGCTTGGGCCTTTTTGCTGCTGGCGCTACTGGTGCAACAAAGCGTGCTGAACCAATCTCCTGAAAGCGCTTATTTCGCACAAACCTTGCAAAATTGGGAACAAGGGCGCTTCATTCGGTTTCACGGCTTGGCCCAATGGGTGGGATGGTTGTGGCCCTATGTGGTGCTGGTGTTGGCGCTGGTGCGGTTGACGCGTGAACGTGCGCCGCAGCGCTGAAGGCGCAAACCTAAAATGGCGGACATGACACACACCGCCTACTACAAACACCATATTTTTTTCTGCCTCAATCAGCGCGACAACGGCCAAGATTGCTGCGCCAACCACGGCGCACAAGCGTCATTTGACCGCTGCAAATCCCAAGTCAAAGCAGCGGGCTTGGCAGGGCCTGGCGGCGTGCGTGTCAACAAAGCGGGTTGCTTGGATCGGTGTGCGGGCGGCCCCGTGGCGGTGGTCTACCCCGAGGGCGTTTGGTACACCGTGGTTGACCAAACCGATGTGGATGAGATTGTCGAAAGTCATTTCAAACACGGTCAGGTGGTAGAGCGCTTGCGGGTGCCCGCCGATGTGGGGCGCTGAGGTGTGGCCATGAATTCACACACCCAAAAACTCATACTGAACGGCGAAGCTGGCGCCATCGAAGCTTTGCGCGATGAGCCCGAGGGCACATCGCGCGGCGTGGCGGTGGTGGCACATCCGCATCCTTTGTTTGGCGGCACCATGGACAACAAGGTGGTGCAAACCTTGGCGCGTGCCTTTGTGCAATGCGGCTGGACCGTGGTGCGCTTTAATTTCCGAGGCGTGGGTGCTTCGGCTGGCGACCATGATGCGGGGGTGGGTGAAGCACGCGACTTTTTGAGTGTGGTCGAGCAAGTGGCGCCGCAAGGCCCATTGGCCATTGCGGGGTTTTCGTTTGGTTCTTTTGTCGCCAGCCATGCCTTGGCCGCGCTGCACCCGCACCGTTCGATTGAAAAAATTGCCTTGATCGGGACCGCTGCACAGCGGTTCACCGTGGCACCGATCGCCCCTGAGCTGCATGACAAAACCTTGGTGGTGCACGGGGAAGAGGATGACACCGTGTCACTGGCCTCCGTGATGGATTGGGCGCGTCCGCAAATCTTGCCCGTGACGGTGGTGCCAGGGGGCGGCCATTTCTTTCATGGACAATTGCCGCTTCTCAAAAGCTTGGTGGTGCGCCACTTGCAGGGCTAAGCCGACGCCACACTTGTTTTTTTGAAGCCGCTCGCCGACCTCATTTTTCTCTCAAAGACAGCCATGACACGATTTTTGCGCTCCGTTCTCCTTGGTTTTCTGGTGGGGTTGACTTGTGCATTGCCTGTGCAGGCCCAAGTGCCACAACCCCCAGAAATTGCCGCTCGCGCGTATTTGTTGGTGGACTTGACAGCGCAGCAGGTGTTGGCCGAGTTGGATGCAGACAAACCGATTGAGCCCGCGTCGCTGACCAAGCTGATGACTGCGTACATTGTGTTCGATGCCCTGAAGGCCAAAAAAATCAGCCTGCAACAAACCTTTGGTGTGAGTGAGCGTGCTTGGAAGATGCCAGGCTCTCGAATGTTCATCGACCCCAAAATGAAGGTGCCGGTCGAAGACCTGATCAAAGGCATGATTGTTCAGTCGGGTAACGATGCCACCATGGCGCTTGCTGAGGGCGTGGGCGGAACGGTCGAGCATTTTGTGAGCATGATGAATGCCCAAGCCAAGGTGTTGGGTATGAAGTCCACGGGCTATAAAAACCCAGAAGGCTTGACAGAGCCTGGACACACCACCACAGCGCGTGATTTGAGTATTTTGGCTGGGCGGTTGATGCATGATTTTCCAGATTATGTGAATTACTACGCCATCAAAAAATACCGTTATCCCGGAACGCCTGCTGCCAATGAGAACAACCGCAATTTGTTGTTGTTTCGCGACCCCAGCGTGGATGGCCTCAAGACGGGTCACACCGATGCGGCTGGCTATTGTTTGATTGCCACTGCCAAGCGCGATGCCCCAGGCGTGGGACAGCGCCGCTTGTTGTCGATCGTGCTGGGGGCCGCCAGTGAGAACGCGCGAGCCACAGAGTCACAAAAGTTGTTGAATTGGGGCTACACCGCGTTCGATGCCATTAAGTTGTTCGATGGGAATCAAGCCGTGGTGACGCCTGCGGTCTGGAAGGGCCGCGGTAGCACGGTGAAGTTGGGGCGTTTGGCTCCGATCGTGGTGGCGGTTCCTGCGGGCGCCGCGCCGCGTATTCAAACCCAGGTGGCGCGCCCCGAACCCCTGGTGGCGCCACTGAACCGCGGTCAAGCCGTGGGGGCGCTGAAGGTCACCCTCGACCAGAAGCCCTTGGTGGACGTGCCCTTGGTGGTGCTCGAGACGGTTGAGCAAGCAGGCTTGGTCGGCCGCGCTTGGGACACGGTGCGCCTCTGGGTGAAATAACGCCCGGATGAATTCTTTTGGGCTAGGTTCGCCCTAGCCCCCCGATGCTGATACACTAGAAGGCTTTTCGGAATTTCCGAAGGGATTCACGTTTTCTTTTTTAATTCAAACGTTTAGGGACGTTTTTCAATGCCAACCATCAATCAACTGGTGCGTCAGGGGCGCGAGGTCGAAACGACCAAGTCCAAAAGCCCTGCGATGCAGAACTCTCCACAACGTCGTGGCGTGTGCACCCGCGTGTACACCACGACACCTAAGAAGCCAAACTCTGCGCTGCGTAAAGTTGCCAAAGTTCGCTTGACCAACGGTTTCGAAGTCATTTCGTACATCGGCGGTGAAGGCCACAACTTGCAAGA
>JACCDY010927612.1_pt1 | contig 19976 bp, 44 predicted proteins | sample 7446391 | NCBI WGS metagenome assembly JACCDY01 (sample SAMN15323451, study PRJNA562643) | freshwater metagenome | isolation source: river surface water | place: USA:Blue River Watershed | collected 2017-08-18
ACACAAACAGAGGTTGGCGCACCTTTGGGCTTCCGTTTATTGTTTATAACGAAGAATAAAGCACGGAATTGAAGAAGTTACTTATCTTCATACAGGTTCGAATCCTGTCCTGACTACAAAAAATATAATTATGGTAGACTTAGATAAAGCGACATTCATCGGAGAAGGTAAATGGGTTAAAGATTCAGCATATCAGGTATATGAATTGGATGGTAAATATTATTCAGTTATAGTAATTGGACATAGTAATAAAGAAATCATGGATGATTCGATAACTGAAATCCCTAAAGAAGATATTGGTAAATATATTTAAATAACCCATGACACCATGGTAAAAAGATTTGACAACGGTGGAATACTTGTGGCGGAGATATTGGAAGACCAGAATGAAAAGTTAAGTGTGTTTTGTTATGTATCGACAAATACAAAGGAGATTGTTGAACCCATACATGATGTTGTATATCACGATTACAGAAAGGCAAGAATAGTATATGAACATAATATACCTGAGACTGAAAGATGGATGTATGTACTTAGATCGTTTGATTAAAAAATCTTAAATAAAACCATGACATAATGGCATGAAGTAATATATAAATGGCAGTGTTTTACCACATATTCCCACCGAGATTGCGGCTTGCCGCAACTGGTTGGTAAACAGTGTGTTACACGACCCGTTTTTACACTCACTGAATTCTTTGTAAGATATTGAATGTCAGGATGTTACATAGGGTGGTAGAAAGTGGAGAAAAGTGGTAGAAAATGGTATGTTTTACCCTTTAGGAATGGCGGGGGGATTTGAGCCGTTCGTTAATTTTCTATTAAATTTTTTGAAAAATTTGGAAATGTGGGTAAAAATGCTTATACCCCCACCTCGAACGACCCCCTCTGGTCTCGTGAATTCAGATGGTTTTTATAAAAAAGTTCCCCCTGGGGGTTGGGTGAATGCACTTTGTTATTATGCGCAGTATTTATATGTATAATATAAGAAAGATGGCTTCACAACTATTGAATTCGGTGGCGGACACCTTAACAAAAAAACCTGAATACGGAATTGTTTCATCGATGTTATCGATCAGTATGAGCACCACCGAAATGTTACAACTGGTGGGTGTGGTTATAGGTCTTTTTATCGCGGTGATCACCGCAGCTTTAAAAGTTATAGAGCTTAAAGATAAATTGGCGGAGAGAAGAAAAGCTAAGCGCTTAAAAAAACTGGTGGAAGATGCCAGACTGGAAGAAGAGGAATGAGAGACGCCACTAAATTAACTGGGGCCACCCTGATTAAAGAGGAAAGTGAATTCCAACTCGGGGATGTTTACCTGGCACCCAATGGTGAATTCTATATAGAAGTGAAAAGAAACGGCGCCACCTGTAATACGCAGGTGAATTCCATTAAAGCCGACTTGAATTCTGGAAAAGCCAAGCTAAAAGTATAAAAAAGTTTAATTGAATACAAATAATAACCTCAGATGAATTCTGGGGTTTTTCTTTTTATGGCGCCGTATGAATTCTGGATCAAATGTGAATTCCAAACCACGGGTGCCATTTGAATTCTGGAAGTTTTTTGGGGATTGCCTCTGGGTGAATTTGAATTCTGGAACAATTCTGAATTTGAATTCTGTTTTTTTAAGAATCAGGGGTGAATCCTGTGAACTCACCCCCAATATCTCAAATCAAATCAAAACAACATGCATTAATCATGTAGGCAATATAATAATAGGGATAAAAAATGAAAAAAGCAAGCGCTTTTTTAACTTTTTTTACAAAGTTGAATTTAATTGATTCTTAATGTAATTCACCCCGTCTTTGAATCCTTCTTCATAGACCCCTTTCTCATATGTATTCAGTGCGGATGGAGCTGAAGACAAAGCTTTCTGGCCCACCGTGCTCGTGGGGATGTCCGCGGCGTCCACCAGCTGATCTTTTTTATGTTTTGTCACCTTATATAGGTGAAACCACATGGCCGTGGATGTGATCCAGACCGCCAGGTTAATATTCTGGTGCATTTCTGATCCTTCAGAAGTCACCGCCAAGGTGATCGCGCCGATCAATGACAAACCATAGATCCCCATCAGGATCAGGTCGCCTGTGTTATAAGTTATTTTCTTCATTCTGTTTTTTAATTTGTCGTATATGTGCTTTTAAATTATTGATCATGTCTTCCATGTCCTCTATGGTGATCTCCACAGCGAACTTCGGAATCTCCACCATCTCTTCCTGTTCCTGTTTTACGTTACCAGTGGTGAATACTGTGCGGCTAGTGCCGTCATCAGTTATCCTGGTGTCTAGGTCAAAATACTGACTCCTGGATTTCAGGAATCTCTTGTGGTTCATAAAATGAGTTATCATATTTATAATACTAGCAAAAAAAAGTGGGGAAGTCAAGTCCCCACCTTCTTACGTGTGAACAATTTATTTACTCAGTGGTGATATAACTGATCCAGTATCCACCCAGGTCGATCTCCATGTCATTGCATAGGTCCATGAACTCGGTGAGTGCCAGTACAGCGGCGCCCTTGTCTCTCCATTCCTGAACCTGATCCTGAGTCAGGGTGTTATTCTCCAGGTGCTCGGCGTCTCTTCGTCTATCAAACTTATCGATCGGCAGCATTACAATCATCTTCTCCATGGCTTACAATTGAATTACGAAACCTGAATTATCTTTTTTCGCTTTGCCTTTTGCTTTCAGGCCAACGATTACTCCATTGCCATGTAAGAAAGTTAAGTCGTGCTCATCGCCGTTGATAACTGGAAAGCCCATGTATTCAGCAGGCAGCTCGCTTTCATCCTTTACATTGAAGACCATTGCCACATTCAAACCTGAACTCAAAGCTGTGATTGCATTGATCTTTGTTACAGATCTTTCATCCACACTATAGGTTAAGTGATAGTTAGGTGCCTGCGGCTTCAACATTCTAGAGAAGTCCTTTGTGTAGTCGTAGAACTGAACGTCTGGAAATAACTCCATGATGTTTTTGTCGTCCTTGATTTTAATATTCTCATATGGAATATCTGATGTACCGTTTAAACGAACGGCCAAAGCTTTGCCATGTTTCTTGTAGCCCTTGGCAACTTCATTGTATACCTGTTCTAGGAACAAAGCTTTCTCACGTAGAAAGTATTCAGTCTTATTCAGACGTCCTGTCATTACATTACTGAATGCTCCCCTGCCAGCTGTGAAGAGACACGCAGCCTTGCAACCTTCGCTAGCATGCGCGCATAAGTTTTTACCAGAGGTGTTTTGTTTCTCGGGAGACATGTACAGGATAAATGTAGTGTAACCCAACTTCTCGCCTTTAATAGTCTTGGCGTTTTGTGTACCGAACAACGTTGTTGGTCTTTTGTACTTGTAAGATAAGTCGAACATAATTATTGTGTTATTTGATTTGAAGTACAAATATAATGTAAATGTTTTTCCTGTGCAAGTTTTTTATCGATTATTTTTTATAAAAAATTTTATTGCATTTTTTTAATAAAAGATTTGGTTGGTAAATAAATTGTGCTTATCTTTGTACCAACAATAAAGATAAAGACTATGGCTATTGTAATAGGAAGACCAATAAACGGTATCAGTCTCAACGGACTTGAGTACCTGTTAAATGAGGACGGTGACTATAAAGAGTTCAACAGTAAGGAAGAGGCGAAGACCTTTTTGAATTCCATGTTCGAAGAACCGTTAACAGATGATGATCTTGAAGACAGCTTCATGTTCCTGGACACTGAAACGGATTTTGAAAATGAATAAAGTGAATTCCTTTGTGCTAGCCCTAAGTGTATTCTTGCTCGGATCCTGTTATGAATCCGTCAAGGGTGACGAGGTGAAGCATAAAATTATAAAAAAGTTTAAGGTCCCGCCACGCGGGATACACGAAGAGCTTTCACCCAGGTACCGAGGCGTACTGGAAAACGGGGACACCGTACCAGTCGGCGAGAATACCAGAGTCGGTGACACGGTGAGCTACATCTATTATAAGATGAAGTAGCTGTGAAAGATGCATGTTTTGTTCATGCTGTGTTTATTTGATTTATTGCAACGGGCCTGCTGAGAAGCGGGCCTTTTGTATTATTTGAATTCTGGGAGAACTATGCTTCTGGCATACATGATTACATCCTGGTGTTCTGTAACAATCTCATGCTTTAATCTATCCAGTTCTTTCTGGGCTGCTTCCCTGGTCTGGAAGTAACTGGACATGCGCTGTGAATTCTGGTGGATCCAGGTAAGCTCACAGTGAATCCTTCTCACCTGCTCTTTGATCCTGAGTACCAGGTAAACTGGAATGAATAGATCCTTCACCTGGGCTGGTGATCCATGCAGCTTATGTTTTGTAATAAAGTTTAACGCGTCCTGGTAATCTGTAAAAAACTTTGTCCTGGAGAACTGGACTTCCCAGACTGGGTCACCAGATGCCTTAAGGTCCACCAGAACCCTGCCAGATCCAGAAGCCACGATCCACTTCTCACCATCCTGTAAAGAAAAATCCATACCAGTAATATAACCAGTATGGATTCAAAGTAAAGTGTATTCTGGGATTAAATCTCCCAGATGGTAGCCAGTGAATACCAGATATTTCCAGTTTCACCCTTCTCTTCGCATAACGCGTACAGCTCATCGTCTGTAAGCTCAGTGGTGTCGATTCCATGCTTTGCAAAGAAATCATTATTAATGTGAACTCTTTCCTGCGGCAGGTAAGTATCAACAACCTTTCTGATATGCTCTTGTCCTTTTGGTGTGATTTGTAACATGGTATAAATATAGGAAAGTTTTATTACTTTGTCAAGGTTACTTTGCCGATTCTATACGTCCAGTAAACATCATTCATTCCAAAGAACGCGTCAGTTGAACCGTCATCGTTATCGGTTTCGCTGAACAGCGTAACCCCACTCTCATCTTCCCAGGTTGTCTGGTCGTAGCGATTAACATCACCTTCGATTGCCAGTGCGGATTCAACCAAATCATTGTAGGCGATAACAGCATTCTCCCTGTTGAAGAATGTGATGCGAGATTCATCAACGTATTCAGAAAAATCTGCTACATAGAAATCACAGTCATCCTCAACATCCTGTGTACCTACTTTGAAGTAGCGGTCAACTTCTTCCAGCATTGCACCCAACTCCTCGTTGTTACCTGAATTAAACCTTACAGCCCATTCATCTTCCATCCAGTAGTCGTTATCCTCTTCCAGTCCGTCCACAGCGAATAACTCCTGTGTTCTCTTTTTGAACTCCGCCTTTGCTTCATCAACTGTTTTGAAGAAAAGGATTTCGCTGTCACTTGGTAAGTGAGTGGCGATAAGTAAATAGTGAATTTGTTTTGCCATTGTGTTATTGATTTATGATTTCAAATGTAAGCATAAAAAAGTTACCGACCAAATTTAATTGCAAAAAAAAAATGGGGATTGCTCCCCATTCTATTATTCTGCGAAGTCAGGTTTAATTTCCTCGAACCCGTCAGGAACTGAATTGCCGACAGAGATTACATCCCTAGCCCACAAGCCCACATAGTCATTCGAGCCTCTGAAATCTCCACCACCTCTACCGTTACCCTCACAGGTCAACAAAGGTAGTGGGTGGATTTGCCAACCGTCACTATCTTCGGGACAGCTTTTCTTATCCACGAACTCTTTTCTAGTGTGGTTAATCACATAGCGATGTAATTTTCTACCCTTGTTAGGTTTAACCTTTGTCCTATCATCACATAGGGAATACAGGTTGACATTCTCGATTGTACCTCTGTCAGTTACACAGGTTTGGTCTGCTTCCTCATCCGCGTAATCGCCCGCCCAAACTACTCGCTGCGGGTTATCCGCTATCAGAGTTTCGAACGCCTTTACAAAGGGGTTCTTCATCCATGAATGCTCCATGAGTTTAAGCCCACTACCCGTAGTGAATTTAGACCCATCATCCCTAGTATAGGTTGTTTTGATTTCGTGAGAGTACACCCACGCTTTTACCTTTTCAGGCTCTCCTTGTTTTGCCTCGTCTAAAACGATTGGCTTGTAATACTGTCCCATGTGTTATTTGATTTTGTTACTACAAAGATATTGTAAAATAATTTACTGTGCAAGTTTTTCGCAAAAATAATTAAAAAAAAATGGGGGCTCTCTCCTTCCCCCATTCTCGCTATTAACACCAGAACGTTATCTGGATTTTTTAATTGTCCGCTGCTTCCAGTGGTTCACCACAGTCGGCACACTTGTAGTCCGTCTCCTCATATGGTGGGTGATCCTCATCGTATGCAAAACAGTTACCACGATCATCAGGACCATCACCCAGATTGTTGAACATGTCCAGCGCCTCTTCTTCGGAAGGAGCACAAGCCCTGCAAAAATCTACAGGGATTGATTCTGATGTGTAGATTCTCATTGTGCGTATGTGTTAGCAAGTTGCCAAAGACCCTCGTTGATATCCAAGTTCAGGGTGATGTTCTTGATAGGGCGAGCCTGACGAACTTTGTTATCCGAACCTAGATGTTTGAATTGTCCATTCACTAACTTCTCCTGAACACGATTGAAGACGGTCCAAAGGTTGTTAGGGGCATCATCTGCACGCTGTGGAACTAGCAAGCCGTTAACGTCAACCGACAAAGCGATTTGAGATAAGTCAGCCAAGTTGTTCTCCTTGATGTACTCGGGGTAGCGGATTGCGAAAGCTTTCATTGCGAAATCCTTGCGAGCCTCTTCGGTCATCTCGGTGCGCTCGAATGTCTTGATTGTATCGAACACCACAGGTAACTTCTCGGTGATGTCCCCAATCATCTCACGAACGTTCTCGAATGAGTATCCCATGTGACGAAGATTCAACTTACCGAAAGTTTTATCCGCAACCACCAAACCGTTTGAACAAATCAGGCGGAACAACCCCACGTGAAAGTTCATTGAACGAGTTCTATCGTGTGAGTTGGTGAATAGGATTTCAGGTACGTTACCACCCACACCCACAGCACCGAAATCTTGGTGACGGAAACGAACTAGGTGACGAGTCGTGTCAGGGCTTGTCTTTGACTTTTGTTGGCCAACATCGTGGATGTTCCATCCGAACTTTGAAAGGTCATCGATAACATCGATTGTTGGGATGAACTGATAGTGCTTTGATGCACCTGCCTTCGCTCCTTCTTCTGCTGTGCGGAATACTGCGGGGGCTTTTGCTTTTAACTCTTCAACTGTAAACATGATTTCTGATTTTTTTTGTTGATACAAAGATAATGTAAAATAATTTAGTGCACAAGTTTTTTTTACTTTTTTTTCGGTTTTTGTTTTGGGACCGCTTTTTGCTTTGGTGTTACTTTAACATACTTGTATGTAGATTTACTGATTCTTACTTTCTTTAAGGCCATAGTATAATTTTAAAAACTGAAAAAAAAGAACCCGTCAGCTGATACACTACTCCGTAAGTAGAGGTTCTCAATTAACTCCCCACCGAAATTCGGGGTACTGACGGGTTCAGGGTCTTAGTTATGCATATCAACCATCACTGCGAAGTATTGGTCTGCATTCTCAAGCGCTGTGCTTGGATTGTTGGTCTGCTCATCAATGTCATATACATTGCTTTCGAAACAAAACTCATCGTACTTGCACTCGGCGTATCGATTGGCGTAGTACGCTGACATATCGTGTTTCTCACCGCTACCCTTTGCCTCAACCATCTTCGTCCAAAAGGTTTCCGCCTCTGCATCCATATCTTTTGACCACTCGGTTACAACGCGTAGACAATTAGAAAGTGGTAGGGCATCATCGTCATCACCATCTCTATCGTAAGAACTACGAGCGTATGGATTTGAACCCTCTCCGCCAATTTCTTCCCAAATGATTTCGAGCGCCTGAGCCTGTTCCTGAACCATCTTGGTCGAAAGGAATTCACCATTTTCAGGATACATCCTTTTGAAGTGTGCTTCAGCTTTCAGGAAGAACTCGGATGACTTTGGGTTAAGCGTTCCACTCCAGCGGCCGCCTATGACATACCAATCCCAAACATCGCCATCACCATAATCCTCGAGAAAAGTGTTTGCATTCTCGATAGCTTCATCTTTATCGGAAGCCTTAGTTAATAAAATTACTCCTTTGTGCATACATTTAAAATTTAGAATTCAAAGATAACTATAAAAAAGTTCCTATGCAAATTAATTTTCATCTTCTTCTAACTCGTCCAAAGCATTCAATTCTTCATCCTCAATGAATACTACTCGGAAAGCCGCGTACTCACCATACGCATCTTTGATACCGTATACATCGTAAGAACCGTCACCGAACCCTGAAGATGATACAACTCCGTTTGGAAGTGCGCCCCAACTTTCAGGGTGGTCTAGTGTAATCTTGCAACAAGCGTGATACCATACATCTCCGTCACGGTCGCTGTCGTCAGTCAGGAAGTCACCACCGAAGTCATACTTGGGCATATCCTTAACACTCGCCGCTATACGATAGTGGTCACGATCGAAGAAACCGAACTGGCCGCTGTCCACCCCAAAGGTTCCTGGAAGCTGCTCCCAATCGCTCTCGTTGATTTTAATATCGCTATGGTGTATTGTCAGGTCAATGTTCCGCTGCCCCCAATCTCCAACGGTTTCAACATTAGAGTGGGCCAACCAAGTACCTTTCCTTACATTGTTAACAATACCCATACACCAAACATCGGTGGTGTAACAAGGGTCGCTACATACTAACGACCCTGAAGTGATTTCGAATTTTTGTGTCATTTGATTTTATTTAAAGTGTTGGTAATACTCCGTTCTCTCCGTAAAATAAACTACCACCCTCGTTACCCTCATCGTCTGCCGACAAGATACAACTAGTTCCGTCATTCAGGAAGAAACAAATTGGTCGTTTGTTCCAACCCATCATTTCCATTTCCTCATCATTCAGGTATCGTGCCTCAACGATTGTCTTTCCCTGAAGAACTTTCTTTGCTTCAGTGTCCCAATACTCTTGGATTTCTCTTTGTTTTGTAGCCATTGCTTTGTTATTTGATTTTAGAATTCAAAGATAATATAAAAAAATTTACCAACCAAATTTATTTTGAAAAATTATTTTTCCTGCATTCAGGACAAACTTTGGTTTCATATAGTGTATGGTCCTGAGGGTTGTGTTCATTATCTAACATAGCTGTCTTGAGTTCATCCTCGTTACCAATCCAACCACATTCTTCACAATACAGTTCCCACTCCTGTTCACATTCACCTGTTTCGGTGTCAACACTGAATTTATGTTCAGGGTTATCCGTATCAGTTACAGTGACAAACCAATTCGGGTTCATCTGAATATTAGCGATAAGTTGTCTAGCCGCATCCACAGGATCGGTTGCCTCGTAGGTGAACGCCACCTGGCATTCATATAATTTATTCTTGCTCATCGTCAATTACTTTAAACTGATTGAAATCATTTCTCTCGAACAACTCCGCCGCCAATTCTTCGTTGGTGTAATCAGCGTAGCCCTTATGACCGTATTCTAACAGTGCGGCTGCGTATGAGTTATCACCGTCCTGGTGTCCTGTGTGGAACGAGTCGAGATCATCGTCCACCAACCTGTCGATTGCATCCTGTCTTTTAATCGTTTCCATAGGGTGCTTCATTAAAGGTTCTGAAATCATCGTTGGATTGATTTCTATAATACTCTGCAAGGTTAATTATCTCATCAACCAACTGCTCATCGGACATCGCCGCAAACTTTTTTGCATCCTGTACCGTTTCGATTTCATCGCCTGCCATATCGAAGATAGCATCGATTAACTTTTGTCGCATTGTTTCCTGTGCCATATTGAATTTAATTTAATTCGTAGTGAACATACTCGTAGATTGCAAGCATATCATCGGTTTCCAAGTCGGTGAAGTCAACACACTCACCAACATCCGTTTTGATTACAACACCTGCGAAATCCGTAAAGATTGAACTCGCTTTGCTTCTTCCGTCAAGTTCGGTTGGGTGAATGAAGTACAGCGGAACCTCTGCCTCTGAAATATCCAAAGGATTAGTTAATCCCCTGTTGTGTTCTTTTAACTCCTGTGTAAGAGCATCGTCTAAACCTTTTCGTAGCCCTACTAAGATTTCCTCAAAATTAATGAAGTGTGCCATATATTATTTAATTAAAGTATTCTTTCCAATCACAAACCCTAATAGCAGGTGTGTAAATCCCATTGTCATATTGGTAATAATATTCATTGGGGTTTAATCCTTTCTCTAACAAACGAGTGATGTCGTGCTTTTGGGTTTTAACGAAATCCCAATCTTTTAAGTTAGTTGGTTTTGTCATAGTGCAAATGTATACATAAAAAAGTTCCCCACCAAATTTATTTTTGAATACAAAAAGAATTTGCTAATTGAATTTAATCACAAATGTATTCTTCGTATTCATCTTCCCACGCTTCAGCTGTAATCAGGTAACCCAAACGATTGACGAAGTGAAGACCCGCAATGATGATTAACTCACCATCCTCGTTGTCCACGATTGTCCAGATGTGCTTGTTAAGTTTCTGCACCACCAATTTAATCTTAACATACTCAAACTCCTCACCAAAGGTTTCGTACATACAACCACCGAATGAACACATATCTTCAGGATTGCACTTTGCATCCTTTAAAAGCACCTGATTAAATTCAGGGTTATACTTTTCGTAAAAGTTGTCTATTGTCATTTGCTTTTCCATAATTCAAATGTAAGTATAAAAAAGTTACCTCGCAAGTTTTTCTACAAAATAATTGCTTTTATTTATTCTCTCTAGTGCGTAGATGAATTGTTCCTCACTGGCGTTCTCGTCTAACGCCACCTGTAACTTATTCACATCCCCGATCGTTAGGTCTAGGTGATGTAGGTCAAACTTGTTGACCATATCATATACTTTTTGGACGCTTATCTTACTACGCATTTGGGTTCAGTTTAAAGTTTAGTGTGTATTTCGAATTGAATGTACCTTTACAGCAAGACCCACAAGCTGATATTCTAGTTGGTTTGCGGTGCTTCTTATGTACCATACCACAGCCAACGCATACAGCAATGTACTTTGCTTCGGGCGTAACTGTATTCTCTGACGTGTAGCAGCGTTTACCATCACAGCCAATCTCTAACGCCTTTGAACGCCACACCCAATCGTGTCCATGTCCACCACCAACAAGCGCGTGAGCAATCTCGTGTAGTATTGTATTCTTAACCCTTGCCTCGCTGTTGATTAACACCAACGCCTTTGACAAGGATATCTTACGATACCTATGATTACAGCAGCCAAACCTACGCTTTGCGTTATCAAACTCAAAACGCCATCCCTTTGAGGTGAGGTCGTGCTTGCTCATTAAAATTTTTGCTAGTTCTTGTGCTTTGTTTAAATCCATGTCTAATTGTTTTGTTATGCAATATTAAACATAAAAAAGTTCTCGTGCAAATTTATTTACAGTTTTTTGCAAAAAAAAATGGGGAACCTTTCGGAACCCCATCTTAATAACGTAACAGTTACCTATTACTTTGCAGTATCCGCAGATACTGTATCAACAACACAGGTATCAGATACCATAGTGGTATCAGTTGTAACCGTAGTTGTTTCGGTCGTGGTTTCGGTTGAGCAAGAAGCCATCATGACTACTAAACCCAGGATAAGAAGTTTTTTCATGTTACAAAAGTAAGCATGCATCCTAGTATTGTCAAGGGGTTCAGAAAAAAAATAAAAAAAACTTTATAAAAAAGTTGCGTGGTAAAGTTTATTGCATTACATTTGTCTCATAATCAAAAACCACTTATATGACAAAAGAACAAGTTATTAGCAAGGTGAATGAATCAGCAGGTTCATTGTTCACCAAGGAAGATGTAATCAGATTGATTGAGAGCATCGAAGGTACAACCAAAATCGACTTTGAGGAATTGGCAAACCGACTTGAGTCAATCGTTGATGATGCCGATAATGAGGGGATTGAAGTCAATTCAAGACGATGTGAGTTCAGCATCTGCAACGGGAATGAAATCGAGATTGATTCTGTTCACTTTGAAACCGAGGATTGGAAGAGTGGTATTAACCACGAGATTCGTCAGTTGGTTGAGGCCACCGAAAGAGGAGAGGCTTGTCAGTTGGAAGAGGAGACCGCGGAATAATTAATCGGGGGAAAGAAATTTCCCCCTTTTTTATAAAAAAATTTGGTCAGTAACTTTTTTACACTTATATTTGTATCATAAATCAATTAGACAATGAGAAATTTATTTACAGAAGAAGAGTTATCAATTAACATAGCTCGCAGACAAGAAAACAAAATTGCTTTGACGATCAGTTCGGACTATTCGGGTTCAAGCCGTAAGAGTGAACTATATGTCAACGAAGAAAGATTGGCAACCATGTTGGAATCTTTTTGGAAGGGTATCAAAACCAAGAAACTATTGTTGGCGAATGTATCGTTCAGCGAGATTGATTGGTACGATGATATGTGCGATGTGTATGAGACACCAAGCATCACCATTAAGCGTGGGTTGAAGAAAGCAAAGATAAGCCACCAAGAACATGGTTCAATACCAAAGGATTGGTCGGTTGACTTGTTTTGTGTATTCGCAGACACCACAACCAATACACCAATACTTGAAGTGGTTAAGAGTGCGTTGGGTGGTTTGTTTGATGCGGAGTTTGAGAAGAAGTTTATTAAACAACTTAAACCATTCTTGCAGAAGAAGGAGAACTACATTGATGTTCGTTCAGCAAAATACCAATACTAAAAGTAAGGGGGAGCAATCCCCCAAAACTTTTTTGTAAATAAATTTGCACAAGAACTTTTTTATGTTTACATTTGTATCATGGAACAAACGAAGATAAAGTATACGGAGCAAATCAAAGACATTTTGGTTGCCATGGCAATGGATGATACCTTGCCATTAGATATGACCACACTTGATTCAAGTGTATTCGATAAGGTTGTTGAACCATTGATAAGCACTTTGAATACATTGCGTGAGGACGCTGAAATGGCATTGAATGGACAATGGGATAGAACGGACGGGGGTTTTGAAGCACAAATCATTTTAATTGACGATGTACTATGAATAAAGCGACATTAGATTATTGGCACCCAAGAAACGAAACGGTTGTAACTGAAACGGGTTTTCGTTACCTTGATACAAGTTCGGTCATCACCAGGACAAAGGACATTGAAGACGCGACCGAGATAGGATTGTTTGAGCAGTTCTACAAACTTAATAATAGTTTGCGGTATTGCAATGGCTCACACTATACATTCCAAGATAAGCAATGGGAACGAAGGTATAAAGAGTGGTTGCAGTCAGATGACTACAAGAAGAAAAGTTTTAATCTTTACTACGGAAACGGAGTTGTTGATTAAAAATTTGGTCAGTAAAGTTTTTTACATTACATTTGTATTATGGTAACGGTCTATTACAAAAACGAGAAAGGTGAAAACAAGATTGTACTTGTAAGAACCTATAAAGAAGTTAAGCGTAGAATGAATGCTTTCATGCTCAATAGTTTTGATGAGAATGTAAGTGTGTTCAGACGCAGACGAGGACAATGGGGTGAATGGTACGAGAATTGGGCAAAGGTGGGTAATAAGTGTCAAATCATTAAAGAAGGGTGGCAATGATAAACATTTGGGTAGACAATAACACAGGGATCATTTACGAAGGTGATGAAGCGTTGGTGGAGTTCCTACGTTCACAAGGTGATGAAACATATAACGATGCCAGTGATGAGTATCTAATTAACGAAGCACACCAACAAGGTTGGATAAAACTTTTAGAATAATTTGCACAAGAACTTTTTTATACTTATCTTTGTAATCTAAATAAATAAACAAATGGACAAGTTCAAAAACAAAAAAACCTTGTTGGTTGGTGAGGGTATCAATCAGCACACATTGTATGGCGACTTTATGGTTGCCGACACAATCAATGACTTTGCCGAAGTAAAGGTAAAGGACACAAGTTTCTTAAAGCACGAACAACCTAATGGTGCTTGGAGTAACGAACACAAGACCTTGCAAGTTGAGAAAGGTGATTGGGTAATGGGTAAACAAGTTGAGTACAACCCATTCAATCAGCAAGTATCACGAGTTTGGGATTGAGTATTTTGTTTAATTGTTAAGAAGTGGGGAAAGAAATTTCCCCATTTTTTTTTGTAAAAAAGTTTGGTGGGTAATTTTTTTATACTTACATTTGTATTAACATTAAACAAAAACAAAATGGCAAACCCAGAAATTCATTCAAAAAGTTCAGTTAAGCGTTGGGGTGGTAAAATTGAAGATTATATCGCAATCCACGAACTGATTGATAGTCCAAAAGCGACTATGAACAACAATTCATCAAGAGCATTAACCCACAACACTTGGTTTGCTTACACAATCATTCCAAAGATATTTGGGTACAACATTATCAATTCAAGTGGTAAGAGTGTGGACACGATTGATATTGCTATGTTGCATATCGCAGAGGACTTTCGTATGAAGTTCGTACCAACCCCACAAGATTATCTTAAACACTTGCAAGTTCAACCTTGGTTTAACAATGGTGTAAAGGACATTGAGAACCCCGAAGCAACAAGGGAAGCAGAAGAATTATTAGAAAGAATTAGAGAATAATTTGCACGAGAACTTTTTTATACTTATCTTTGAACCATAATCAATAAACAAAATGGAAAGCGTAGAAAAAATTATCCAACTTTGGAACGAATTAAAAATCACCCACATTGACTTTGAGTTTACTTGTGGTGGTGATAGTATGAATGACACAACCCTTAATATCCACAAGGGTGAGGAAATCATTGAGAACGATGTTATCTCAACCTACTTTGACCACGAGGTCTATAACCGAGTAGAGTTCTATGTAAATTCCGATGGACACTATATGGGTGAGAATGGGAATGTACTGATTGAACTAAACGATGAGGGTGATGAGTTTAACTATATGAAATCGGCTCAATCGGAGTGGTGTGAGAGAATAGTAAGTGAAGTTGAAGTGGAACTTACTGATGAGGAAGTTGAGTTCGTTAAGGAGTTCGTAAGAGATATAAATGGTGGTGATAGCGAGGGTGCGAACTTTAACTACAAAATGGACTTTATCATTAACCAAAAGCGTAAGGAACTGATTGATAGTATCGGTGAAAAAGTTAGTGATGTTTGTGGTAATTTCACACCCGAAATTGAGGGTGGTGGCGAGGTGAATGATTGGTATTCATACACTACAAACGAAGATGATATTACCGATAGCGAAGTGGTTATCAAAGATAACAAACTTATCGTTAGTGTATCAAACGAATACTATGTTTTTACCGATAGTGAAGATTAAATTTGGTCGGGAACTTTTTTATACTTACATTTGAATTAACAAATAAACAAAATGGAAATAGTAATCAACAATGTACCAACCGAATTTAATTTAGGTTGCCGTATGCTCAAAACCAAAGGTGGTGATTGTCCCTTTGATGAGTTACAAGATTTTTGGGAAGAAATCCAACCCTTAAACTTTAACGAGATAGCACAAATTCCTAACTTGGAACAAAGGCGAATTGCTTTATTGTTTCTTGGCTTGGAAAAAATGATTGCAGAAGTGAAACCAACCTTGGTAAGCACCAAAACAATTAAGAAACAAACCACTTGGATAAACGAGCAAGGTGAGTTAGTTGAACACAAGTTTGATGATACCTACGAACTTTACAAAGTGAATGGTGAATACTTTAACAATGGAATTGATAATTGGCGAAAATTGAGTGATGCCTATTATGTTCGTTGCAAGGACACCAGCACCGATAGAGAGTATCTTATTTGGGTGGACTTGAATAGTGTATGGAATGTTAAATGTGAAAACGATAAACAATTAAATCGTTGGAACTTTGATGCGACAAAAATTGATGCTATTGATTGTATTGCTTGGACTATTCAAACCAATATCGCACAAGGTGGAATTGAAAAGATTGTAAGACAAGGTGATTGTATTATGATTAAACCAAAAGCGAAGTACGAAACACTTGGTAGAGAAAGACATTTGAGCAAGAAAGAATATCTTAAATTACTTGTAGCAGAGAGTTAAGAAAATGGGGAAAGAAATTTCCCCACTTTTTTTTGAAAAATTGATCAATTTATTTGCGTGGTAAACTTTTTTGTATTATCTTTGAAGTATAATTAAACAAATAGATATTATGAGTGTAACTACACAAACCCAGGCAAAGGAAGTTGTTGAGAATGTAACCAACTACCTAAACTCATTCAGCAACAAGAACAAAGAGTTTATCGCTGAAATGAATCGTGAACACCGAACCTTGCAACAATCATTTACTAAACTCTGTATGGAGTGGTTGGAGAATTGTGCAAGCGAGGAGTATCACTTTGACGGCAGGAACGAAGCAAGCCATAAGGTTGCCAGTGAAATGGTGGAAGGCTTTCGTGATGCCAAAGGAACTATGAGTAACCCGAGCGAGTGGTTGCCTTGTATTTAGGAATCTGTTTTGTTCATATATAAAGAAAGGGGTTGCAGCGATGCGGCCCTTTTTTTTTATGGTCCATAGATCCCTAGCAAAAAAAAAAATAAAAAAAATTCATAAAAAACTTGCACAGTAAACTTTATTACATTAGATTTGTATCATAAATCAATTAAATAATCTATTATGAAAGGCAGAAAAAACAGCAGAACTTTTCAGTTCAAAACCTTACTAAAAGGTTCAGTAGAAACAGATGTTAATGGTAATGTGATTTGTTATCCCGACATCGTTGAGACAACTAACTATGAGTTGCTTAAGTTACTCAAATTCAATCGTGACGTTGCACCTGCACACGTTCAGAAAATGGGTACGAGTGTTACTCAATTGGGTAACGTACTTCGTGACGTTGTTATCGTTAAAATTGGTATGTACTATTTTATCGTTGATGGTCAACATTTGTATGCTTACCTTAAATCAGCAAACTTACCTATCCGTTGCAAATTGATTGAGGCAAAGGACGAACGTGAGGCACTTAAGATTGTAACTATGCTTAACAGCACTTCACGAAATTGGGGTATCAAAAACTTCGTGGATGGTTGGGCAAACTTTAATAAGGATGTAAAAGTTCTTAAGGAGTTGACAAAGCGTTTCAGTTTAACCTACACAACTATTGGTGCGTTGTTGACAAATTCAACTTCAGCACTTGCCAAAAAACAAATTGCCAGTGGTGAGTTCAAAGTAGTTGACATGGATGAGGCGATTGCGAGAATTACATCAATTGACCACTTCTATAACGCAACAGGGTTTGTCCGCAGTCAGTATGCTACGACAGGTTTGATTGATTTCATGGGTAACTTGGGTATCGAGAAATACCGAAAGAGTGAGCAGAAATTCATCCAATGTATTAAGAAAGGGATGAAGAAGCGAAACTTTGACGGCAAAACCTACGGTCGTAAGGAAGATTATCTTGAGTTCTTTAATGATTGTTGGAACGCATAAAAAGAGATAACGAAAGGGGATGGAAACGTCCCCTTTTTTATTTTGAAAAAATTGATCGATTTACTTGCATGGTAAAGTTTTTTACATTATCTTTGAATTAACAAATTAAACAAGATGAAAGTATTAAACAGAGACGAGATGATGACATGGCTTACTAGCAAAGGAGTTAATGTTATCGGCACTACCGAACAATTCTATGGTGGCAGCGAAGGTACTGGAATTTGGGTATCAGGTGAGGATAGTCCCTTGTTCAGTTACTACCGCGAAAGCTGGTATAATTCACATGGAGTTCAGCCCAAACTGAATGAACAAACCGAAAAGCGTGGTTGGTATTATGAATGGCATGATGCGGGAACAATGATGATTTACCCAATCTAAAAAAACTTATAAAAAAATTTGGTTGGTAATTTTTTTATCATTACATTTGATGTAACAATTAAATTAGTAGTTATGAAAAAGAAAAATCTAAATGCTTCGATTTTAAAATCGAGATATCTTTTGCACCAAACAAAAGATTTACGTCAGTACCGAGTTGCTGATTACAGACCTTTATTCTTTATCTCATTGTTCGTGAACACCATTGTACTTTTAAGTGCTTTCAGTTCAGAGCCAAAGGTTGTAACCGAATACAAGACCATTGTAAAGGAAACGTTCATAAGCGATAAGGTTGATGATATTGAATTGAATGATGATGCTATCCTTAAAGAGTTGGTTGAACAAGGTTGTGTATTGCCGAACGTGGCACTTGCTCAATTCAAGATTGAGAGCCAACACTTTAAATCAGCGATTTGCAAGGAGAATAAGAACATCGCTGGTATCAAGACAAGCCGAAGCGAATACGTTGCAGGGAAGAATCGTGAGCATTGCGTTTACAAGACCTATCGTGATTGCATTAAAGATTACATTCGTATTCAAAATCGCTACCTTGAAAACATAGACGGGCGATATGCAGAAGACGGGCAATATGTTGCTTTGGTAAAAAAAATGTAGAAAAGTTTGGTCGGTAACTTTAATATACATATATTTACAATAACAAATTAAACGTTATGAAAAAGTTAGTATTATTAGTTGCTTTGTCTTTGTCGGGTTTATCGTATGGACAAGCGTGGGAAAATTCGGGTTCTAACAATAGTGTCTATGTTGGACAAGATGAGAACAATTACCCAATCTATAAGAATGTTCGCCCATTTGAGTCATTGGGTTCAAAGATTGCCATGACTACCCTTGTGAGTGGGATTAGTGCTTTCTTTACCTATATGATTATTGATAGGAGAAAGGAACGCAAGGCACAAGAGTTGGAGCAAGAGCAACACCCTTTAATTCAAGAGAACGTGGAGATTTAATCCACGTTTTTTTTTGCAAAAAACTTGCATGGTAATTTTATTTATATTATCTTTGAAGTAACAAACAATTAGACATGAATATAGTAGATTTTTTACAAGCAAAACCAAAGGTTAGTTACCGCTACGAAGACGGCACAACCAAAGAGTGGGAGTATCGCTGGAGTGGTATGTTCGGACAAGGATATTACCGATTGACCAAGAACGGACGTAGACACCCAATGAGTTATTTCAGGGTTGCCCAACAAGTGTACCATGATTACATGGACGGCTATTGTAAGTTGGTGGAAGGAAAAAAAGATATAGAAAAATTTGCACAATAACTTTTTTATACTTACCTTTGAAGTAACAAAATAATTAAACAATATGAACAATCCATTTTCAAGACCGCAAGCGGGAGCCTACAAACCATATTTGGTAGAGGCATTAAACAAAGTAGGTAGAACCACTGAAGCAGATGAGTTCGCCAAAGGTAATATGAAACTTGCAATCTTGTCAAGTGTTACGGGTGGAGTACGATTATTCCCCGAGTTGAATGAAGTTTGTGCCAACGCACTTAACGAACTTGACACGATTGATGAGAATGTGCGTTACTACTTTTGGGGTTTGTCTAACGGACAATTCGGAGTGGCTTCAAGCAACGGAGCGTATGTCTATGACCCAACCGATGTGAAAGCAGTTGAGTATGTCAAGACCCAAGTTGAGTTGAGTGATAATGAAATCATCCAACCATTCTTTTCAAATTAATTTGTTTTAGTTTTCATGGATAAAAGTGGGGGGCGAAAGTTCCCCATTTTTTTTTGTAAAAAAATTTGGTCGGTAAAGTTTTTTATGTTATCTTTGAAATATGAAAAACAAAACAAAATACATTGTAATCAGTCCCGATGGATTCCCAATCCATTTGAGCGACACCTACGCAACCAAAGAGGATGCGTTTAAAGCCTTTAACGATTGGAAGAAACGATACGAAGGTCAAGGGTATTATTCATCTAACGATGGTAGAATCCCTTTAAATGAATTAGACCAACATTGTCAAATTATAGAAATAGAGATATGAAGAAAATTATCGCTTTTTTTAAACGCGGGTTCGAGGACTTGGGTTATGGTTATTACAAACAAGTTTATTGTTATAATGGTAAACTTTATATGGGTTATGTCATTGTAAGAAACGAGAGGTTTTTTTGGATACCAACACATACACGTGTAGGGGTTTGTTGCGACAAAGAGGAACTGGATCAAAATTTAAAATTCT
>JACCDY010205313.1_pt1 | contig 19968 bp, 21 predicted proteins | sample 7446391 | NCBI WGS metagenome assembly JACCDY01 (sample SAMN15323451, study PRJNA562643) | freshwater metagenome | isolation source: river surface water | place: USA:Blue River Watershed | collected 2017-08-18
CTCAAATCGCGAAATACCACGCGAACCTCGGCCAAGTCGACTTGCTCAAAGCCTGTGCTCAAGCAAACCACGGCCAAAGCGGTCTGAAAAATCACGGTTTTGCCACGCATTTGGCGCAACTGTTGAACCGCGCGGGCATGTTCCCCGGGTTTGCCCAAAGGTTGGCCACCCAAGTCGGCCACTTGGTCTGAGCCAATCACCACCGCTTCAGGGTGCAACTGGGCAACGGCATGGGCTTTGGCCAAGGCCAGTCGCAAGGCCAAATTCCGCGGGGTTTCGCCAGCATGGGGTGTTTCATCCACATCGGGCACGGCCACGCTGAAGGGAATTCGCAAGCGCTCCATCAGTTCGCGGCGGTAGCGCGAGCTTGAGCCGAGCACGACAGGGCGGCTGGCATTCAGCAAGGGGCTGGCAGTGGGGGCAGATGTTGTCAAAGCACATTCCAAGATGAAATTCGGACAGGTGATTCTCTTACACTGCAGGGATGGAAAAAAAATTGGACCCTCAGCACCTGGATGTGTCGTCTTTTGCCCGCGATGGACTCAGCCTCCGAGGCGAAGGGGCACTCTCCGACTGGTTGCGTTTAGAGGAAGAGAAATTTGGCGATGTTTTGCAAGCTGGCTCCGTTGTGTGGCAATTGCAAGGCCGATCTGTGCCCCAGTCGGGGGGCGCAGACCAAATTTGGCTGGACTTGAAAGCCTCTGTGGCTTTGCCCATGCAATGTCAGCGTTGCTTGACCCCTGTTTTAGAAACAATCGAGGCCGAGCGGTCGTTTCGGTTTGTGGCCGATGAAGCCACCGCGGCGGCTTTGGACGATGAGGCGGAAGAAGACATTTTGGTCTTCAGCCGTGATTTCGACGCATTGGCACTGGTCGAGGACGAGTTGATTTTGTCCTTGCCCTTGGTGCCCTTGCACGAAGTTTGCCCAGAAAAGATCCCCATGTCGGCCGTCGACCCCGAGTTCGAAGCCGCGGCCGAACGGCCTAACCCCTTTGGGGTTTTGGCCGGACTCAAAACCGGAACCCCCAAGTAAGTGCCAGACAAAGCGCTTCCCAAGGGTCGTGGCTTAGGCTATAATCTATGGCTTCGCCCCGTTTTGATTGGGGTGACATTCTCATTAACCAGAAGCTGCGTCAAGATTTGCGCGGCCTCCAAGCTTCCAAGGAGCCATCATGGCTGTTCAGCAAAACAAAAAGTCGCCTTCCAAGCGCGGTATGCACCGTTCGCACAACGCCCTGAATGTGCCCGGCATCGCTGTCGAGCCAACAACTGGCGAAACACACCTGCGTCACCACATCAGCCCCAACGGTTTTTACCGTGGCCGTCAAGTGTTGAAAAACAAATCAGAAGCCTGATCGGCTTCTGCCCTTCTGCCTCTATAGGCATAGGCCCGGCGCTACTTCTTGAGTAGCCTCGGGCTTTTGTTTTTATGGCCTTCATCTTCACTGGCCCGGTATTCAGTCCAAGGATTACATGACCTCGCCCACCCCGATCACATTGGCTGTCGATTGCATGGGCGGCGACCACGGTCCCAGCGTCACGCTGGCGGCCTGCCGCCGATTCTTGTCCACCCATCCAGATGCCCATTTGTTACTGGTTGGGCGGACCGAGTTTTTGGTGGGTTTTGTCGATCCCCGCGCGCAAATAGTGGCGGCGTCAGAAGTGGTGGAAATGGATGACCCCCTTGAAGTGGCGCTGCGCAAGAAAAAAGATTCTTCGATGCGAGTGAGCATTGAGTTGGTGCGCGATGGCAAGGCTTCGGCAGCGATTTCTGCAGGCAACACCGGCGCCCTGATGGCCATTGCCCGTTATGTGCTCAAAACCATGGACGGCATTGATCGTCCCGCCATCGCAGGTCAAATGCCCAACTTCAAAGGCGGCGGCACCACCATGTTGGATTTGGGGGCTAATGTCGATTGCACGCCCGAGCACTTGCTGCAGTTTGCGGTGATGGGCTCGGCCTTGGTCTCGGTGTTGCAAGACAAGCCCAACCCTACAGTGGGGCTGTTGAATATCGGGGAAGAAGCCATTAAAGGCAATGAAATGATCAAAAAAACATCCGAACTGCTGCGATCTGCTGCTAATTCGGGTGATTTGACTTTTCATGGCAATGTCGAAGGCAATGACATTTTCAAGGGTACGGTCGATATTGTGATTTGCGATGGCTTTGTGGGCAATGTGGCTCTGAAGGCCAGCGAGGGCTTGGCCACCATGATTGGCGGCTTCTTGAAATCTGAGTTTTCTCGCAACATCTTCACGAAAATTGCTGCTATCTTTGCTTATCCGGTCCTTTCTGCATTTAAAAACCGCGTTGATCACCGTCGCTACAACGGCGCCGCCTTGTTGGGCTTGCGCGGTTTGGTGTTCAAGAGCCATGGTTCGGCCGATGAGATCGCGTTCGAAACGGCGTTGAACCGGGCTTATGATGCGTCCAGAAATCAATTGCTGGACCGTGTTCGTGAACGGATCAACCACGCAGCCCCATTGCTCATGGGCGCGCAGGCTGAGCGGACAGAAGCTGCGGTCACATCTGTATGAGAATTTTTTCACGCATCATCGGCACGGGCAGTTATTTGCCCGAAAAACGCCTCACCAACGCCGATTTGGCCGCCCAACTGGCCCAACAAGGCGTCGAGACTTCTGACGATTGGATCGTTGAGCGCACGGGCATTCGGGCACGACACTTTGCGGCCGATTCGCAAGGCAGCAGCGATTTGGCAACCGAAGCCGCCAAAAACGCGCTGACGGCGGCAGGCTTGTCAGCGCACGACATCGATCTCATCATCGTGGCCACATCCACACCCGACATGGTGTTTCCTTCGGTGGCCACCATGGTGCAGCACAAACTGGGGGCCGCTGGTTGCCCTGCGTTTGATGTGCAAGCGGTCTGCAGTGGATTTATTTATGCCTTGACCATCGCCGATTCGATGCTTCAGTCGGGTTCGGCCAAACGCGCTTTGGTGATCGGCTCTGAGGTGTTCAGCCGCATTCTTGACTTCAGCGACCGCACCACATGTGTCTTGTTTGGCGATGGTGCGGGTGCCGTGGTGCTTGAAGCCTCCGACCAACCGGGCATTTTGGCCACCGATTTGCATGCAGACGGCAAGTACAAAGACATTTTGTGTGTGCCCGGCCACGTCAACCGCGGTCAAATTTTGGGTGACCCCGTGCTCAAGATGGACGGCCAAGCGGTCTTTAAATTGGCGGTGGGCGTGCTCGAAGAAACCGCGCGCGCCAGCTTGGCCAAGGCCAATATGACCGATGCCGACATTGACTGGCTGATTCCTCACCAGGCCAATATCCGCATCATGCAGAGCACCGCCAAAAAGCTCAAATTGGGCGCTGACAAAGTGGTGGTGACCGTCGATCAGCATGGCAACACATCGGCAGCTTCCATTCCGCTGGCGCTGGACACCGCGGTGCGCGATGGCCGCATCAAGCGGGGTCAAACCCTCATGCTGGAAGGCGTGGGCGGTGGCTTTACTTGGGGCTCGGTGCTGCTGCGTTATTGAGATCGAAAGCGACCCCGTCAACTTTCCAGATTCAGAATTTGCACATGACAACATTTGCTTTTGTTTTTCCAGGCCAGGGCTCGCAATCGGTGGGCATGCTGGATGCTTGGGGTGACCACCCCGTTGTGCGCCAAACCCTGCAAGAAGCGTCCGATGCGCTGGGCGAAGATGTGGCCAAGTTGATCCACGAAGGCCCTAAAGAAGCATTGGCCATGACCACCAATACCCAACCGGTGATGTTGGTGTCTGCAGTGGCGGCCTACCGTGCTTGGCTGGCCGAGGGCGGAGCCCAACCAGCGATTGTGGCGGGCCATTCGCTTGGCGAATACAGCGCTTTGGTAGCCTCTGGCGTGTTGACGCTGGCACAAGCTGCCCCGTTGGTGCGCTTGCGCGCGGCCGCGATGCAAGAGGCTGTGCCTGTGGGCGTGGGCGCCATGGCCGCTATTTTGGGCTTGCCATCGGACAAAGTCATTGAAGGCTGTCTGCAGGCGCAGGCCAGCTTTGATGTGGGCAGCGCCGAAGTGGTCGAAGCCGTGAACTTCAACGATGCCGCACAAACCGTGATTGCGGGCAGCAAAGCTGCGGTCGACAAAGCCTGCGAAGTGCTGAAGGCATTGGGCGCCAAACGGGCTTTGTTGTTGCCCGTGTCTGCGCCTTTTCATTCGAGTTTGATGAAACCGGCCGCTGAAAAATTGCGCGAAAAACTCGCAACCCTCACGCTGGGTGTGCCGCAAATTCCGGTTCTCAACAACATCGACGTCGCCATCGAAACCGATGCCGACCGCATCCGCGATGCTTTGTATCGCCAGGCTTTTGGCCCGGTGCGTTGGGTGGAGTGCGTGCAAGCCATCAAGGCCCGCGGTGTGAACACCTTGGTGGAGTGCGGCCCCGGCAAAGTGTTGGCCGGCATGACCAAAAGAATCGATGCCGAGTTGAACGGGGTGGCCTTGTTTGACCCCGCGACTTTGGCCGAAGTGAAAGGACTCCTCGCATGAGCGAAGCACAAACACAAACCGCTCTGGTGACGGGAGCCTCCCGTGGCATTGGCGCGGCCATTGCCTTGCAACTGGCCAAATCTGGCTTTGTGGTTATCGGAACCGCCACCAGCGATGACGGTGCCGCCAAAATCAGCCAAGCGCTGGCCGCATTTCCGGGCTGCCGTGGTGCCAACCTGAATGTGAACGATGCTGCTGCAGGCGAAGCCCTGATCGACGCCATTGTGAAAGAGCAGGGTGGTTTGCATGTGCTGGTCAACAACGCTGGCATCACCCGTGACACTTTGGCCATGCGTATGAAAGACGACGATTGGGATGCGGTGCTGGACACCAACCTGAAAGCGGTTTTTCGCATGAGCCGTGCAGTGATTCGCCCCATGATGAAGCAGCGCTATGGCCGCATCATCAGCATCACCAGCGTGGTGGGCGCCTCGGGCAACCCTGGCCAGGCCAACTATGCCGCTGCCAAAGCCGGCGTGGCCGGCATGACCCGCGCTTTGGCCCGCGAATTGGGCAGCCGCAACATCACGGTCAACTGCGTGGCCCCCGGCTTTATTGAGACCGACATGACCGCCAGCTTGCCCGAAGAGCAACAAAAAGCACTCTTGGGCCAGATTCCGTTGGGCCATTTGGGCAAGCCTGAAGACATTGCCCATGCGGTGGCCTATTTGGCCGGTGCGCATGCCGGCTATGTCACCGGGCAAGAATTGCATGTCAATGGTGGCATGTTCATGGCCTGATTGTCGGAAACCCCTTCCGGACAGGTAAAATCTTCATTTTTCACAACCCTCAGAGGGAACCCATGAGCGATATCGAAGCACGTGTCAAAAAAATCATTGCTGAACAACTCGGCGTTGAAGAGTCACAAGTCACCAATGAAAAAGCCTTTGTGGCTGATTTGGGCGCAGACTCCTTGGACACGGTGGAACTGGTGATGGCACTCGAAGACGAGTTTGGCATCGAAATTCCTGACGAAGACGCAGAAAAGATCACCACAGTGCAAGCGGCGATCGACTACGCCCAAAGCAAGAAGGCCTGATTGACGATGACCCGGCGCCGCGTTGTTGTCACGGGTTTGGGATGCGTCAGTCCTGTGGGCAACACGGTTGCTGAGGCATGGTCCAACCTGCTCGCCGGTCAATCCGGTATTGGTGCAATCACCCGTTTTGATGCTTCTGCCATCGCCTGCCGGTTTGCGGGTGAGGTCAAAAACTTTGATCTCGAGTCCTACATCGGTGCCAAAGAGGCGCGGACGATGGACCGTTTCATTCACTACGGTGTGGCTGCCGCCACGCAGGCGATTCGTGACGCCGGTTTACCCAGTGGCGAAGCCCTGAGCGAAGACCAAGCCTGCCGCATGGGCGTGGTGATTGGTTCTGGCATCGGCGGCTTGCCGCTGATTGAAGAAACGCACACCGAATACACGGCACGTGGTGCACGTCGTATTTCCCCCTTCTTTGTGCCTGCCTCGATCATCAACATGATCTCTGGTCATGTCTCGATGCGCAATGGTTTCAAGGGCCCCAACCTCTCGGTGGTCACTGCTTGCACCACTGGTCTGCACTCGATTGGTGAAGCCGGTCGTTTGATCGAATACGGCGATGCAGACGTGATGGTGGCGGGTGGCGCAGAAGGCTGCGTGTCGCCCTTGGGCGTGGGTGGCTTTGCCGCCATGCGCGCATTGTCAACGCGCAACGACGACCCCACAGCCGCATCGCGCCCTTGGGACAAAGACCGCGATGGTTTTGTCCTTGGCGAAGGTGCCGGTGTGATGGTGCTCGAAGAGTACGAACACGCCAAGGCCCGGGGCGCCAAAATTTACGCAGAGCTGGGTGGTTACGGCATGAGTGCCGATGCTGGTCACATGACCGCACCCAACATGGATGGCCCACGCCGCGCCATGCTGAACGCGATGCGCAATGCCGGCGTCAATGCCGACCAAATCGATTACTTGAACGCCCACGGCACCTCAACGCCATTGGGTGACATCAACGAAACCAATGCCATCAAGGCGGCTTTGGGCGAGCACGCCTACAAAACCGTGGTCAGCTCAACCAAGTCCATGACCGGTCACCTGTTAGGTGGCGCAGGTGGCATTGAAAGCGTGTTCACGGTGTTGGCGTTGCACCACCAAAAGGTGCCCCCGACCATCAACTTGGACAACCCCGATCCCGAGTGTGATCTGGACTACTGCGCCAATACGGCGCGCGACATGAAAATCGACGTAGCGCTGAAAAACAATTTCGGTTTTGGCGGCACCAACGGGTCTTTGGTCTTCAAACGCCTCTGACCTGCCTGAGTGCAAGGCCCACCTGATGCACAACGCCCCACCTGTGGTTTTCCCGGTGGGGCGTTTTGTTTGGGGCCGATGGGTCATGCTGGCACTGGCTTTGTTGGGGGGCGTTGGCCTGTTGTGGCATCCCCATTTTCCTGTTCTCCAGGTCCACCCTTGGGCGCTGTCGGCGTGGGGTTTGTTGCTGCTGGCGGCCTTGTGGGCCACACGAGCGGACCATTGGCAGACCGGTGCGCTGGTGTGGACGGGGGAACTCTGGTTGTGGCGCGACCCACAAGATCACGAACGGGAAGTCAGTTTGCAGGTGGTGCTGGATACCGGTTCTGCGTTGGGTTTGGCGCTGACCCCTCAACGAACAGGTGTCATTTCACTGAAACGCTTTGTCTGGTTTTCGCAAGGCGATTTGCCTGTGCTGTGGCATGGTTTTCGGTGCGCGGTATATTCGCCAGCGTTCAATGGCCCCAAAAGTACGACGTCAGCAGACGGTGTTTACTGACTGCTTGAATTGGGCCAAGTCGACACCAATTGGGGTTGACGAAACTGTTCATGAGATGAGCCTCTGGAGGACCATATGGTGCAAATCAAAAGTCAAAAAATAGCGGCGACCTTGCTCTTGTTGGGCTTGGTGGGTGGGCTGGGCATGGGCGGCTCAGGCTTGGCGCTGGCCCAAAGCCCGGCGGTTGCAGTGCGTGGATTGCCAGACTTCACTGAATTGGTGGAGCAGGTGGGGCCCTCGGTCGTGAACATTCGAACCCTCGAAAAAGTTCGTCCTGCAGAGGCCCGATCGGGGGGCTCTGATGAAGAGATGCAAGAGCTCTTTCGCCGATTCTTTGGTGTGCCCATGCCCAACGTGCCGCGCCAAGCACCGCGGCAAAACCGACCTCAAGAGGAAGCCCAACCCCGAGGCGTTGGGTCTGGCTTTATTTTGAGCTCAGACGGCTTCATCATGACCAACGCACACGTTGTGGACGGCGCCGATGAGGTGTTGGTGACCTTGCCCGACAAGCGCGAATTCAAGGCGCGCATTGTTGGGGCCGACAAACGCACCGATGTGGCCGTGGTGAAAATCCAGGCCACCGGATTGCCTGCTGTCAAAGTGGGTGATGTGGGCCGCTTGCGGGTGGGTGAGTGGGTGATGGCGATCGGTTCGCCCTTCGGCCTTGAAAACACCGTGACAGCCGGCATTGTCAGCGCCAAGCAGCGCGACACCGGTGACTATCTGTCGTTCATTCAGACCGACGTGGCCATCAACCCCGGCAATTCTGGCGGCCCCTTGATCAATATGCGGGGTGAAGTGGTGGGCATCAACAGCCAAATTTACTCGCGCTCGGGTGGTTTCATGGGCATCTCGTTTGCCATTCCTATGGACGAAGCCATGCGGGTCAGCGATCAACTGCGCACCACCGGCCGCGTGAGCCGTGGGCGCATCGGCGTCGAAATCGCGCCTGTGACGAAAGATGTGGCCGAGTCCATTGGTTTGGGCAAGGCGCAGGGCGTGTTGCTGCGCGGCATTGAAGAAGGCTCGCCTGCAGAAAAAGCGGGCCTGGAAGCCGGCGACATCATCACGCGCTTTGATGGCAAGCCGATCGACAAGCCGGCAGACTTGCCGCGTGCGGTGGGCAACACCAAGCCGGGCAGCAAAGTGAGCATCACGGTTTACCGTCGCGGCACTTTCAAAGAGCTGAGCATCACGGTGGCCGAGGTGGAAGCTGAAAAAGTAGCCGCTGCACCCCCAGAGAAAAAAGCACCGGACAGCAACACCTCGCAGGTTTGGGGTTTGGCGGTCAGCGATTTAACGGACGCTCAAAAGCGAGAGCTGCGGGTGCGCGGCGGTGTTCGGGTGGATGCAGCCACTGAAGCGGCGGCCCGGGCGGGCATCCGCGAAGGCGATGTGATCTTGGCCATTGCCAACAACGAGGTGCCATCGCTGAAAGAGTTTGAGGCGATCATGTCGCGCGCCGACAAGAGTCGTCCCATCAGCGTCTTGATTCGCCGTGGCAGTAGCGCTCAGTATGTGCTGATTCGCCCCGGAAAGTGAAGGTTTCGGCTTGTCAAGTGACCATGGTGATTTGCAGGTCATTGGCTTGAATTCAGGGTCTTTATGGGGATGGAAGAAAAAAATCTGAGATTTTTTCGAAAGATTTAATAAGTTTGCGCTGACTAACTTATTCCATCTCTCATAACGAATTTGGCTAAAATCTGGGGCCTTGACCCTTCATTGGTGGCATAAAGCGCAGGGGTGAGTTCACGATGCGAGATTCCTTGGAGGAGTCCACCGTTGATCCACAGATGGCCCACAAGTTGTTCAACGAAATGTTATGCGTCTTGTGAATAACCTGTGGATAAAAACCATGTTGCAAAGCAGCAACGACCTGTCAAGCGAGTTTTTGGGGCTGTTCGAGTGGGCCAATTTGCCTACAATGAAGTCCCAACTATCGCAGTTGCCATAGATTGTTGGTTCAGGGCGCGTCAACTCCAGACGCGCCCTTTTTTCTTTTTCGGATCCTTGATCCACAAATACTTGCAGACGTTGCTTGATGAATCACATCAGAAATTTTTCGATCATTGCTCACATTGACCATGGCAAATCCACGCTGGCCGATCGCTTGATTCAACGGTGTGGAGGACTTGAAGCGCGCGAAATGGAAGCCCAGGTGCTCGACTCGATGGACATCGAGAAAGAGCGGGGCATCACCATCAAGGCACAAACCGCAGCGCTCCACTACAAAGCCAAAGATGGCCAGGTCTACAACCTCAACTTGATTGACACCCCCGGCCACGTCGACTTTTCTTACGAGGTCTCGCGGTCCTTGTCGGCTTGCGAAGGCGCTTTGTTGGTGGTGGACGCCAGCCAGGGCGTTGAAGCCCAAACCGTCGCCAACTGCTACACCGCGCTCGACTTGGGCGTGGAGGTGGTGCCGGTGCTCAACAAGATGGATTTGCCCAACGCTGACCCTGACAACGCACGCAGCGAAGTCGAAGACGTGATCGGCATTGACGCTACAGACGCCATTCCGTGTTCGGCCAAAACGGGCATGGGCATCGAAGAGATTCTTGAAGCCGTGGTGGCTCGCATTCCACCGCCCAAAGGCAACCCTGATGCGCCCTTGCGCGCCATGATCATTGACAGCTGGTTTGACAGCTATGTCGGCGTGGTCATGTTGGTGCGGGTCATCGATGGTCAGTTGCTGAAAAACGAGCGCATTCGCATGATGGCCAGCAACGCCGTTTATGAAGCCGGCAGCTTGGGCGTTTTCACCCCCGCCAACGAGCCACGCCAAATGTTGAGGGCCGGTGAAGTGGGCTACATCATTGCCGGCATCAAAGAACTCCAAGCGGCGAAGGTGGGTGATACCGTCACGCTGGAAAAGAAACTGCCCAACAACTTGGGCCCCGCCTCAGAAGCCTTGCCGGGTTTCAAAGAAATTCAGCCCCAGGTGTTCGCCGGTCTGTACCCGACCGAAGCCAACCAATACGATGCCCTGCGCGACGCACTTGAAAAACTCAAGCTCAACGACGCTTCGCTGCACTATGAGCCCGAAGTGTCACAAGCCTTGGGCTTTGGTTTTCGCTGCGGCTTTTTGGGCTTGTTGCACATGGAAATCGTGCAGGAGCGGCTCGAGCGCGAATTCGACCAAGACCTGATCACCACGGCCCCCAGCGTGGTCTACCAAGTGGTCAAAGGCGATGGCGAAGTCATCATGGTGGAGAACCCCTCCAAGATGCCTGAGCAGGGCAAGATGCAAGAAATTCGCGAGCCCATTGTCACGGTGCATTTGTACATGCCGCAAGACTATGTGGGCCCGGTGATGACGCTGGCCAACCAAAAACGCGGCGTTCAAATCAACATGGCCTACCACGGCCGTCAGGTCATGCTGACCTATGAAATGCCCTTGGGCGAGATCGTGCTGGACTTCTTTGACAAACTCAAATCGGTCAGCCGGGGCTATGCCTCGATGGACTATGAATTCAAAGAATTCCGGGCTTCTGATGTGGTCAAGGTCGATATTTTGCTGAACGCTGAAAAAGTCGATGCCCTGTCCATCATCGTGCACCGCACGCAGGCCCAGTACCGGGGTCGTGCGGTGGCGGCCAAGATGCGCGAGATCATCAGCCGACAAATGTTTGATGTGGCGATTCAAGCAGCCATTGGAGCCAATATCATTGCGCGTGAAACCATCAAAGCGTTGCGTAAAAACGTGTTGGCCAAGTGCTATGGTGGCGACATCACGCGCAAACGCAAGCTGCTGGAAAAACAAAAGGCAGGTAAAAAGCGCATGAAACAGATTGGCTCGGTCGAGGTGCCTCAAGAGGCGTTTCTGGCCATTTTGCAGGTGGAAGATTGATGCAGTTTTTGACATCTTTGGTGCTGGCCGCTTTTGTGGGCTACGCCGGCAGTTGGTACCTGGGTTTCATAGAGGGCAATTTCGCGTTGCTCTTGTTGTTGGCCACCGGGGTGACCGGTGTGTATTGGCTGGCTGAGCGCTTTTACTTTTTGCCTCAGCGCCAAAAAGCGGTGCAGCAACTCGAGGCCGAAACGGCCCAACGGCGCGCCGAACTGAGCAAAATGGGCATCGACAAAGTCGACTCCGACAACGTTGAAGCCCGCGAGAAGTTGCTCATGCAACCTTGGTGGTTGGATTGGACGGCGGGTCTGTTTCCGGTCATTGTGGTGGTTTTTGTTTTGCGCTCCTTTTTGTTTGAGCCCTTCAAAATTCCATCGGGCTCGATGATCCCGACGCTGCACATTGGCGACCTGATTCTGGTGAACAAGTTTCACTATGGCATTCGCTTGCCCGTGGCCAACATCAAGCTGACCGATGGTGCGCCAGTGCAGCGCGGCGATGTGATGGTGTTTCGCTACCCACCCAAACCTTCGGTGGACTACATCAAGCGGGTGGTGGGGGTGCCGGGCGATGAAGTCTCTTATTTGAACAAGAAGCTGTCGATCAATGGCAAGCCCTTGCCCATTCAGCCCTTGCCGGACTTCTTTGACGACTCCACCATGCGGTATTTCAAGCACCGCAGCGAGACCTTGGGGGCCAAGCCACACCAAATCATTTTGGACGACGAGCGCCACTCTTTCATTCCGGGGGCAGACCAGTTTGTTGGCCGCGATAACTGCAACTACACCGTTGAGGGTGTGACCTGCAAAGTCCCAGAAGGCCACTATTTCATGATGGGCGATAACCGCGACAATTCGCTCGATTCACGTTATTGGGGGTTTGTCCCCGATGCCAACATCGTCGGCAAAGCCTTTTTTGTCTGGATGAACTTTGGTAACTTGAAGCGCATTGGCGCGTTTGACTGAGGTGCGTGTGGCCACATCCTCCGCTGTTTCGTCTTCTTTGTCTGACCTGCAAATCCGTCTGGGTTATGCCTTTCGCCAGACGGGCTTGTTGCAACAAGCGGTCACGCACCGCAGCTTCAGCGCGGACCACAACGAGCGCTTGGAGTTTTTAGGCGACTCGGTGCTCAACCTGTCGGTGGCGAACCTGTTGTATGGCCAACTGACCAGCTTGCCTGAGGGTGATTTGTCGCGGGTTCGGGCCAATTTGGTCAAGCAAGATACTTTGCATCAACTGGCCAAAACGCTCGACTTGTCTTCGGTGATGCGGCTGGGTGAGGGCGAAATGCGCTCTGGCGGTCAAAACCGCCCCTCTATCTTGGCCGATGCCCTTGAAGCCATCATTGGTGCTGTTTATCTGGATGGCGGTTACCAAGATGCACAAGCCTTGGTTGAACGCCTGTTTGCAAAGGTGGACATCAAACCCGATATGCAGGCCGTGGGCAAAGACCCGAAAACCGAATTGCAAGAGTGGCTGCAAGGGCGCAAGCTGGCGTTGCCCAAGTACACGGTGGTTGGCACCTCGGGCGCCGCGCACCGCCAACAATTCGAGGTCTCATGCGAAGTGACCGAATTGCGCCAAACCCAACAAGGCTCGGGCGCATCGCGTCGCGCTGCTGAACAAGCAGCGGCCGCAGCCATGCTGCAAATCTTGAAATCTGAAAGCGCCGCATGAGCACCGACAAACCATCTGCCTCGCCTGAGTCCGAAGCCACGCGCTTGCCACAAGAACAAGCCATGCGCCGCCCGGTTCAGATTGCGGGTGTGACCATTCAGCCGCGCGATGCCGCTGAAACGGCCGCACTCCCGGTTGAGGTTGCGCCTTTGCCTTTGCCGGTGGCTGGGCAACGCTGCGGCTTGGTGGCCATTGTGGGTAAGCCCAATGTGGGCAAGTCCACTTTGCTCAATGCTTTGGTGGGCCAAAAAATCAGCATCACTTCGCGCAAGGCACAAACCACGCGGCACCGCATCACGGGCATCCGCACCCAAGGGGCGGCTCAGTTTGTGTTTGTGGACACCCCGGGTTTCCAGACGGTGCATGGCACTGCCCTCAATAAATCACTCAACAAAACCGTGGTCGGTGCCGTGAGCGATGTGGACTTGGTGTTGTTCGTGGTCGAGGCGGGCAGTTTCACCAACGCCGATGCCAAGGTGCTGGCTTTGCTGAAGCCCGGAATTCCCGTCTTGCTGGTGGCGAACAAGCTGGACAACGTGCACCGCCGGGGTGACATCGCCCCTTGGTTGCAAAGCATGCAAGAGCGCCATGCGTTTGCCGAGTTTGTCCCCATGTCGGCCAAGCAGCCCAAAGACATCGAGCGCTTGCTGGGCATTTGCGAAAAATACCTGCCCGAGCAAGCCTGGTGGCATGCCGAAGACGAGTTGACCGACCGCAGCGAAAAGTTTTTGGCCAGCGAAATGGTGCGCGAAAAACTCTTTCGCCTGACGGGCGATGAGTTGCCTTACACCTCCACCGTGGTGATCGATAAGTTTGAAGAAGAGGCCGGTCGCACCGCCAAGCGCATGCTGCGCATTGCCGCCACCATTGTGGTCGAGCGCGAAGGCCACAAAGCCATGGTGATCGGTGACAAAGGCGAGAAACTCAAGCGCATTGGCACCGAAACCCGCATAGAGCTCGAGAAGCTGTTGGATGCCAAGGTATTCATCGAGTTATGGGTGAAGGTGCGTTCGGGTTGGGCCGACGACGAAGCACGTGTGCGCAGCTTCGGGTACGAATAAATCCAGCACCCATGGCCACCAAGCGGATTGCAGACGAGCCAGCTTTTGTGCTGCACCGCTACGACTGGAGCGAAACCAGTCTGATTTTGGAAGTCTTCACCCGTCACTATGGCCGGGTGGCTTTGGTGGCCAAAGGGGCCAAGCGGCCCACCTCCAGCTTCCGGCCAGTGCTGCTACCTTTGCAGCCTTTGTCGCTGGCATTTGGTGGTGATGGCGATATCCGCACCCTCAAGTCGGCCGAATGGGTGGGCAGCCATGTCATGCCCACTGGCGAAGCCTTGTTGTCGGGCTATTACCTGAACGAATTGCTCATGCGCTTGACCGCGCGAGACGACCCTCACCCCCAGTTATTTGAGGTCTATGCGGCTGCTGTGCGGCTGCTGGCCAGCGGCGAGCCTGAGGCTTTGCAATGGGCCTTGCGTGGTTTTGAATTGCTGCTGCTCAAGCACACGGGTTTGTTGCCCGCATTGAATGCCCAAACACTGACCCTCACGCCGTTGTCGCCTGACCAGCGCTACACCTTGCTGCCCGAGGCGGGTCTGCAATGGGTGACAGACGACAGCCGCACCAGTTTGCTCGGCGCGCAATGGCAGGCGCTACAAACGGCGCTGGATGCCCCCAGTCCCTTGGCCGCTTTGCTGCGTGAGTGCGCCGACCTGCTGGTGCAGTTACAACGCCCCTTGCGCTTGTTGCTCAACTACCATTGCGGTGTGGGGGCCTTGCGCACCCGCCAAATGATGCTGGACTTGCAAACCTTATGACCTCCCATTCTTCGCGCGTGGCGCTCTCCGTTAACGTCAACAAAGTGGCCTTGCTGCGCAACTCTCGTCACTTGGGCATTCCCAGCGTGACACGTGCCGCAGAACGATGTTTGCAAGCCGGTGCGCAGGGCATCACCATCCACCCGCGGCCTGACGAGCGGCACATTCGGGCCAGTGATGTGCCTGAACTCACGACCTTGATGAAGGCCTGGCCTGACCGTGAGTTCAACATCGAGGGCAACCCGTTTCACAACTTGATGGACCATGTGCGCGCCGTGCGCCCGCACCAAGTGACGTTTGTGCCCGACAGTGAAGGCCAGTTCACCAGCGACCACGGATGGACGTTTCCGCAAGATGCTGACCGCCTGAAGCCCTTGATTGACGAATGCAGGGCCTTGGGGGTGCGGGTCAGTTTGTTCATGGACCCTGAGCCTGAGCAAATGGCCGCTGCCCGTGCGGTGGGCGCCGACCGAGTCGAGCTGTACACCGAGCCTTACGCCGCCAGCTGGGGCACAGCGCAACACGCCACGCAGCTGCAGCGCTACGCCGATGCGGCCGAGGCTGCGTTGCAGGCGGGCTTGGGTTTGAACGCCGGGCACGATCTCAACCGCGACAACCTGCCGGCCTTTGTAGCGGCGGTGAAAGGGTTGCAAGAAGTGTCGATTGGCCACGCTTTCATGGCCGATGCGTTGGAGCTGGGCTACACCGCCACGGTGCAGGCTTACCTGGACTGCCTCAAAAAATGATCTACGGCATTGGCACCGACATCTGCGACATTCGCCGCATTCAGGCCAGCTTGGATCGGCATGGCGAGCGCTTTGCCGCCAAAGTGTTGAGTGAGGCCGAGATGGCCACTTGGAAAGCCCGCAGCGCGCGCTGGCCAGAGCGGGGTGTACGGTATTTAGCCACCCGGTTTTCGGCCAAAGAAGCCTTCAGCAAAGCCATCGGACTGGGCATGCGCATGCCCATGACTTGGCGCCTGTGTGAAATTGGCAAACTCCCCAGCGGCCAGCCCGTCATCGTGTTGCATGGTGGCCTGAAAGATTGGTTTGAAGCCAAGGGCCTGTCGGCTCACATTACCGTGACTGACGAATCCGAATACGCCGCCAGTTTTTGCGTGGTCGAGACGCTAGGCTCCTCCGCCTCTTGATTCTGCGCGCGAGCACCCCATCTGGAATGAACACCCCATGACACTGCACGCCCCTCTGATTTTGGACATTGCCGGCACCACCTTGACCAATGTGGACCGCCGCCGCTTGGCTCACCCCTTGGTGGGCGGCATGATTCTTTTTGGCCGCAACTGGCAAAGCAGGGCACAACTCACGGAACTGTGCGCCGATATCAAAGCTCTGCGGCCTGATGTCATCATCGCGGTCGACCATGAAGGTGGTCGGGTGCAACGCTTTCGCACCGATGGCTTGACGCATCTGCCGCCCATGCGCGCGTTGGGCGAGTTGTGGGCCAAGGACGAAAAAGGTCAGCCCGGCTCGGGCGTTCTCAAGGCCTGTGAAGCGGCCACCTCGGCGGGTTTTGTGTTGGCCAGTGAGTTGCGCGCTTGTGGTGTGGACCTCAGCTTCACGCCCGTACTCGATTTGGACCATGGCGAGAGCGGTGTCATCGGGGACCGCGCTTTTGCCCGCGACCCCCGCGTGGTGAGCCTGTTGGCGCGCAGCCTGATGCAAGGTCTGTTGCAAGCCGGTATGGGCAACTGCGGCAAACATTTTCCTGGCCATGGCGCGGTCAAAGCCGACTCGCATGTGGCTCTGCCGGTCGACACACGCAGCCTCAAAACCATTTTGGCGGACGATGCGCAGCCCTATCGTTGGCTCGGCAGTGTGCTCACGGCCGTCATGCCTGCGCATGTCATTTACAGCAAGGTTGACAGCCGGCCTGCCGGTTTTTCGGCCCGCTGGTTGCAAGACATCTTGCGTGCGCAATTGGGCTTTCAGGGTGTGGTCTGCACCGACGACTTGTCGATGGCCGCTGCGCGCCAACTGGACGGCCGCACCCTCAGCTACACCGAAGCCGTGATCACCGCGCTGCAAGCCGGTTGTGACTTGGCCTTGTTGTGTAACCGCTCCGCCGTGAATGGCGGCGATGAGCTTGACACGGTCTTGGACCAATTGGCTGAAGCCCAGCTCAAAGGCCAATGGCTGCCCAGCGAGATCAGCGAAGAACGCCGCTTGAACCTGTTGCCCCGATCGCCCGCACGCCCATGGGACGAGTTGGTGCGCTCGAGCGATTACATGCAAGCACTCGACCGTTTGCCTTGACCTGAACTGGACACTTCAATGAACTGGATTGCGCGCATCTTCATGGGCCTGCTGGGCTTGGGCCTGTTGGCGGGCTTGTTGCTGGCGCTGGGCCTGTACACCGTGTTTGCCGCAGTGCGCTGGCTGCTCACCGGTCGCAAGCCCCAAGTGGTGTTGGTTTGGCAGCAGTTCAGCGCCATGCGCAAAGGCGCAGGCTGGGGCCAGCGGCAATCGAACAACACGGGTTTTGAGTCACCCCCTCAGGGCGACATTGTGGATGTGGAAGCCCGCGAGGTGGTGGACGACGCACCCCGCTTGCCACCACGACAGTAAAGGCCAGGCCTTATTCCTGCACGTGGCGCAGGGCCGGGAACAAAATCACATCGCGAATGCTGGCGCTGTCGGTCAGCAACATCATCAGGCGGTCAATGCCAATGCCGCAACCACCGGCCGGTGGCATGCCGTATTCCAGCGCACGCACAAAGTCGTGGTCGTAGTACATGGCTTCGTCGTCGCCATCGTCTTTGGCAGCCACTTGCGCATGAAAGCGCGCTGCTTGGTCTTCGGCGTCGTTCAACTCGCTGAAACCATTGCCAAATTCACGGCCGGTGATGTACAGCTCAAAGCGCTCGGTCACTTCAGGGCGTGAGTCGTTGGCGCGGGCCAGCGGCGAAATCTCAGTCGGGTGCTCCATGATGAAGGTGGGCTCCCAGAGCTTGTCTTCCACGGTTTCTTCAAAATAAAACACCTGCAAACTGGCCAAGCTGCGGGTCGACAACTTGTCTTTGTCTTCGCTCATGCCCAGTTTTTTGAGCGCGTTGATCAGCCACTCGGCGTTGTCGACGTTGTCACCCGCTGGGGTGTTCTTCACGATGGCTTCGCGGATGGTCATGCGGGCAAAAGGCGTGCTCAGGTCAACTGCCTTGCCGTTGTAGCTCAGGTTCAAGGTGCCGGCGGCAACCATGGCGGCATCGCGAATCAGCGCTTCGGTGAAGCTCATGAGGTCTTGGTAGTTCCAGTACGCCGCGTAAAACTCCATCATGGTGAATTCGGGGTTGTGGCGCACCGAGATGCCTTCGTTGCGGAAGTTGCGGTTGATCTCGAACACCCGCTCAAAGCCGCCCACCAGCAAGCGCTTGAGGTAAAGCTCGGGTGCGATACGCAAAAACATTTCTTGTTCGAGTGCGTTGTGGTGCGTGACAAACGGCTTCGCGTTGGCGCCACCCGGAATGGGGTGCAGCATAGGGGTTTCGACTTCTAAGAAACCGTGCTTGACCATGAAATCGCGAATGCCACTGACCGCTTTGCTGCGTGCCATGAATCGCTTGCGCGCCGCCTCGTCGGTCATCAGGTCGACATAGCGCTGGCGGTACTTCACTTCTTGGTCGGCCACACCATGGAATTTGTCGGGCATGGGGCGCAGGCTCTTGGTGAGCATGCGGATTTGGGTGGCGTGAATCGACAACTCGCCGGTGCGGGTTTTGAACAAGTAACCCTCCACTCCCACGATGTCACCCAAATCCCAGTGTTTGAACAGGGCATACAAGTCTTCACCCACATCGTCGCGGGTCACATACACCTGAATGCGGCCCGTCGCATCTTGCAAGGTGGCAAAGCTGGCCTTGCCCATCACGCGTTTGAGCATCATGCGGCCAGCCACTTTGGCCACGGTCTTGGTGACGCCCTCACCATTCAAGCTCTCGGCGTCTTTATCGCCATGCGCTTGGTGCAAGTTGGCCGCGTGGTGCTCGGGCTTGAAATCGTTGGGAAACGCGACGCCTTTGCCCTCCGACTGCGCTTGGCGCATGGCCTTGAGTTTTTCGCGTCGCTCGGCGATCAGTTGGTTCTCATCTTGAGCGGGAGCGGCAGGGGCGTTGGCAGTCGTGTCAGACATGGGCGGGTGCGGTTGGGTTTGCTGGCGGGTCGCCAGGCAATCCGGGGTTAATCGATGCGCCGTGGCGCAAAGCTTTCTATTTTAAGAGTTTGCGGGCTGAATCTGGCGCGGGTCGATGGAAGACGTGCCGATCTGGCGAAATGCGCACGGCAACCCCAGCATTTGAAGGACATGTCCCGGGCGCGCAGGCATCTGAGTATCATCGCGGCAGCAGGAGAAATGCATGTTTTTTCAAATGGTCAGTCTGGTGTTGGATGTGCTGGCGGGCTTGGTTGCCGGCACCTGTTTGTTGCGTTTTTTGATGCAGTGGCAGCGCATTTCCTTTCACCAACCCTTGGGGCAATTTGTTTTTGCCGTGACCGATTGGTTGCTATTGCCTCTGCGCCGGGTGGTGCCAGCATGGTCGGCATGGGATTTATCAAGCTTGGTGGGGGCGTTTTTGATCAAGTTGGTGCAATACCTGGTGTTGTGGCTGTTGATGGGAGGGCAGGGGGCTTTGGCCTTGTTGCCCTTGGTCAGTTTGGTGGGCTTGGCCCAGTTGGTGGTGTCGGCCCTGAGCGCATTGGTGTTGGTGTTGGCGGTTTTATCTTGGGTGAACCCCGGCGCCCCGATGTACACCTTGGTGGCGCGTTTGTGCCAGCCCTTTCTGAGACCCTTTCAGCGTGTGGTGCCCTTGATCGGCGGGGTGGACTTGTCGCCCATTGCCCTGCTGCTGGTCTTGCAATTGGGGGGCATGGTTTTGGCCCGTTTGCAAATGCTTTGGATGTTCGGCTGAGTTTGAAACTGCCTTTTATCAAACGGCAGTTAATCTACTTTGAATACCAGAACCATTCATTTAAATGATGATTCTTCATCCAGATCAAGTTTGATTAGCAGTTAATCAACTGATTTATTCTGATTAATTGAATATCTTCGGTGGTTTAGGTGTATATTCGAGATTCTTTTCCACCATTATCAGGATTAATATGACCTCTAGCTACAAAGAATTGTTGGCACAACGCGATGCACTCGAGCAAGCCATTGCCAAAGCCCGTCAAAACGAAATTTCCAGTGCCGTCGCCAAAGTCCGCGAATTGGTGGCCGAATATGGTTTGAGCGCGCAAGATATTTTCCCTGGCCGTGCCGCCAAATCATCCGCCCCAAAAGTCGCCAGCAAAGTGGCAGCCAAATACCGCGA
>JACCDY011090644.1_pt1 | contig 19955 bp, 15 predicted proteins | sample 7446391 | NCBI WGS metagenome assembly JACCDY01 (sample SAMN15323451, study PRJNA562643) | freshwater metagenome | isolation source: river surface water | place: USA:Blue River Watershed | collected 2017-08-18
AGAAGTGGATGCCGTCGACCCCGTGGTCGAGCAAAGCGGCGCATTGTTCGGCGGCGTAGTGGATGCCGGCACGTTCCACTGCTTCGGGGTCGCCTTGGGCACGGTTGAGCGAGCGGATGAGCTTTGCCGGGTAGCGGGCCCCGGCCGCCAGTTCGGCCATGCGGTTCATTCCCTTCAGGCTGGTGACGGGCATCAGTCCGGCAATGATCGGCACGGTGATGCCGGCCAGCCGGCAGCGGTCGCGGAAGTCGAGGAAGTCGTGATTGTCGAAGAACAGCTGGGTGCAGATGTAATCGGCGCCCTCGTCGACCTTGGCCTTGAGGAAGTCGAGTTCCTGCATCCGGTTGGATGTGGCCGGATGGCCTTCGGGAAAGCCTGCGACGCCGATGCCGAAGCCGCGTGGGTCCGGGTGCACGCCGGAGGCATTGAACTCGCGGATGAAGCGGACCAGATCGGCGGCATGGCGGAAGTCACCTGAGGACCAATCGTAGTCGGGTTGATCGCGAGGCGGGTCGCCACGCAGGGCGAGGATGTTGGACACCCCGGCGGCGGCATAGCGTTCGAGGATCGATTGGATTTGGTCCCGGGTGTGGCCGACACAGGTGAGGTGGGGCACTGGCGGGATGCTGGTCGTCTGCTTGATGCGCAGCACCAGATCGTGGGTCATTTCCCGGGTGCTGCCGCCGGCGCCATAGGTTACCGAGACGAATGATGGTTGCAGGGATTCCAGGTTGCGGATCGTCTCGTAGAGCTCCTCCCAAGCTTCCGGGCTCTTCGGTGGGAAGAACTCGAACGACAGTGAGGGTTTCGGCGAGGCGAGGATGTCGAGAATGTGCATGGGGCGGCGTGAAAAAATCCTGTATTCGGGGGCTTGGACGGCGAAACTTTCGCCGGTTTCCGGAGTTTCTACCTCGTTGGACCCGCCGATCGCGGCTAAGTAATCTTCAAATTGCAATGAAAACAACACCTGTTTGCCTTATTTTCACGACCTGTTTCGGGCTTTCTAGCCCCATGACTTGGGCGCAGCCCGGCGAGTATGGACGAGGCGGGGAGAACGGCAAACCGCCGCATCGCAATTTTGCCGAAGTCTGGAAGCTGGCGGACAAGGACGGCGACGGTGCGATTTCGCGTCAGGAGTTCGATCAAATGCCGCGCACCCAGAAGCTGCCCGAGGACAAGCGAGCGGCCGTGTTCGGTCGTCTGGACAAGGATCAGGACGGTAGCATCAGCCGGGAGGAAATCCGGCAGATCATGCAAGACGAGCAGGGTGGCGACGCGAAGCCGCGGATGTGGGAGCTGGACGCCAACAAGGATGGCGGGGTGACTTTCGAGGAGTTCAAGCAAGGGCAGATGATGCAGAAGCTCGATCCGGAAAGGCAGGAGCGCATATTCAAGCATCTGGACACCAATGGCGACGGCAAGATCACCCCGGATGACAAACCGATGCGCCGGCCCCGTCCGGACGGTGAGGAGGGTCCCGGTGGCAAGCGTCCGATGGGCCCCGATGGCGAAGGCAAGCGACCGATGGGTCCGGATGGCAAGCGACCGATGGGTCCCGATGGCGAAGGCAAGCGCCCGGAGCGTCCCGGCCCCGGAGCGATGATTGAGCACCTCGACCAGGACAAGGATGGAGCCCTGAGTTTCGAGGAGTTCCGCAACAACCCGCGCGCCAAGGAACTGGGTGACGAAGAGGCCCAGAAGCGTTTCAAGATGCGCGACCGCAATGGTGACGGCAAGTGCGACAAGCAGGACCTGATGCATCGTGACGGCAAGGAACCGCTGCGTGATTTCAGGCGTCCGGGCGCCGGTCCTGAGGGTCCTTCGCGGGTCGATTGATCCGCGGCTTGCCGTGGTTCCAACCTTGGCTATTCGGGATGAAACGCCTCAGGGCTCCCGATTGGGAGCCCTGAGCGGATTGAATGGAATGGGCTATCGTCCCTTGCTTGCCTCAGGGTGCCGAGGCGGCGGATTCGGCGCGCGCGGTGGTGGCGAGCACCTCGTCACGGATGCTGCGGCCCTTGCGCTTGCTCCACCAGTAGACGATCGGCGAGGCAACGAAGATCGAAGACAGCGTGCCGATGCCGATACCGATGAGGATGATCAGACCGAAGTCGCGCAGCGCGGAGCCGCCGAGGATCGACAGGATAATCACGGTGAGCAGGGTGGTCCCCGAGGTGATCAAGGTCCGCGACAGCGTGGCATTGATCGCCTCGTTCATGATGCTGAGGATCGAGCCCGTGCGCACGAGCAACGTTTCGCGGATCCGGTCGAAGACGATGATGGTGTCGTTGATCGAGTAGCCGGCGATGGTGAGGACGGCGCCGACATGGATCAGCGACAGCTCCTGCCCAAGCAGGACCACGGCACCAACCGCGATGATGATGTCATGAATCATCGCGACGAAGCCGCCGAGCGCGAACGAGAATTCGAAGCGGGCGGTCATGTAGAGCATGATCCCGACCAGGCCGAAGATCAGGGCGATGATCGACTGCTTCATGAAGGTGCCGCCGATGACCGATGAGACTTCCTCGGTGCTGGGGGCATCGAGTTCCGCCAGCACGGGGAAGCTTTCGCGCAGTTGGGTGACGATCTGTTTGGCGTCCTCGGTGCCGCAGCGCACGGTGAGCAGCGAGCCGGATGCCGGGCTGAACTCCTCCTGCGGGTAGGCGCCCTTCTTGAGTGTGAGTTGGCTGATCGACTGGTTGATCTCATCGATCGGGATCTGTGGTTTTTCTCCGAGCACGAAGGTGATCTTGGTGCCACCGGTGAAGTCGATGCCGAGGCAGCGTTCGCCCTTCACGGCGATGCCGGCGATGGCGAGGATGACCATCAGGCTGCCGAGGATCGCGTAGCCCTTGCGCTTGCCGATGAAGTCGAACTTGGTCGCGGTGATCAGGTTCATGAAGCTGAGCTTCTTGATGAACTTGTAGTCCATGCCCCAGCGGTAGATCACGCGGGTGCCCATGATGGCAGCGAACATCGAAGCCGACAGGCCGACGATCAGGGTGATGGCGAAGCCCTTGATCGCGCCGCTGCCGAGCACGAACAGGATGGCTGCGGTGATCAGCGAGGTGATGTTGGAGTCGAAGATCGCGCTGAACGCTTTCTCGTAGGCGGCATTGATCGCGGTGCGCAGGTCCTTGCCGGCGGCCATTTCCTCGCGCAGTCGTTCGTAGATCAGCACGTTGGCGTCGACCGCCATGCCGATGGTCAGCACCATGCCGGCGATGCTCGGCAGTGAGAAGGTGAATCCGAACATCGCCATGATGCCGAAGAGCATCACACCGCACACGCTGAGCGTGATCGCGGCGATCACGCCGGAGAAGCGGTAATAGACCAGCATGAACAGATAGACCAGGATCACGGCCAGGGCACCGGCTTGGACGCCTTGATCAACCACCGCTTTGCCCAGCGTGGGGGAGATGTTGCGCATCTCCTCGACGACCAGCGGGTTTTCCAGCGGGTTCATCAGCTGGTTTGCCAGTTCCTTCGGTTCGCCGGGGTCGTTCAATCCGGTGATTTCGAAGCGTTTGCCGAGAGGGGTGCTTTGAACGACCGGCGCGCTGATCGCCTCACCGTCGAGGACGATGGCGATGCGGTCCTGACCGGGGGTCATGTTCTGTGTCAGCGCGATCATCTTGTTGGTGCCGTCGTCATTCAGCGTGACCGACACCCCGTCGGCGCGGTCCATCGAAGGCACGGCGTTGGCGATGTCCGAACCGCCGAGGGCAGCGCGGCGGCTGAGCAGGATCGGTCGCTCGGTCTCCTTGCCGTCGTCGTCGGTCTGCTTGAGCAGGAATGCCCGTTGTCCGACGACCAGTTCGCCGTCGTAGTAAACGCGGTGGGCGAGGGTTTTGCCGTCTGGTCCCGGCTCCTCGCTGCGGTCGCTGACCTTGCGCAGTTCCAGTTTGGCGACTTTCTCAAGCCGTCCGCGGATGACTTCGGATTCCTCCGGGGTGACGCCGGGCATCTGGACGAGGATGCCGTCATCGCCTTGCTGGGCGATGAGGACTTCGGCGGCGCCGGTATTGTTGAGGCGTTTCTCGATGACGGTGATCGCTTGATCGACTTGTTCGCGGGTGATCGGTAGCAATTCGCCATTCTCACCTTCCTTCGGTTGGATGCGCAGGCTGAAGGCCGAGCCACCGACGATGTCGATGCCGCCCTTGAGGCGCTCCTTGACCGGGGTGGCCGCCATCAGGCATAGGCCGGTGATGCCGATCATGAGCGCCGTGCCGATGTTGCGCTTGCGGCGCTCGATCTCGGTGGCGAAATACCAAAAGAACAGGATGAGCAGCGAAATGCCGATCAGGAAGATCGCCAACGGGTCCTCGAAGAGGTGTTTGACGAAGCGATCGTAGGCGGCGTAGAGATCGGAGAAGGAGAGCGCAAGCATGACGGGTGGAAGAAAGCGGGTGGCAGGATGGGTTGGGTAATGCCGGAGTCCTGAGGGGAAGGCAACGGGATCAGGCCACGCTGTCTTTCTTGGTGACGCTGGCGACGGCCAGTTTGTCGAATTCGATCATCGTGCCTTCGGCGACCTTGATGGTGACGGTCTTGTCCTTGATGTGGTGGACGATGCCGTGGATGCCGGCGGTCGTGATCACCTTGTCGCCGGGTTGCAGGGCGTTGATGCGCTCCTGTTGCTCCTTGCGTTGTTTTTGCTGGGGACGGATGAGCAGGAAGTAGAACATCACGATCAGCAGGACTGGCATGATCCAACCGGAGGCCAGTGGATTGGTCTGATTCTGGGCGAGAAGGGCGAGGATCGGGGTCATGTCGATGCGGATGAGGTGTAGCGTTGGATGAAGGAATCCTTGAATTCCGTGAAGTTTCCGGAGGAAACGGCCGCGCGCGCTCCGGCGGCGAGGCGCAAGTAGAAATGCAGATTATGGAAGGAAAGCAACCGCAAAGCGAGGATTTCCCCGGCTTTGAACAGGTGGCGCAGGTAGGCCCGCGAGAAGCCCGAAACGTGGGGGTGGCAGGACTCGCAAAGCGGCCTGGGGTCGCGGGCATGCACCTCGTTCTTGATATTGATCGGGCCATCCAGCGTGAACGCCATGCCATGGCGGGCCACCCGGGTGGGCATCACGCAGTCGAACATGTCGACACCGCGGGCGATCATTTCGAGGATTTGCGGCGGGGTGCCCAGACCCATGGCATAGCGGGGTTTGTCATGGGGCAGGAAGGGGACCGCGTTGTCGATGGCGCGGAACATTTCCTCCTCGGGTTCGCCCACCGAGACGCCTCCGATCGCGTAGCCGTCGAAGCCGAGGGCGACCAGTTCGCGGGCCGATTGTTCGCGCAGGTCGGCATAGATCGAGCCCTGGACGATGCCGAAATGCTGCTGGGGTCCCTCGCCGGAGCGGGGTTGGTGGGTGTGGATCCAGTCCTTGCATCGGCGGGCCCAGCGCGTCGTCAGGGCGAGGGATTTGGCGGCGTAGGCCTCGTCGCAGGGATAGGGCGGACATTCGTCGAAGAGCATGGCGATGTCCGATCCGAGTGCCGCCTGGATCTCCATGCTCAGTTCCGGTGTGAGCAGCATCTGGCTGCCGTCGAGGTGGTTGTTGAAGCGGACCCCCTCCTCGGTGATCTTGCGCAGTTTGGCGAGGGACCAGACCTGAAAGCCACCGGAGTCGGTGAGGAACGGTTTTTGCCAAGTGGTGAAGCCATGCAGTCCGCCGAAGTTGCGGATCAATTCGTGTCCGGGGCGCAGCCAGAGGTGGTAGGTATTGCCAAGAATGATCTGGGCACCAAGCTCCTCCAGCTCCTTCGGGTGCAAGGTCTTGACCGAGCCTTGGGTGCCGACCGGCATGAAGATCGGGGTTTCGACCACGCCATGGGCCAATTCCAGCCGACCCGCGCGGGCGGCACTGGCAGGATCGGTGGCAAGGACGGTGAAGGACACGCGCGATGCTGCGCAGCGCGCACGCCAGCGGTCAATAGTCAACGGTCAGCTGTAAAAAGGACTGGATGGCATGTAGCGGCGGTCTGCGACCGTCGCTGGATGAGGCGTCATTGCGGCGAACTTGCGCAATCGGGATTGCAGAAGAGGATGGTGGAATGAATGATGCGCCGCGTGGAGATCCCTTGGTTCAAGCATGCATCGAAGCGCCAGCGCTATCTGGTTGGGGTGTCGGGTGGCGCCGATTCGGTGGCGCTGTTGCACCTGCTGGTGGATGCGGGCTTCCGCAACCTGATCGTCTGCCATCTCGACCATGGCCTGCGCGGGAGGGCGTCGGCGGCGGATGCCCGCTTCGTGGCCCGCTTGGCGGCGCGCTTGGGCTTGGTGCTTGAATCGGGCCGTGTCGACATCAAGGGACGGATGCGCGAGCATGGAGGTTCGATGGAAAGCGTGGCCCGCCAGGCGCGCCATGAGTTCTTTAAATCTTGCGCTTCAAAGCATCGATGCAAACGAGTGTTCTTGGCGCATCACATTGAGGATCAGGCTGAAACGGTGATGTGGAATCTCCTCAGAGGGTCGCACGGCTTGCGTGGGATGGCTGAAGAGCAGGAGATTGAGGTGGGTCATTTTCGGCTGACCTTGCTGCGGCCGCTCTTGGGTTTGCGCAAGGCGGATCTGGTGACGTGGTTGATCGAGCGGGGTCTGACCTGGCGGGAGGATGCCAGCAATGTTCAGCCGGTGGCAGTGCGCAATCGCCTGCGTCATGAGGTGTTTCCTTTATTGGAATCGATTGCCGGGCGGGATGTGGTGGCGGCCTTTGCCCGGGCGGCGGCCGACGATCGCGAGTGGCGGGATGGGGTGGTGGAGTTATTGGGGCAGGCGCAGCTGCATGATCCTCAGGGGCGCTTGTTCCTGCCGGCGCTGCGTCGCTTGCCGCGATTCCTACAGCGCACCGCGATTCAGGATCATTTGGTGCATCAGGGTGTGGGGGGGATCGATCGTGGCTTGTTGGATCGCGCGCTGGGTTTGCTTGAGGAGGGAAGTCCGGCCGTGATCAATCTGCCTGGTGGCAAGCGCCTGCGTCGGCGGGCAGGGCGGATCTGGGTTGAGGAGTGATGCTGGCCGCGATCAGCATTCGATCCACAGGCTCTTCAGGTAGGGGGTGTCGGTGAAGTCGGCTGGCATGTTGGCGTGCTGGCAGCGCAGCGGTCGTTGGATGCCATCGCGGATCTGCTGTTCGAATGCGCGGGGTGAGAGGCCTTTGTGATTGGTGCAGCAGAGCATCCAGCCATCGGGCGACAGGCAGGCGGCGGCGAGTGCGGCGAGTTCGCCAAAATCCTTTTCGACGCGGAACACCTTGCCTTTGTCGTCGCGCGAGAAGGTGGGTGGATCGAGGATGATGGCGTCGAAACGGCGTCCTTGTTTGGTGAAGCGTTTGAGCCAGTGGAAGGTGTCGCCTTTGCAGAAGTGGTGGAGTGCCGGATCGATGTGGTTGTGCGAGAGGTTGCGTTTGGCCCAGTCGAGGTATGGTTGCGAGAGGTCGAGGGTGGTGGTTTGTGCGCCGCTGCTGGCGGCGGCCACCGAGAAGGCACCGGTGTAGGCGAAGGTGTTGAGCAGGGTCATGCCCGGGCGCATGCGGCGGATCACTTCTGCACGGTTGTTGCGTTGGTCGAGAAAGATCCCCTGCGAGTAGCCGGACTGGAATGAGATTTCGAATGAGAGCTTGTTTTCGAGGATGAGGAATGGGCTTGGCACTTCCTCTCCGTGGAGCAGCGTGGGTGACTCCTTCTGGTGTTGGTCGAGGGTTTTCCAATACGTGCTGTGCGCTTGTGAGCGGAGCCAGTCCTCCACCGCCGGGTCCAGTTCGCGGCGGGTGGTTGAGAGCAGCCAGCGTCCGGCGAAATCCTCGAGGTAGATGCCGGGCAGTCCGTCGCCCGCGCCATCGATCAGGCGCAGGGCATTGGTCGCGCCGTCCAGCAAGGGGCGGCGCGCGGCGATGGCTTTCTCCAGCAGCAGTGGCATCGGCAGCAGGCTAGCGGCCGGGATGCTCTGCGGCAAGAGCTGTCGGGTGAACTTGACGGAATAGCGATCGCACGTAGCGTGGCGGATGATCAAATCGCTTGCCTGTCTGTTGTTGCTGTCGGTCCCTGCATTCTCTGCCGTGGTTGAACGCGCGGTTGAGTATCGCGATGGGGATCGGGTGTTCGAGGGATTTCATTGTTATGATGACCAAGTGAAGGGCAAGCGTCCGGCCGTGTTGGTCGTGCACCAGTGGACGGGATTGAGCGATTACGAGAAGCGGCGTTGCCGGATGTTGGCGGAGCTCGGTTACAACGTGTTCGCGCTGGATATCTACGGCAAGGGAGTGCGGCCGCCGGCACCGGTCGAGTCCGGCAAGGAGGCCGGTAAATACAAGGGTGACCGCGCGCTTTACCGCAGTCGCCTGCACCTGGGTTTGGATCAATTGCTCAATGACGAGCGCAGCGACCGCAGCAAGGTGGCGGCGATCGGTTATTGTTTCGGTGGCACCGGGGTGCTGGAGCTGGCGCGCATGGGGGCGGCGGTGAACGGAGTGGTTTCCTTCCACGGTGGCTTGGCGCCTGCTGCCGGATTCGAGGCCAAAGTGAAGGCGGTGCTGCCGAAAGTGCTGGTTCTGCACGGTGCGGCGGATCCGTTTGCGCCGATGGCGGAGGTCAATGCCGTGCAGCAGGAGATGGAGTTGGCGGGTGCGGATTACCAATGCGTGCTCTACGGACCGAATGTCGTTCACAGCTTCACCCAAGCGCATGCCGGCAATGATCCGTCGAAAGGGGCGGCTTACGATGCCGCTGCCGATCGCCGGTCATGGCTGGCGATGAAGGTATTTCTTGAGGAACTTTTCGGATCCTGAGCTCTGATTGCGCTTTGCGGTCGGTGGGCGGCCGCGGCAGGATGCGCGCGCATGGCGAGCTGCGAACATTGTGGTACCGAATTCACTCCCGGCAGGGAGGATGAAAAATTCTGCTGCAAAGGTTGCGAGTATGTGGCGGCGTTGATTTCCGAGCAGGGCTTCGAGCAGTTCTACGATCTCAAGCAAGGGCTGGCGGTGACACCGGTGCGCAGCAGGCCCTTCGAGGAGCATGATTTCTCGTGGGTTGCCGGACGGGTGGCCGAGGCGGAGCGGCTTGTTGCCGACAGGCGGCGGGCCGCAGCGATGGACCTCGGGATCGAAGGGATCAGCTGCGTCGGCTGCGTGTGGTTGATCGAAAAACTGTTCACGCGTCATGACGGCGGAGTGCGGGCCTTGGCCAGTCCGTCGCAGGGGCGATTGCATCTCGAATGGATGCCGGGTGTGTGTGACGTTGAGGCGTTCCTGCGCGAGTTGTGCCGCTTTGGATATGTCGCGGTGCCGACCGTCAGTGCGGGTTCGGATCGCGAACGCCGCCGACTGGTGGCCCGGCTGGGATTGTGTGGTGCCTTCGCGTTGAACACGATGGGGTTTTCATTGCCGCGCTATCTCGGCATGCCGGATGATTTCGAGTTTGCCGGATTGTTCCGTTTGATCTCGTTCCTGTCGGCGACGCTTTCGATGCTGGTGGGTGGCGGCTATTTCATCGATCGGGCGTGGCGGGCCGTGCGGGTGGGCAGCTTGCACATCGATCTGCCGATCGCGCTCGGGCTGATCGTGGCGTATGCCGGATCGATTGCCGGCTGGTTGCTGGCGAGTGAGCGGTTGATGTATTTCGATTTCGTATCGATTTTCGTTTTCCTGATGTTGGCGGGTCGCACCTTGCAGACGGCGGCGGTTGAGAAGAACCGCCGGCGCGTGATGCGCCAGCAGCCGGTGCCTGAATCCGTCGAGGATGAGAGTGGTGCGATGGTCGCCCGGCGAGAGATTGCACCCGGTTTGAAATACCGGCTCACGGCAGGGCAGGCCTTGCCGGTGAGCAGCGTGTTGGTCGATGGCGAGGCGGATTTCTCGCTGGAGTGGATCCATGGCGAGGCGGATCCCGTGCGTCAGGACCCGGGGGCGCGGCTGCCTGGCGGGGCGATCCTGCTCAGTCGCGGACGCGTGCTGCTGGAGGCCAGCGAGTCGTGGGAAAGCTCCTTGTTGGCGCGCTTGACCGCGAACGATTGGGGTGACCGCAGTGCGCCCCAGCTGGAAAAGATCCTCAAGTGGTATCTGGTGGTGGTGTTGGGAATTGGTTTGGGGGTCTTTGCCTGGTGGTTCGGTCACGGTCAGTGGCTCACCGGCATGCAGGCGATGATCTCGGTGTTCGTGGTTTCCTGCCCCTGTGCCTTGGGAGTGGCCATTCCGCTGGCGGACGATTTGGCGGCGTCGGCGATGGAACGGTTGGGAGTCTTTATTCGCACCGCGACGCTGTGGCCGAGGGTCCGTCAGATCCGGCGGGTGATTTTCGACAAGACCGGCACCCTGACGCTCGAGCGCCCGGTGTTGGATGATCCCGCTCTTGTGGAGCGCTTGGACGAGGAGGCTGCACTGGCTTTGGCGCGCCTCACTCATGGTTCCCTACATCCGGTGTCGCGAGCCTTGCTGGAGGCACTCGGTGTCCGTGGTCAGAAACTGCTCGGCCAAAACGGTGCTGTGCCTACCCAGGAATCGCCAGGCATGGGGGTGAGTGGCGGTGGCTGGACACTCGGGCGAGCGGGGTGGACTGGTGTTGCCGTGGTGGACCCGGGTGCGGGTGCTGCCACCGAATTGAGGCAAAACGGCCGGCTGGTGGCGTCCTTCACCTTCCATGAATCGATGCGTTCCGGCGCGATTGCGACCGTGCGTCAGCTCAAGGCCAGCGGCTTGTCGCTGGCCATCCTGTCCGGCGATCACCCGGACAAAGTGCGGCGGATGGCTGCCGCCCTGGATATTTCGAGCGATCTGGCGATCGGCGGGCTGTCGCCCGAGGACAAGGCCCGCTGGGTGCGGCAACTCGACCGTCAGGACAGTCTGTATCTGGGGGATGGCGCCAACGATTCCCTGGCCTTCGATGCCGCTTGGGTGACCGGAACCCCGGTGGTTGACCGCAGTTTGCTCGAATCCAAGGCGGATTTCTTCACCTTGGGCTCTGGTCTGGAGTTCCTTAGCGGCTTATTGGCCGCGGCCAAGGCGCGCTCCCGGGCGGTGACTGCGGCCTTCGGCTTTGCCGTCATTTACAATGTGGTGGCAGTGATTATCGCCGGTGGTGGCCACATGAGCCCCTTGCTGGCTTCGATTCTGATGCCGGTCAGTTCCATTTTGTCCATCCTGCTGGTGGCGCATTATTCCCGAGCGAAATTTCCGATCCGGGGTTGAATTCCGCATCAATGCTCATTAAGTTCGCGCGAATTCCTACTCCACAGACGATGCCAAGTGACCAGCAGCCACAAAAAGATTTCGAGCAATCCTTGCTCCAGCGCATCACTGTTTCGGACCGTTACAAAACCTATCAGGAGGCCTTCCGCACTGCGACGGGTCTGCCGTTGAGGTTGGTTTCCTCGGATCCGGAAGGCTGGTGCCTCGATGATCAGAAGATCAACCGCAGCCCGTTCTGCGAGGAATTGAACCTGTGTCAAAGCGCTTGCGCGGCTTGCGTCGACACCAACCGCAAGCTGATGAAGGAGGCTGAGGTCAACGGCCCTTCGACCTGTCACTGCTTCGCCGGCCTGTGTGCCACGGCGGTCCCGGTCAAGCTGGGTGCTTCGGTGATCGGTTACCTCAAGACCGGCCAGGTATTCAGCCGGGTGCCGACCGAGGATCAGTTCGACAAGCTGCTGGGTGCCATCGGTCGCAAGACGATCGACAAGAAGGCCCGCGAAAAGCTCAAGGATGCCTACCTGCAGACGCGTTTCGTCGAGCCCTTGCGCTACCAGAGCATGATCACCCTGCTGCAGACCTTTGCCGAGCAGCTCAGCGAGCATGCCGAGTCGCTGGCGATCATCGAGGAAGGTAGTGAGCCGGCAGCGATCGCCAAGGCCCGCAAATACATCCACGCCAATCTCGACCAACCGTTGCCGCTTGGCGTGGTCGCCCGCCAGGCCGGTCTCAGCGAGTCGCACTTCTGCCGCCTGTTCAAGGATTCCTCCGGTCTCACCCTGACCGATTACGTCAACCGTTGCCGGATCGACTGGGCCAAACGCGAATTGCTCAAGCCCGAGGCCCGGATCTCCGAGATCGCCTTCATGATCGGCTATCAGTCGCTCTCCCAATTCAACCGCAGTTTCGCCCGTATCGTCGGTCAGTCGCCCACCCTCTACCGCCGCGAGAGGTTGGCGAAGGCCGCTTCCTGACGTTTTTGCATTGCGGACGGCCACCGTCCGAGCATTCTAGGAGCCTCCCAACGTCAACATGGAAGATCGTTACGAAATCCGCGGAAAAATCGGTCATGGTGGCCTCGGGAGCGTGTATCGCGGATTCGACACCAAAATGAACCGTGAGGTTGCGATCAAACGCATCCTCACCAGTGAACACGACCCGTCGCTCAAGGAGGAGGCGACCAAGCAGCTGATGTCCGAGGCCGGCGCCTTGGCTTCGCTCCAGCACCCGAACATCGTCACTGTTTACGATGTCGGTGCGGATGAGGATGGACCGTATGTCGTGATGGAATTGATCACCGGCAAGACGCTCGACGAGATCATCGAGGCGGCACCGGTGACCTGGGAGGATTTCCGCGAGATCGCGATGCAGACGCAGGAGGCGCTGATCGCCGCGCAGGAGCTGAACATGATCCACAGTGATCTGAAGCCCCCGAACATCATGCTGACCTGGCTGCCATCCGGCAAATTCCAGGTGAAGATCGTCGACTTCGGTCTGGCGATTCTGACGCAGAACCAGTCGCAGGAGGAGATCGAGGCGATGGAGTCGGTCTTCGGTTCGATCTTCTTCATGCCGCCGGAACAGTTCGAGCGCGAGGTGCTCGACGCGCGTTCCGACCTCTACTCGATCGGATGTGTGTATTACCAGGCGCTGACCGGTGTGTATCCATTCAATGGTGAGAGCGGCAACGAGGTGATGGATGCCCACCTCAACCACACGGTGCGCCCGATTCATGAATTCCGCAGCGACATTCCGCAGTGGGTTTGCGATTGGGTGATGTGGCAGATCAATCGGGACCGCAAGGATCGTCCGGGGTCGTCGCGCGAAGCGCTCGCGAATTTCATCCAGAACGACAAGAATCCGAATCCGGTGATGAACCATGGTGTGCAGGTCAAGCGCCCGCGCCTCATCATCCCCGGTGCGATGCAGTCCTCACCGTCCTCGATTCAGGCGCCATCGACGATGGCCGAGTCATTGGTTCCTCCGGGTTCGGTGGCGGCCAGTTCGACCACCCGGGTGCAGCCGATGGTGCCCGATCCGGCGACCGACGTCCACAAGGTCAAGACCTCGCCCCAATCGTTGATCCCATCGTCCAGTGTGCACACCTCGACTTCGACAGTGCGCACAACGACCTCAACGGTGGGGCTGACGGCGACTACGGTGGCCGGTAGTCCGGCAGGGACCGCCACGCAGCAGGTGTATGTGAGTGGCGTGGGGATTGACGGTCGCAAGACCGGCATGTCGCAATCGCTCAAGATCACGATCGGTGGCGTCCTGCTCATCCTGGTGGTGATCACCGGTTGGTTGGTGATGACCCGGATGGAGGAGAACGAGCGCAACCGGATCTACAGTGCCAAGGTGGCTTTGGGCGCCGATGAATCGGTCAAGGAAGTGCCGATGACCGCCGACGAGGTCAGGATGATGCTCGATTCGGTCAGCGTGCTTGGGAAACTCGACGAGCGTGGTGCGGCCTATCAGGCATTGGCGAAGGCCACCGCATCGGATGGCACGGATATCGATAGCCTGATTGTCGAATACGCCACGGCCGATCTCGTTCACACGGATGTCCGTCAGAAGTTGTTATCCGAAGTGATCCGCCCGCGCCAGAGTCCGGCGATGGTTTCCAAGTTGATGGAATTCGCGCTCAAGACTCCCGATCAGGCTTCGGCGGTGGCGGCATACGATGCCATCCGCAAGGTGGTGAATGATGATCACGCCGATGAGTTTCTCACTGTGATCACCGGCACCGAGCGCGAGTTCCTGAGGCCGTCTGCAGAAAAGAATCTCGCCGAGATCATCAACAACAGCAAGAACCGGCTCTATCTCGCGAAGCGGATCAGCAATAGCTACGAAAGCGCCAAGAACCAGCAGGTGCGTCAGACCTTGATGCGCTTGATGGGATCCTGCAGCACCTTGCCGGCGCTGGACATGATGAAGCAGACGCTCAAGGGTACTGATCCGAACGATCAGATTGCAGCGATCAGCGCCTTGGCCAAGTGGCAGGATCTGGGGGCCTTCGATGTGTTGTTGGGGTATCTGGTGGAGTGCAAGGATTCCAAGCTGCGCAGCAAGGCCTTTGACGCCATCGTCAGTCTTGCATCCCAACCATTTGCCACTGAAGATGAGGCCAAGGCCAAGGAGCTGTGGACGAAGATGGGGGCCGAGGCCAAGCTGGCTGCCGAGAAGCAGAAGGTGATCCGCGGGGTGGGCATGATTGAGAAGCCGTGGGTCATCAGCATGATCCAGCCTTACACCAAGGATCCGGACAAAGGGGTGGCCCAGTTGGCCGAGAAGGGGATTCAGTACGTCAAGGAGCGCGACAAGCTCAAGTGAGCGGTGTTGGCTCCGCTAGGGCGAGTAGACTGACACCGGTCCGACGCCCGGCCCTTGGATGCGGCGGAGTTTTTCCACTGCCTTGACCACGGCCGCGGCTGCTGCTGCGGCATCGTTTGCCGTATTGAATGACGAGAAGCTGAAGCGCAGGCTGCTTTTCGCCCGTGCCGGTGGAATGCCCATGGCAAGCTGCACGTGGGACGGTTGTTGTTTGCCGGTCATGCAGGCTGAGCCGGCGGAGCATTGCACGCCGGCTTCGTCGAGCAGGATCAGCAGGCCGTCGGCTTCGCAACCGTCGAATGACAGGTGGCTGGTGTTCGGCAGCCGGTGCGCGGTGCAGCCGTTGACGGTCACGCCGCTGAGGTTGTGGAGGATTTGTTGTTCGAAGGCATCGCGGTATCGGGCGATCGTTTGCGGGCTTCCGCTTTGCATTGCCTCCATCGCGCAGCGGGCGGCGGTTCCCATGCCGACGATCGCCGGCGTGTTTTCCGTTCCACTGCGGCGCCCTTGTTCCTGACCGCCGCCGTGCAGCAGTGGGTGGAATTTCAGCCCGCTGCGGACGTAGAGTGCGCCGATGCCTTTCGGGCCGTGGAACTTGTGGGCGGACAGCGACAGCAGGTCGACCGGTGTTTCGCGCACATCGATGGGGATTTTTCCAACCTGTTGGATGGCGTCGCTATGGACAGCGAGGCCCTGCTGGTGAGCGATGTCGCAAGCTTCCTGCAGCGGTTGGATGACGCCGGTTTCGTTGTTGGCTGCCATCACCGAGACAAAGGCGGCGCCGTTAATCGTGGTTTCCCAAGCCGCGAGGTCGAGGCGGCCATCGGCAGTCACCGGGGCGAGCCGGTGACCGCGGGCCAGTGACTCCGCGCAGCGCAGCACCGCGCTGTGTTCGATCGCCGAGCAGACGGCGGGGCCGGATCCTGCCAGTTGATCGAGCGAGTGCAGCGCGCTGTTGACGCTTTCGGTGCCACCGCTGGTGAAGACGATCTCATCCGGGCGTGCACCGATCAGGGCGGCAACCTGTTCGCGGGCCTGCTCGATCGCCTGGCGCGACTGTTTGGCAGCGCGGTAGGAGCCCGACGGGTTGGCGGACCGTTCGTCGAGCCAGGGCAGCATGGATTCCAGCACTTCCGGCAGCAGCCGGGTGGTGGCGTTGGAATCGAGGTCGATCATGGCCCGAGCATTTCCGGTGATGGACGGATGGCAATCCGTAATTGTGGCGATCAGAATGCGAACTGTCGCTTCATTTCCGCCAGGTATTCGAGGCTCCACCGCAGGGTGACATCGGTGGCGACTGCAGCATTCCGGAACCATTCACGGCCGAACTCGGCGGCGTAGCGCAGCGGGTGGTCTTCGGCGGCGCAGAGCAGGGCCACCAGGATCAGCAGGTTCGCCAGGTAGATGATGACCAGGGAGAGGAAGGTGCCGTTTTCTTTCAGGTCCGGTTGGTCGCGGGTGATCATCCACAAGGTCCACAGCATGTGGAAGGTCCAGGTGATGCCGATGCAGCCGTAGAACACGAGGTGCCAGTAGTGGTGGAGGTCGAGCAACAGGTGGCAACTGACGTAGATGATGCCACAGATCAGCGACCAGAACGGCACGAAGTAGGGTGACAGCGCGATGAGCACGTTGGTCTTGTTGGTGGTGATGTAGCCACCGGTCGAGCTGACGTGAAAGTCGGTCACTTTGCCGCGACAGAGCAGGACGAAGATCACGTGGGTCAGTTCGTGACCGAGCACGTAGAGGTAGAGGAAGAACGGCTGCAGCAGGCCGGAACAGAACCAACCGGTCATGATCAGCGAGCCGGTCGCGAAATACCAGAACTCCGGGGTTTGCCAGAACCCTTGGTGCAAAGTGGCATCGGAAAAGCGCGAGAGGAAGGTCCAGCTGGTGATCACACAGAACGGCAGCAACAGGATGGCGATCAACCAGCGGAACAACCGTTTGCCGATGCCCAGTGGTTCGATGTCGTCTTCATCGACCGCGGCGATGGCGGCGCGCACGGATTTCATGTGGCGGCGGCTCTGGCTGCGGCGGTTCGCCTGCTCATGGGCCCGGCGGTTGGCGAAGCTGAGCACTTCGGCAAACGACAGTCGCGTGCGCCGCCGGTTTTCCGGGGATCGGTCGCTTCGGGTGGTGGAGCGGCGCCGTGGCATGAGGCGGTCCAGAATAGTTAAGAAACCTTGATCGTTCAAGGCTGAAGCCGCGCGGCCGATTCGTGGCCACCGGGAAGGCCATCCGCAGGGCGGAAGGGCGGGGAGAGAGTAGCCTCACTAGGGCTCGAACCTAGAATAACGGAATCAAAATCCGGTGTGTTACCATTACACTATGAGGCTGTTGCGAGCGGGACCGGACCCGCGGGCGGGCGGAAGCTAAACCGCCCGTGCTGGATTTGGCAACTGGGAAAATAACCGAAAATCGCCGTTTTGCCAAGGACGGTCAGCCCAGTGGCGCAGCGGATTGCTCGTCCGTCTGGCCGCAGCCGCTGGCTGGTTCCATGCGGCGATTTGGCAGCTTGATCTGGAAACGGGTCTCCACGCCGGGGGTGGACTGGACGGTGATGCTGCCACCGTGCGCTTCGATCGCGCGCTTGACGATGGACAGCCCGAGGCCGGTGCCCTTGATGCCGCTTTGCGTGTGGTGTTTGTCGACCCGGTAGAAGCGGCGGAAGATGTGTGGCAGGTCGGCGCTTGGGATGCCGACGCCATTGTCGCTGACCCAGATGTCGCAGCACTGATCGTCTTTGCGGGCGCCCAGTTCGATGATCAATTGGGGGCGGGGGTTTTGCTTGAGCGCGTTTTCCACCAGGTTGAACAGCGCCTGCACCCAGTAGAAGCGGTCGCCTTCGATGGACAAGGGGGCGTCTGCCGGCAATGAGATGCGGACTTCGGCCTGTTGGTTGCGGATCAGCGACTCCAGTCGGTCCAGCACATCCTTGAAGGCGTCGGCCAAGGGGAAGGTCTCGATGTTGAGTTGTTGGTGGGTGCCGGACTCGAGGCGGGAAATCATCAGCATGTCGTCGATGATCCGCGACATCCGGTCGGAATGCTTGCGCATCACCTCGAGGAAACGGCGGCTGGTTGCGGTGTCTTCGATGAGATCGTCATCCAGCAGGTTTTCCAGGTAGCCGCCGATGATGGCCATCGGCGTGCGCAGTTCGTGAGAAGCATTGGCGACGAAATCCTTGCGGATTTGTTCGGTCTGATGTTCTGCGGTGCTGTCGCGGATGATCACGCGGGTGAGCGGCGAGTCGATGCCGGCGAAGGAGTCGAGTTTCGCGGAGTCGAGAACGAGCGCGCTCATCGCCGTCGGGTCCTGGCTGCTGGCCGCAGGCAGGGGCAGGGTGATCTGGGTGTTGAAATGCCCCTCGGCCTCCAGGCATTGCTGCAGTGCACCGATGAGCCGCGGATCGGTGAACGACTCCCTGAGCGAGCGGCCGACCAGCGAGCGGGCTTGGCCGATTTGGAGGGCCGCGCGGTTGGCGAAGCGGATCCGTCCTTGGGTGTCGATCAAGAGGAACGCATCGGTCAGTGCGTCCAGCAGGGTGTCGCGTTCGCGTTGTGCTTGCTCGAGTTGTTCGTCGAGCGACAAGCGGAGTTTTGCGAGTTCCTGGCGATGGTTTTTCTGGTCCGCCCGCCGGCGTGCGATCGCCAGCCACAACCCACTGCCGGTGATCAGCAGCAGCACGAGCAGGGTGGTGGCAAGTGGACTCATGGTTTCGACTTGGCGACAGCGTATCCGACACCGCGCACGGTCTCAATCCAGGATCCATGGTCACCGAGTTTCTGCCGCAGGCGCTTCATGTGGGTATCCAGTGTGCGGCTTTGGGCGGCATCGCTGTAGCCCCAGATGCGGCGCAGCAGTTCGTGCCGGTCCTGCGGCAGGCCGGCCCGCTCGCACAGGTGGTGCAGCAACTTGAATTCGGTCGACGTCAGTTCGAGGGCATCGCCGGCGAGGTAGAACTTCAGGTTCTTGATGTCGAATTGGAACGGCCCGTGGCTGAAGTCGGTGCCGCCGGATGCCTGTTGGGTGCGCTTGAGGATGGCCTGCACGCGCAGCATCAGCTCTTTCGGGCTGAACGGTTTGGTCAGGTAGTCGTCGGCTCCTGCCTCCAGCCCCTTGATCCGGTCCTCGGTCTGCGAGCGGGCGGTGAGCATCAGCACCGGGATGTCGGCGGTGCGGGTGTCCCGGCGCAGCTCCTTGAACACGCCGAACCCGTCGCGGCCGGGCAGCATCAGGTCGAGCACGATCAGGTCCGGTCGCAGTTCGACGGCCAGCTGGTTGCCGCTGATGCCGTCGGCTGCCGTGTGCACCTGGTAGCCGGCCCGCTCGAGGTTGAAACGGATCAGGTCGGCGATGTCCTGTTCGTCTTCAACAATGAGGATCTGATGCATGACCTGAATCTGTCTGCGGAGTGCTTCCGCAGGGATGATGCTAAGGTGACGATTCCGTCACAAGAGATCTTTGCTGACAACGGCGCCGGGCGAGGTGGTGCGGGCGACGCCGATTTTGACGCCGGCTTCGATCGAGGTGTTGACTCCGGTGCGCACGCCGTCGCCCATGACCGTGCCGAATTTGGTGCGGCCGGTATTGATCGGTTTGCCTTGGATCATCGAGACGTGGGTGCGGCCGTCATGACGGTGGTTCTCGGTGCAGGTTCCCGCGCCGAGCGTCACGTGATGGCCGATGATCGAATCGCCGACGTAGCACTGGCGGGAGACATAGGTATGGCTGTAAATGATCGAGTTCTTGATCTCCGCACCGTTGCCGACGAAGCAGTGGTTGCCGATGGCGGTGGCGCCCCGGATGTAGGCGTTGGGTCCGATCTGACAGTTCGGCCCGATGAGCACGGGTCCTTCGATCACCGTGCCGGGAAGGATTCTGGTGCCCGAGCCGATGCGCACCACGCCGGAGACATGGGCAAGCGGGCTGATTTCGCCGTGCATCGTGCTTTCGTCCATCATCGACAGCACCTCCTCGTTCAGACGCAGCAGGTCCCATGGGTAGCGCACCGGAAAGCAATCGGCGCGGGTGACCAGCTTGTCCTTGCAGTCGTCCGGGTTGTTGCAACCTTTCCATGCGAGCAGTTCACCGTCGCCGCCATGGAGGCGGGCGCTGTCCGGATTGCGTCCGAGCATGACCAAGGCGCCGAGTTCGATCCAGTTGTCGATCGGCACCCGGATCGTGCGTTCGCCAGCCTCCTCGGGTTCGACCAGTTGGATTCCCGCCCGTCGCAGTTCGGCTGAAAGCAGGTCCTTCATCGGCACATTGGCGATCAGGCAGTCGCCAAGCGCCCGGTTGGACGTGATGGGCGCACAGAGCGCGGGTTTGCGCGGCGGCAGAAGCGTGGCTTGCATGGGTTTGTACCATTCCATCACGCACAGGGCCGGAATTCACGCAAAAAGGAGAAACTGGGCCATCCGGGGG